>Ga0299913_10004041_pt1 | contig 12210 bp, 12 predicted proteins | sample RVTome_9_FD_201360 | JGI IMG/M metagenome (GOLD analysis project Ga0299913, IMG submission 201360) | Soil microbial communities from uranium-contaminated site in the Upper Colorado River Basin, Wyoming, United States - RVT155D38 (version 2) ... | reverse complement strand
AGGTTGACCACTTCCCGGCCCGCCATGTCGGCGTGAGTCCCTGTCTTCAGCCCGCTGCGGCGGTTGGGCCCGCACCGCCGCGTTTCTTGATCGGTGCCATGCGCTTGCGACGCAGGCTACGGCGAACTGCCCGCTCCATCCCCGCGATTGCACGGTCGACCACGGCCGGGAGCGAGGCTCCTCTTTGCTCGTACACGACGCTGGGCAACCCGCTGAGGACCACCTTGATTCGGCAATGGTGATCGACGCCGCCACGGGGGCCATTCACGTCCTCCAGACGAACGCTGATGCGTTCGACCGAGCGGGCAAACTTCCCCAGCTTCATTCCGAGCTTTCGCCGGATGTACGCCCGATCATCGGGTCCCAGCTCGACTCCATCGGCGCGAACGTAGGTGGGAACCCGTGGCGGATGGACCCGGCCGGACTCGTGCTTCGACGCTCGCGGCTTCATCGGGCCCGATGGTTACCAGGTTGTAGCGGCGCCGAGGCCCGTGAGGCCTCCTCGAGACGTGAGGAGACCACCCCCCAGGCCGGCGGGTCGCTCGCGGGGAACGACTGCGCCCCGATGTCATCGATCAGCGTCTCGATCGCCTGCCGCTGGGCCTGGCTTGCCTCCGTCTTGCCGCCGCGAACCCGCGGAACCTCCTGTCCTTGCTTCATCGCACCACCTCTACTCTGTGTGCTCCGTGCCGGGACCCTCAGCCGAAGCAATCGCTATCCGACAGGCCTGCCCTCGAGCAGCTGAAACCTGAGTCCCCGCAAGACGTCACCCCGGCTCAGAACCCCGACCAGCATGGCACCACTGCCCTCCTGCCGCTCGACCACGGGAAGGCTGCGCAAACGTTTCGCCACCATGACGGCACCAGCCTCGGAAATCAGGTCCCGGGCCGCCACGGAGACGATATCGGCACGCATCAGGCTTTCCACCCGCACCGTGCCCAGCGCCCCCATGGACTGGCCCGACGCGTCGGCAGTGAGGAAGCGCTCGAGTACGTCCAGCTTGGAGACGATTCCCAGCACCTGACCGTGCTGGTCCAGGACCGGAAACGCGTTGAAGTCGTACCGATCGAACAGAGCCAAGAGATCGGCGACCGAGGTCGTCGGCGTCACGGTCACGGGAGACGTGCTCATGACTTCGTGGACGGCGGTCATAGGAGGGTCTCGCCCGCTCAGGCGATCTTCCCGGTGGCGACTGCGCGGCCGGTGTCGGTCTCTGATATGACGCCCACCAGGACCCCGTTCTCTTCGACGAAGAGCCGATGCACGTCCGCGTACGGCATGGGCCGGGCTGCCTCCCGCACCTCGGCCGTCGATTCGATCATGAGAGGTCGAGGTGTCATGTTGTCCCGCACCGGCGTTCGTTCCAGCAGAATCTGCCGCTCTTCGGCGCTTCGCGTCTCCGCCGGGGCGGCGATCAGGTCGGTACTCGAGACCACCCCGATCACTCGCCTCCTGCTGTCGACCACCGGGAGTCCGGTGACCTGCGCCTCCGCCAGCGATACCACGACCTCAGCCTGCACGATGTCCGCTACCTTCATGGTGTCTCCAGCTCGAAAGGCGACCTTCCCCCCATCATGGCAGCGAATGCCGTAAGCCGACTTCCTGCACAATACTCGTCGGTGCCCGAGAGTACCATCAAGTCGGGCGGGTTCTCCGGGGAAGTCCCGAGCTACGACCTTCAGCCTCGGGCCGCTCGCCCGGGACTTGCCCCCGGCCCCTTGGGCCGGTTATTCTTCACAGCTACAACGGATTACGACGCGCGGAACTTCACAGGACGGCAGCATGAGCTTCGACAAGCAGGGCACCATGACCAGGCACCAGGCCCACGAGAAGGACACCGGGTCCACCAAGGTGCAGGTCGCCCTCCTCACCGAGCGGATCAACTCCCTTACCGAGCACTTCCGGACCCATCCCAAGGACCATCACGGCCGGCGGGGTCTCCTGAAGATGGTCGGAACCCGTCGCAGACTGCTGACCTATCTCAAGCGCAGCGATCTGCAGACCTACCGGGCGTTGATCGAGCAGCTTGGCCTCCGCCACTAGATGCCGCGCATCCCAGGGGGCGTCCCGACCGAGCGTCGGGACGCCCCCTCTGCGTTGATGTGACCGGGCAGCAAAGAAACCAGAGCACACAGAGAGAGAGAGAAGGCAGTGACAGCGCAAAGGATCGAAACCCAGTTCGCCGGACGTCCACTCCTGCTGGAGACCGGCCGACTGGCGAAGCAGGCGGCCGGCTCCGCCCTCGTGCGGTACGGCGACACCATGGTACTCGCCGCGGTGACCGTGTCCCCCAACGTCTCCACCCTCCCCTTCTTCCCGCTCACCGTCGAGTATCGCGAGAAGACCTACGCCGCGGGCAAGATCCCCGGCGGGTTCCTCAAGCGTGAGGGCCGGCCCTCGGACAAGGAGATCCTCGCGAGCCGCCTGATCGACCGCTCGATCCGGCCGCTCTTTCCCGAGGGGTTCAAGAACGAGGTGCAGGTGTTCGTCACCGTGCTCTCGGCCGACCAGGAGAACGACGCCGACATCCTCGGCGTGGTGGCCGCCTCGACCGCGCTCAGCCTCTCGCCGGTGCCCTGGAACGGGCCCCTCGCGGGCGTACGGGTGGGCCGGGTGGAGGGGAACTGGATTCTCAATCCCACCTTCCAGCAGCTCGAGTTCTCCACCATCGACCTGGTGGTGAGCGGCTCGGCCGACTCGATCGTGATGGTCGAGGGCGGATCGCTCGAGGTCGCGGAGGCCGAGATCCTGGAGGCGCTCAAGGTGGCGCAGAAGGGGATCCGGGACCTCATCGGGCTCGAGCGGAAGCTGATGGACAAGGCCGGGGTCGCCGCGAAGGTGGAGTGGACCAAGGCGGAGATCGACGCCGAGCTCCAGGGCCGCGCCGCGGACGAGGCCGAGGAGGCGATGGCCCAGGCGATCAACGCGCGGGACAAGGCCTCCCGCTCGTCCGGCGTCAAGGGCGTGAAGGACGAGGTCATGGCCGCCCTGCTGGTGGACTTCCCCGAGCGCGGCCGGGAGATCTCCGGCCATCTGGAGGACATCGAGTACCGGGTGATGCGCAAGCAGGTGCTCGAGCGGGGCGAGCGGGTGGACGGCCGCGACCTCGACACCATCCGCCCCATCACCATCGAGACCAGCGTGCTGCCCCGGACCCACGGCTCGGCCGTGTTCACCCGGGGCCAGACCCAGGCGCTGGTGTCGGTCACCCTGGGCACCACCGACGACGAGCAGCGGATCGACAGCATCGACGTGGCCGGCGAGACGACCAAGTCGTTCATGCTGCACTACAACTTCCCGCCCTACTCGACCGGCGAGGTGAAGATGATCCGCGGCACCAGCCGCCGCGAGATCGGGCACGGCGCGCTGGCGGAGCGGGCCCTCCAGCCGCTCCTCCCCCAGTACGAGGACTTCCCCTACACGCTGCGGGTGGTCTCCGAGGTGCTGGAGTCGAACGGCTCGTCCTCCATGGCGACCGTGTGCGGCGGCTCGCTGGCCCTGATGGACGCGGGGGTCCCGATGAAGGCGCCCTGCGCCGGCGTGGCCATGGGCCTCGTCAAGGAGGGCGACAAGGTCGCCATCCTGAGCGACATCCTGGGCTCCGAGGACCACCTCGGCGACATGGACTTCAAGGTCGCGGGGACCGAGCGGGGCATCACCTCGATCCAGATGGACATCAAGATCGAGGGGCTCGACCTCAAGATCATGGAGCAGGCGCTGGAGAAGGCGCGCCGCGGGCGGCTGCACATCCTGAAGGAGATGGCCAAGGTGCTGCCCACCCCGCGTACCGAGCTGTCCAAGTACGCGCCGCGGATCTTCACCATGCAGATCAAGCCCGACAAGATCGGCGACGTCATCGGGCCCAAGGGCAAGACGATCCGGGGCATCCAGGACGCCACCGGCGCGAAGATCAGCATCGAGGACAGCGGCGTGGTCACGATCTCGGCGGTGGGCGGCGAGGCGGGGGAGAAGGCCCGCGCCATGGTCGCCGCGATCACCACCGAGCCGGAGGTCGGCCGCACCTACGAGGGGCCGGTCAAGAGCACCACCGCCTTCGGCGCGTTCGTCGAGATCCTGCCGGGCGTCGAGGGCCTGCTCCACATCAGCGAGCTCCAGCACGGGCGCACCGAGAAGACCGAGGACGTGGTCAAGAAGGGCGACATCGTGCAGGTCAAGCTGCTCGAGGTCGACGAGCGCGGCCGCATGAAGCTGTCCCGGAAGGCGCTGCTCCCCAAGGACTAGGCGCTTCGTGGACACGGTTCGTCTCGACGAGGGGCTGTACCGGACCACGGCGCCCAGCGGGCTCGTGGTCTGCTCCGAGTTCCTGCCCGGGGTCCGCTCCGCGGCGGTCGGCCTCTACGTGCGGACCGCCAGCGCCCACGAGCCCCGCCGGCAGATGGGCATCTCCCATCTGCTGGAGCACATGGTGTTCAAGGGCACCGAGCGCCGTAGCGCCCGCGACCTGGCGCTGGCGCTCGAGGAGCGCGGCGGCAGCCTCGACGCCTACACCGGCCGCGACGCCACCAGCTACCAGGCTCACGTGCTCGACGCCGACCTCCCGCTCGCGGTGGACATCCTCACCGATCTGGTCCGCCGCCCGCTCCTGCGGGAGTCGGACCTCGGGCCCGAGCGCAACGTGATCCTGGAGGAGATCAACGGTGTGGCCGACACGCCGGACGATCTCGTGTTCGAGCTCCACGCCGACGCGCTCTGGCCCGAGCATCCCTACGGCTACTCCATCCTGGGCACGCCCGACACCCTGGCCGGCATCTCCGCGGGCGATCTCCGCTGTCTCCATCGGACGGGCTATTGCCGGGGCAACTGCGTGGTGGCCGCGGCGGGCAACGTGGACCACGGGCGGCTGCTCGAGGCGCTCGGCCGCGAGGGCTGGCTCGATGACGGCACCCGGGAGCGGGCCCGGCCGCCGGTGCCGCCTGCCCCCGCGCGCCGGGGCGGAGCCCGATGGGAGGAGCGGGACACCGCCCAGACCCACCTCGTCTTCGGCACCGACACCTTCCCGCTCCGGGACCCCCGCCGGTTCGCGCTGGCGATCCTGACCAATGTGTTCGGAGGCGGGATGTCCAGCCGGCTGTTCCAGCGGGTGCGGGAGGAGCTGGGGCTCGCCTACGCGGTGTTCGCCTACAAGAGCTTCCACCAGAGCTCCGGGCAGCTGGGCGTCTACGTCGGAACCCAGACCGCGAGCGCCGACCGGGCGGTGGACGCCATCCGCGAGGAATACGGCCGGATCGCCCGCGAGGGCCTGCCGGCCGACGAGCTCGAGGCCGGCAAGCGCCAGCTCCAGGGCCAGATCATGCTGTCGCTGGAGAGCCCGGTCGCCCGGATGGGCCGGCTGGCCGGCTTCATCCTGCACGACGATCCCTACCGGCCGCTCGACCGGATGCTCGCCGAGATCGACGCGGTGACCGGCGACGAGATCGCCGGGGTCGCGGCGGAGTTCTTCCCACCGGAGCGCCAGACGGTGGTACGACTCGGACCGACCGTGTCCCCCTGAGCCCGCGGGCGACACCTCTCAGATCATTCCACAGCTCGAGGCCCCATGCAGATCGGCGTCCCCAAGGAGATCAAGACCAACGAGAACCGCATCGCCCTCGTGCCGGCGGGCGCGGAGGCGCTGGTGAGCGCGGGGCACGCCGTGCTCATCGAGCAGGGCGGCGGGCTGGGCAGCGGCTTCCCCGACGAGGCCTATACCGCGGTGGGGGCCACGATCCTGCCCACGGCCGAGGCGGTCTGGCAGCGGGCCGAGATGATCATGAAGGTGAAGGAGCCGATCGCGGTGGAGTGGCCCCGCATGCGGCGGGGGCAGGTGATCTACACCTACTTCCACTTCGCCGCCTCGGAGGAGCTCACCCGCGCCGTGGTGGACTCCGGTGCGGTCGCGGTGGCGTACGAGACGGTGCAGCTCGCCAGCGGCGAGCTGCCCCTGCTCACGCCCATGTCGGAGGTGGCGGGGCGGATGTCGGTCCAGGAGGGCGCCAAGTACCTGGAGAAGGTCTTCGGCGGCAGCGGGATCCTGCTGGGCGGGGTGCCGGGCGTCGCGCCGGGCGAGGTGGTGATCATCGGCGGCGGGGTGGTGGGGATCAATGCGGCCAAGATGGCGGCGGGCCTCGGCGCCCACGTGACCATCCTGGACATCTCGCTCGACCGGCTGCGCTACCTCGACGACGTCCTGCCGGCCAACGTGGACACCGCCTACTCCAACCGCCACAACATCCTCGACGCCATCCGGCGGGCCGACCTGGTGATCGGAGCGGTGCTCCTCCCGGGGGCCAAGGCCCCCCATCTGGTCAAGCGGGCGGACCTCAAGGCCATGAAGCCCGGGTCGGTCATCGTCGACGTGGCGGTGGATCAGGGCGGCTGCGTGGAGACCATCAAACCGACCACGCACGAGAACCCGACCTACTTCGTGGATGGCATCCTGCACTACGCCGTGGCGAATATGCCGGGCGGGGTGCCCCGGACCTCCACCCTCGCGCTGACCAATGCCACACTCCCGTATGGACTTAAGCTGGCCAAGCACGGCTGGCGTGCGGCCTGCAAGGCCGATCCGGCATTGCGGCTGGGGCTGAACGTGGTCGAGGGCAAGGTGGTCTATCCCGGCGTGGCCGAGGCGTTCCACCTCCCCCTGGCCGACGTCGGCTCCGTCCTCTGATCCCCGTCCTGCTCACCCGTCTGCCCCACGGCGAGGGCCTTCCGCTCCCCGGCCTGGCCACCCCGGGCTCGGCCGGGTACGACCTGGCCAGCGCGGAGGAGGGCGTGCTCGCGCCGCTGGAGCGCCGGCAGTTCGGCACCGGCTTCGCCATCGCGGTGCCCGAAGGGTACGAGTGCCAGCTCCGGCCGCGGTCGGGACTCGCCCTCAGGCACGGCGTCACGCTGCCCAACACGCCGGCGACGATCGACAGCGATTACCGCGGCGAGCTCAAGGTCATCCTGGTGAACCTCGGCACCGAGCCGTTCGAGGTGAGCCGGGGCATGCGGATCGCGCAGATGGTGATCGCGCGCGTCGAGCGGGTCGAGTTCCGGCAGGTCGCCGAGCTGCCCGCCTCGTCGCGCGGCGCGGGAGGGTTCGGCAGCACAGGGCGATAGCGGGACGTTCACTCCCTTGAATGCGGAGACGGCCATTCGTTACCTTGTCAGCCATGCTTCCGACATCTTCTCGATGAAGCTTCCTCCTCTGAACTTTACGTCGTGGCTTCCCGCGAATGAGATCGCGGTGGACCTCGGCACCGCCAACACGCTGGTCTACGTCAAGGGCGAAGGCATCGTCCTCAACGAGCCGTCGGTGGTCGCGATCGAGAAGGGCTCCGGGAAGATCAAGGGAATCGGACTCGAGGCCAAGCGGATGCTGGGCCGCACGCCCGACGGCATCATCGCGGTGCGGCCGCTGAAGGACGGGGTCATCGCCGACTTCGACGTCACCGAGAAGATGCTGCGGTACTTCCTCAAGACCATCATCGACAAGCACGTCTTCCGGGTCAAGCCGAAGGTCATCGTCTGCGTGCCCTCCGGGATCACCGAGGTGGAGCGCCGCGCCGTGCGCGACTCGGCCCAGACCGCCGGCGCCAAGCAGGTGCTCATGGTGGCCGAGCCGATGGCCGCCGCGATCGGCGTCGGGCTGCCGGTGGAGACGCCCACCGGCAACATGGTGATCGACATCGGCGGCGGCACCACCGAGATCGCGGTGATCGCGCTCTCCGGCATCGTGTCCGACACCTCGATCCGCACCGGCGGCGACGAGCTGGACCAGGCCATCGTCCAGTTCATGCGCAAGAACTACAACCTGCTGGTCGGCGAGCCCACGGCCGAGGCCATCAAGATCAAGATCGGCTCCGCCGCTCCCACCGGCGACGAGCGGGAGATGGAGGTCAAGGGTCGCGACCTCGTCTCCGGCATCCCCAAGACCGTGCGGGTGCACTCGACCGAGATCCGCGAGGCGGTACAGGAGCCGATCCAGCAGATCGTCGACGCCGTGCGGCGGGCGCTCGAGATCACTCCCCCCGAGCTCGCCAGCGACATCGTGGACCGCGGCATCGTGATGACCGGCGGCGGCGCGCTGATTCGCGGGCTCGACATCCTCCTGGCGCAGGAGACCGGCCTCCCCATCCATGTGGACGAGGATCCGCTGACCTGCGTCGTCCGCGGCACGGGACGCATTCTCGACGACTACGAGAAATACCGCAGCGTCCTCTCCACCTGAGCATGATCAGCGCGTCGGAACGGTCGTATACCCGCCGGGACACGGTCCTGTTTCTGGCGTGTCTCGGGCTCTCGGTGGTCGCGCTGTTCTCGCCCGCGAGCTGGGGCTACGGCATCTCCGACGCGCTGCGCAACTCCGTGCTGGCCCCGCTGGTGTGGCTCCAGGCCCGGGCGGAGGAGGGGCGCACCAGCCGGGCCCGCCTCCGGGCCATCACCGTCCAGCGCGACTCCGCGGCCTATCTGGCGCAGGGCATTCCCTCGCTCCTGGCGGAGAACGAGCGCCTCCGCCAGCTCCTCACCCTCAGCCACAGGATCTCCACCCCTTACGTGGCCGCCGAGGTGCTGCACCAGGCCCAGGCGACCGACGGCCGGACCCTGCTGATCGACGTGGGCCGGCGCGACCTGGTCTCCGAGTTCGATCCCGTCGTGGCGCCGGAGGGGCTGATCGGCATGGTGCTGACGGCGGCCGAGCGCTCCAGCGTGGTCATGACCTGGGCCCATCCGGAGTTCCGGGTCAGCGCCTACACCATGGGCGGCAACGCCAGCGGGGTGGTGGCCCCCTCGCTCGCCAGCCTCACCGGAGAGGGCGCGCTCGAGTTCCGCGGCGTGCCCTATCGCGACTCGGTGCCGGTCGGGACCCGCGTGCTCTCGTCCGGCCTCGGGGGGGTGTACCCCAAGGGCATCCCGGTCGGGACCGTGACCGGCGTGGTGCGGGAGCAGGCGGGGTGGGAGCGAATCTACCGCCTCCTGCCGGCCGCCAATCCCGGCGCCGTCGCCCACGTGCTGGTCCTGGTCTCGCCACCCGGCGCCAGCATGGAGCGGGCCTTCCCGAGCGACTCGGCCCTGCTGGCCATGCGACTCGATTCAATCGCCCGCGTGCGGCAGGCGGACTCCGTCGCGGCAGCCAAAGCAGCGGAGAAGGCGGCCGCGGAGCAGGCGGCGGCGGAGAAGGCGGCCGCGCGGAAGGCGGCGGCGGAGAAGGCCGCGGCGCAGAAGGCGGCAGCCCAGAAGGCCGCGGCGCAGAAGGCGGCGGCCGAGAAGGCCGCCGCCGAGAAGGCGGCGGCGGAGCGGGCCGCCGCAGAGAAGGCGGGTAGGGTGTCCCCGGCGACGCCCGCGCCCCCCACGCCGGCGGATTCGACCCCGTGAGCGTCTCCCGCGCCAACCGGCTGCAGCTCCTCCTGGTGATGGCCGTCCTGGTGCTGCTGCACTTCTATCTCCGGCCCCGGCTGGGGTCGGCGCGGGTGAGCCCCGACTTCCTGCTCATCGCCCTGGTCTTCTTCGCGATGCGGGCGGGGCCGGGCGCGGGAGCGCTCGCGGGCTTCACCGTGGGGGTGGTGACCGATGCGCTCACCCCGGCCGCCTTCGGCGCCGGCGCCCTGGCCCACACGCTCGTCGGCTACCTGGCCGCCTGGGGACGGGCCGTGTTCTTCGCCGACAACCTCCTGGTGAACGCCGCCTTCGTGGCCGTGGCGCTCTGGGTGCGCGATCTCGTCCTGCTGGTGGCGAGCGGGACCCCGCAGGATCGGCTCCTGGTGGAGCTCCTGCTCCAGAGCCCGCTCCAGGCGCTCAGCACGGCGGTGTTCGCCGTCCTGGTGCTCGCCGCTTTCCGGCAGTGGTTCGCCATCAGGCTGGACGCATGAACGGCTTCGACTCCTACCGGGTGCGGGAGCGGGCCGACGTCGCCCGGCTGGTGCTGACCGGCGTGTTCGTCCTCCTGGCGGGCGCGTTCTTCCGCACGCAGGTCATCCAGCACGAGAAGTTCCAGCTCCGGGCCGAGACCAACCGCCTCCGGCCCATTTCCCTGACCGCGCCTCGGGGAACCATCTTCGACCGCAACGGCGGCGTCATCGCCGAGAACGTCCCCGGCTACTCGGTGAAGGTCCTGGCCCCCTCGGTCGACTCGCTGCGGGCGGTGATCGGGCGGATCGGCCGCTTCGTGCCGGTCGATACCGCCGAGATCGAGGACATCGTCCGGCGCTACCGCCAGGCGCGCTACCAGCCGGCGGTGGTCTTCGGCGACGCCACCTTCGAGACGGTCGCCCGGCTGGAGGAGCACCGGGCCGTGCTCCCCGGGCTGCTGATCCAGTCGGAGCCCAAGCGGCTCTACCCGGCGGGCAAGGCGGTGGCCCACCTCGTGGGCTACGTCTCCGAGGTCACCGAGCGGGACCTCGAGGCCGAGCGCTATCCCGGGGCGGACCTCGGCACGATCGTGGGCAAGGCGGGGCTCGAGCGACAGTACGACGACTCCCTCCGCGGTATCGAGGGGGTGCGGTACATGGAGGTGAACGCGCGCGGGCGGCTGGTGCGCGAGGACGCCGGCGGCGCGTCGCTCCAGCCGACCCCGGGCCGGCCGATCTTCACCACGATCGACCTCGAGCTCCAGCGGTACATCGACAGCATCTGGCCGGCGGGCATGCGCGGGGCGATGATCGCGATGACGCCGGGCGGCCAGATCCGCGCCCTCTACTCGGCGCCCTCCTACGACCCCAACGTGTTCGTGGGCGGCATCTCCCGGGCGAACTGGCGGACGCTGAACACCGACGAGGCGCGGCCCCTGCTCAACCGGGCGATCCAGACCCGCTATCCGCCCGCCTCCCCCTTCAAGCTGGCGATCGGCGCCATGGCGCTGAAGCGGGGCCTGATCGGGCTGGACACCCACATGCCCACCCCCTGCCGGGGCGGGCTCCGGCTGGGCAACCGGGTGTTCCGCTGCTGGAAGAAGGAGGGCCACGGGTCGCTCAATCTGATCGGCGCGGTGGCCGCGAGCTGCGACGTCTACTTCTACCAAGTCGGGCTCCGGCTGGGGCTCAAGGCCATCCTCGAGGACGGCGTCTCCATGGGCTTCCGCGAGCCCAGCGGCATCGACCTGGGGAGCGAGAAGGACCCGATCTGGCCGGCCAACACCGCTTACTTCGACAAGCTCTACGGCCCGCGGCACTGGAGTCCTCCCGCCACGACCCTCAACTTCTCGATCGGACAGGGCGAGATCACCCAGACCCTGATCAACATGATGCGGTTCTACGAGGGGCTGGCGAGCGAGGGCCGGGCCTCCACGCCCTACGTCGTGCGGCCGACCACCGACAAGTCGGTGGACCTCGGCCTGACCCGGGCCCAGCTCGACGGCCTGCGCCACTCGCTGATCGCGGTGGTGGAGCGGGGGACCGCCGCGGGCAGCCGCCGGCGCGACCTCGCCGTGGCCGGGAAGACCGGGACCGCCCAGAACTCCCACGGCAAGGACCACGGCTGGTTCATCGGGTTCGCCCCGGCCGACAAGCCCGAGCTCATCGTGGGCGCCATCATGGAGTTCGCCGAGCACGGCTCCAGCGTGGCGCCCTACGTCGTGCGGACGCTCCGCCGCCAGCTGCTGGGCCCCGACACTGTGGGCACCATCAAGATCAAGGCGCTGCTCGACGAGACCGCGGTGCCGCAGGACACCGCTCCACGGCCCATGGAGCTGAACCCCGACTCGGCGGCGGTCCGGGCCCGGGAGGACTCGATCCGGCGTGCGGCGCCGGCGCGGGTGGTCGACCCGGCGCCGCCGCCCCCGGAGCGCCCGTGAGAGGCACCACGGTGGACCGGCAGCTGCTGCTGGTGAGCGCGGGGCTCATCCTGTTCGGACTGCTCACGCTCTACTCGGCGGGCCAGACCGATGTCCCCACCCGGGCCGCGGGCGTGTGGCACCGGCAGTTCATCTGGGTGGGCATCGGGATCACGGCGGCGATCGTGGTGTTCCACGTCTCTCCCCGCCTCCTGGAGTGGCTGGCACCGGTGCTCTACGGCATCAGCCTCGTGCTCCTGGTCCTGGTGCTGCTCGTCGGCACCGGGGCGGGCACGGCCCAGAGCAGCAGCAGCTGGCTCTCCATCGGGGGGCACCAGATCGGGCAGCCGTCGGAGCTGGCCAAGGTGGCCACCGTGCTCATGCTGGCCCGCTACCTGTCGAGCCGCCGGGAGCCGCCGCGCTCCCTCCGCGACCTCCTGGCGCCCGGCATCATCGTC
>Ga0299913_10004040_pt1 | contig 12210 bp, 9 predicted proteins | sample RVTome_9_FD_201360 | JGI IMG/M metagenome (GOLD analysis project Ga0299913, IMG submission 201360) | Soil microbial communities from uranium-contaminated site in the Upper Colorado River Basin, Wyoming, United States - RVT155D38 (version 2) ... | reverse complement strand
GCCTCGTACGAACCCGCCTGCACCCAGACGGCACCGTCACCACCACAACCCTGCTCGGCACCACCGTCACCACCCCAGCCGATCTGATGCCCGGTCACAGACTCGGCGAGGCCTACGCGACCCTGCCCTCAGCCTGAACAGGGCAGGGGCACAGCAACACCAGGTCGGCGCAAATCCCTCAGACCCCGATCCCGCGGATCTCGAACCCGTCGCCTTCGAAGCCGATGTGGACGTTATCGCCAGCCGGGTGTGACGGAGTCCATCCTCAGCGAGGACCCGTCTCCGCAGAACTCAGGAACAGCGCGAACACCGGCGGCCGCTGCTGCACCAGCTCGAGCCGACCGCCATCGGTCTCCGCCAGCTCGCGGGCCACGGCCAGCCCCAGCCCGGTGCCCCGCCGGCCGCTGACCGAACGCTCGAAGATGCGGGCACCCAGATCCGGCGGCACACCCGGGCCTTCGTCGGTCACCTCGATGACCAGCGAGATGCCGGTCGACCGGGTGGACACCGTCACGTTCCCGCCGCCGTGCAGGAGGCTGTTCTCGAGCAGCGTCGCCAGCACGTTGGACAGTCCACTGGGCGTCGCCAGAGCGATCAGACCCCGCGTGCCCGTGGCGATGATCTTTCTCTCCGCCGCGCCGAACGCCGGCTCCCACTCAACGACCTGCTGCAGCACGACGGTGTCGAGCTCCACCGGCCCGGCCCGCAGATTGGTGTCCCGGACATTGTCCAGCAGGTGCTCGACGACCGTGGCAAGCCGCTCCACCTGGGCGAGTGCGCTGCGCGCCTCCTCCCGGACGGTCCGGGGGTCGTCGGCCGCGATGATCTCCTCCAACCGCATCGACAGAGCGGTCAACGGCGTACGCAGTTGATGCGACGCGTCACTGGCGAACTGGCGCTCAGCCGCGATCAGCCGGTCGACCCGGACTGCACTCTGCTCGATCATCTCGGCGACGCGGTCGAACTCCTCGATCCCCGAGGGCACCATCCGTTCACGGGAGCCCCGGGACCCGAGCCGTTCGGCCCGCGCCGCCAACTGCGCCAACGGTGTCGTGAGGCGGCGGCCCTGCTGAAGGCCCACCACCACTCCAGCCGCCACCGCGACAACCGCAACAAGCAGCAGGACGACGACAAGACGACCCATGTCGACCTCGTCGACCTCGACGACCGAGGCGGCCAGAATTCCGACCGGCACCGCGACCAGCACCACCGCCACCACGGCCACCGCGAGACTGGACTCGATCAGGCGACGCCGCACGGATCACTCACGCTCGAAGCGGAATCCCACGCCCCGGACCGTGGTGATGTAGCGCGGGTTCGCGGCATCGTCGCCCAGCTTCTTGCGCAGCCACGAGACATGCATGTCCAGCGTCTTGGTGGAGCCCCACCACGCCGTGTCCCAGACCTCGCGCATGAGCTGTTCGCGGGTGACCACCTTGCCGGCATCGCGCAGCAGGACCCGCAGCAGCTCGAACTCCTTTGCCGTCAGGGTCAGCTCGCGATCGTCCATCCAGACCCGGTGCGAGTCGACGTCGATGCGCACACCGTGCACGTCGTCGACGGGTTCGACCGTCCCCCGCCGGAGCAGGGCGCGCACGCGGGCAAGCAGCTCGGCGAGCCGGAACGGCTTGGTGACGTAGTCGTCGGCCCCCGCGTCGAGGCCGACCACGGTGTCGACCTCGTCGGTGCGCGCCGTCAGCACGAGCACCGGCACCCCGCTGCCCTCGTTGCGCAACCGCCTGCACACCTCCAGGCCGTCCATGCCGGGGAGGCCGAGGTCGAGCACCACCAGGTCGCACGGCGTCCCGGTGGCCGACTCGAGCGCGCCCGGTCCGTCTTCGCACACCTCGACGTCGTAGCCCTCGCGACGCAACGCGCGGGCCAGCGGCTCGGAGATCGCCTGGTCGTCCTCGGCAAGCAGAACGCGAGTCATACCGGCATCGTAGGTGCATGTCCGGCCACTCTGCGTGATCCGCACGCGCCCGGCGTCACCCGAATGCCGAGATTCGCTCATGGAGCCGCCGAACCTCGCGCACCCGGCGCTCGTACGTCGCGCCGAGCCCGAGCAGGAGCAGCCCGCTCGCTCCGATCCAGGTCCAGCGCGGCACGGCGTCGTACAACTGGGCCAGGTACGGCGAGAGCTGCACGAGCGCGTCGACCGCCAGCACGGTCCCGCCGATCACCAGCGGAGCCTGCAGGCGACGCGTCACGCCGACAACCAGCACCGCCAGCGCGGTGAGCCCGAGCAGCAGAGGACGCCACAGACCCGGGTCGTCGACGGCACGCAGCAGGCTCGGCACGAGCACGAGCGCCAGACCGGGTGCATAGGCAGGCCAGGACCGGTACGACGGGTCGCGCCGCCGCCGCAGGTAGCCCACCACGAGCAGCGCTACTCCCGAGGGCGCCGTGTAGGGCTCCGGTGCCTCGACATCGGACAGGGCCAACCGCACCCAGGTGCTGGCTGCCAGGAGCCCACCGGACAGCCAGCCCAGCCAGCGCCGCTCGATGCCGCGCACCGCCGCGGCCCCCGCGGCGACCCCGGCCGCGAGAAGGGCCAGCCAGAGCCGGTCGGCGTCCACAACGGTGACGAGGACGCCCGCCGCGGTGGCAGCGCCACCCGTCCCGCCAACGCCGGCCGTCAGTCGGTCGTGGTCCGGCCAGACCACGAAGGTCTGGCAGGTCGCGAGGACGACGAGGGCTCCGGTGACGGCCACCGCGAGCCCGGCGTCAGCGGCCGACCCTCCGACCCACAGCGTCACTGCTGCCATGTCGGCGGCGAACGCAGCGGCCGCCGCCGCGGCGAGGACGCTCCGCCGCTCCCCGCCGAGGAGCACGGCCGCGGCAAGTGCGGCACCGACACCGAGCGAGAGGGCGAGCGTCCACACAGCCGGCCAGCCCGCCCCGCCGTAGCGCGCGACCGCCGCCGCCTCACCGATCAGCAGCAGCGCCGCGCCAGTGGCGAAGACGGTCGGAACCGCGGAGGCACCGGGCATCCCCCGCGCCCGCCAGGTGCCGACAGCGAGCACCGCGGCGGCCACCGGCAGCACCACCAATGTCGTCTCGGCCGCCGCGAACGACCAGGCGACAGCCAGCCCCAGAACGAGGACGCCCGACCCGAGCATCCCCCACCCAAATGCGGACTGCCCGCGACGCGCGTCCCGCGTGCCCCCGACCAACAACAGCAGCCCAGCCGCGACATCAATCGACAGCCCCGCCCAGAACGGCAGGTCGAACGCAGCCGGCACCGTCAGCACCGCGAGAGCGAGCACCGGTACGACGAGTGCATCCGCCGAGCGCACCACCGGCACAGCGCGGCCGGCCACCAGCAGCGCGATCGCGACCGAAAGCAGCACCAGCGGCGTCGAGACGTGGCCCGGCCAGCTCACGCCGACTCCGACGACATCGCGCGCGGACGACGACGAGTCCTCGTCCCACGCGTCGCCGAGCCAGCTCAGCCGCCCGGCGAGGGAGACCGCGACCGCCTCGGCAGCGGCGAAGCCAGGAGCCACCGCGGCGAGCAGGAAGACGCCAGCAGGAACGGCCCGCCGGGACACCGGCACGAGCAGCATTGCGGAGAGAAGCACCGCGCCAAGGACGGACAACGTCACGGGCACCCAGTCGGGGTCCGCGAGCTCCGTGACCGGCGCCCAGGCAGCGGCCACGACGGCCACCGCGGCCACGCCCAACAGGGCATCCGGCAGACCGAGCGCGGTCGACGTCCCTCGGCTGGAGTCCGTCGCAACGGCAGTGCCAGAGGCGGCTCCGGCAAGCACCAGCAGCAGGGCGGTGCCCAGCACGAGCGAGCCGTCCTCGCCGTACGCCGCACCCACGGCCGCGGCGGCCGCCACCGTCCACGCGACACCCGCGCCGACGACGACGGCCCACCGTGCGTCGGCTGCCCGTGACGGCGAGGGCCAGGCGAGCACCAGGGCGATCCCGATGACCGCCTGGACCGTCAGCACGGTCGCCACGACCGCCGCCGGGTGGACGGCGTCGTCGGACCAGTGCGCGGCGAGCAGCCAACCGGGCACCTGCCCCAGCACGGCGGTGGAGAGCCGCAGGGACCGCAGCGGCAGCAGCACGGCCCAGGCCCCCGCGGCCAGCGCGATCAGGGCCAGCGCGCCCGCCCAGTAGGGCAGGCCGGCCGTCGCGTCCAGGCCGGCCAGCCCGGCGCTGCGCGCGCCGTAGGCATCGAGCAGCCCCAGCCCGACAGTGAGCGTGGCCACCGCCTCGCCCGTCGCGCTCAGCCCGCGGCGGGCGGCGACGGTGGCCCCCGCGGCTGCGACCGCCGTGAACGCCGACATGACAGCGGCGCGGCCGCCCACCCCGAGCACGCCCCAGGAAACGACCAGGAAGATCACCGCCGCCACCGCGAGGAGCAGCACCCCGAGGGCGAGCAGCAGGTTCTGCACCCGGCGACGGCTCCACTCGGGCGCCGGGACCGGTGCCGGACCCGGTGGCTGGCGCGGCGGCGGCAGTGCCGGGCCCGCAGGCGGGGAGTCGTAGGTCGACCCGCCGAAGGAGCCGGACGGCGGATGAGCGGCCGCCGCGGTGGTCCGCACCGGGACCTGCGCCTCGGCCTTCAGTCGCTCGATCAGCGCCCGGCGGCGCTCGAGCGCGGCTGCGGTCTCGACCGAGGCCTGCCACACCAGCAGAGCCGTCTCGCTGCGCAGCGAGACCCCGCAGGCGGGACACCGCTCGGCCGACGTCACCGGCGCGCCACAGGACGGGCACCTGGACGGGTCCGTCAGCGCACGCTCGTCGATCATGGAAATGTCATCGACCCCCAACAGGTGCGTCTGAATCCGGCAGGGGTGTCACACCGGGGTCACGCCGTGCCGACGGCGGGAGAAGTGGCGGTCCTTGGAACGGGCCAGCCGCAGGCGTCGTACCAGCTCGTCGCGCAGTGCCTCGGGCGCCACGATGTCATCGACCACGAGCTCGCTGGCCAGCCTGACGATGTCGATGTCCGTGTCGTACTCGGCCCGCTTGGTCGCCACGAAGTCGGCGCGTTCCTGCTCGTCCTCGATGGCAGCGATCTTGTTCGCGTAGACGGCGTTGACAGCGGCTTCGGCCCCCATCACCGCGATCTTGGCCGTGGGCAGGGCGAGGGTTGCGTCCGGCTCGAACCCGGGACCGGCCATCGCGTAGAGCCCCGCCCCGTAGGCCTTGCGCACGACCACGCAGAACTTGGGCACGGTCGCCTCGGAGACGGCGCTGATCATCTTGGCGCCGGAACGGATGATGCCCATCTTCTCGACGGCTGAGCCGACCATGAAGCCCGGCACGTCGGAGAGGAAGACGAGCGGGACGTTGAAGGCGTCGCAGAGCTGCACGAACCGGGTTGCCTTGTCAGCGGAGTCGACGAAGAGCACCCCGCCCTTGAACATCGAGTTGTTGCCGACGACACCGACGACCTCGCCGTCGAGGCGGCCGAAACCGACCAGGACCTCGCGGGCCCACAGCGCCTGGATCTCGAAGAACGAGTCCTCGTCCAGCAGCCCCTTGGCGTATCGGCGCATGTCGAACGCCTGCCGGTCACTCTCGGGCACCAGCGCCCCGAGGTCGATCGACGCGGGCGCGGGACGCGACTCGGCCCGAGGAGGACTGCCCTCCCAGTTCGACGGCAGGTACGACAAGTAGGACCTGACCGTGTCCAACGCCTCGACCTCGGAGGCGACCAGGAAGTGCCCGACGCCGGACTGCGTGCAGTGCACCCGGGCGCCTCCCATCTCCTCCAGCGTCGTCTTCTCGCCGGTCACCATCTCGACCATGCGGTCCGAGCCGAGGTACATCGACGCGTTGCCCTCGACCATGACGACGACGTCGCAGAACGCCGGGATGTAGGCGCCGCCCGCGGCGGAGGGACCGAAGAGGGCACACACCTGGGGGATCGAGCCGCTGGCGCGCACCTGGTTCCAGAAGATCTTCCCGGCGCCGCGCCGACCCGGGAACAGGTCGACCTGGTCGGTGATCCGGGCGCCGGCGGAGTCGACGAGGTAGACCATCGGCACGCCTGTGCGGTAGGCCGTCTCGATGATCCGGATGATCTTCTCGACGGTCCGGGCACCCCAGGACCCGGCCTTGACCGTCGAGTCGTTGGCCATCACGCACACAGGACGCCCGGCCACGGTCGCGGAGCCGGTCACCACTCCGTCAGCGGGCAGGTCGCCGGCGGAGACGTTGGCGAAGACGCCGTCCTCGACGAACGAGCCGTCGTCGACGAGGAGGCGGACGCGCTCACGCGCGAAGAGCTTGCCCTTGGCCGCATTCGCCTCGTGGTACTTGACCGGCCCGCCCTCGTGCACCTCGGCCCGCAGGTCGGGCACGGGCGGATGTCCAGGCGACGGGGTCGACACGCCCAGGACTCTAACGGCGCGGCGGCGTCTTCTGGGTGACGACCTTGCCGGGCTGCGCCGGAACGGTCGAGGCGACAACGGGGGCCCGTTGCTCGGCCGCCCCGGTGACGGCGAGCGCGAGCAGCGCCCGCAGGACCGGCTCGAAACCGGTCGACGGCAGGCTTATGGAGTCGGTGTAGATCTCCACCAACCAGCCGCCGGCGGCGCCGGTCACGCCCGCGGCGAGCAGGCCGCTGTAGCCGGCGGTGACGAGCACGGCCTCCTCCGCCGGGTCGTTGCCCTCAGCGCCGATCTCGACGCGGAACGCGCGGGCGCGGCGTACGGCGTCGGCGCTCACCGGGAAGTCGTCGAGGTCGAACGTGGCGCCGGGCAGGCCCTGGGCCACGCCGTCCTCGTCGAGCTCCTCGCCGAACCGTTGCACCGAGCTGCTGACTCCGACCAGCTGGTCGCTGCCCGGCGCGACGTAGGACACCCACCAGGCGGCGCCGTCGACGAGGAGCAGCAGATGGTCGGCCACCGCCTCGACGCGCGCCTGGGGGCCGCTCGACGCGAGCACGTCGAGCATCTCCAGGCCTGACTCGAGGACGACTGATCCGTCGATCGCGAGCCGGCCGCGGCGGGCGCGCCGGTCGACGGGCGGGCCGTCCGGTCCCTCTACCGAGACCTGGCCGGCCACCACTGGCCGGCGCGACCCGGCACGCTTGGCCCGGTACTGCGCGGCGTCAGCCAGGCGGAACAACCGCGCCGGCGCGTCCACCCGACCCGGCAGCATGTCCGTCGACGCGACGCCGCACGAGACCCCAGTGCTCATCGGCTGGCTGTCGACGAGGCGGCAGAGCTCCTCGGCGACCGCCACCGCGACGGACCCGGCCGAACCGCTGACGACGATGCAGAACTCGTCCCCACCGATGCGCGCGGCAAGACCTCCCGGCGCGACCCCGCTGGCCCGGCTCACCGCATCGGCTACCGCCACGATGAGCCGGTCCCCCGCGTCGTGCCCGAACGAGTCGTTGACCTGCTTGAGCCGGTTGATGTCGGCCAGCACCAGGGACACGGGTGCGCCGCTCGAGGTGTACTCGACCATCGCCTCCTCGAGTCGCTGGTCGACGGCACGGCGGTTGGCCAGGCCGGTCAACGGATCCTGGAAGGCGAGCCGCTCGATGCGGGCGAAGTGGTCGGCCTGCACGACACCGGCGGCGACCTGGGTGGCGACCGCGTTGGCGAAGTCGAGGTCCGCCGTGCTGAACCGGCGCTGCCCCGCCGTGCGGGTCGCGGACAGCTGGCCCCACACGCGGGCCTCCACGACGATGGGCGTCGCGATGAGCGAGTCCTTGCCGAGCTCGCGCAGCAGAACGGCCTCTTCGCCGGTCCCGTCGGCGGTCGCGACGTGCCCCTTGCGCTGCTCGACCAGCGCGAGCGCGGCGGGCCAGTGCGACACCGGATAGACCTCGTCACTGGGGAACCGGCTCTCACTCGGACCGAGCAGGCCGACGTTGACCAGGGTGCGGAACGTCCCTGACTCCCGGTCCCACCGCGACAGCGACAGCGACGCCGCGTCCAGGGCGCGGCGGGCCTCCTCCGCGGTGAGCTCGACCAGATCCTCGAAGCGCCCGGTGGCGCCGATCACCTTGGCGATGTCGAGCAAGGACCGCAGGCGCGCGGCATCGCCGGTCGCGGGCTCCCCCGCGCCGGTTGCCTCGTCGTCCTCGGCCACCCGACCTCCTGACGCACAGCGTGGCGCATTTCCCCGGTTCGCGGGGCGCTTTGGGTCAGGAACGACCGCTTTGGGTCAGGAAGGGATGCGCGGACCGGCGCGGAGCACCTGTGACGGCAGCGTCCGCCCCACGATGCGCTCGGCCTCGGCCGCGGCTCGGATCATCGCGCTGAGGTCGACCCCGGTGGCCACGCCCATGTCCTCGACCATGTGCACGAGCTCCTCGGTCGCGATGTTGCCGGTCGCGCCGGGTGCGTACGGGCAGCCGCCGAGCCCGCCCACCGACGCGTCGAAGTCGCTGACGCCGAGCTGCAGTGCGGCGAGAACGTTGGCGAGCCCGGCGCCACGGGTGTTGTGGAAGTGCAGGTTCAGCGGTACGTCGGGCAGGGCTGACCGGGTCTCGCCGACCAGCCGGGTCACTCGTGACGGCGTCGCCATCCCGGTCGTGTCGCCGTACGACAACCCGTCGGCTCCGTCCCGGACGGCCCGTGACGCCACCGACATCACCCGCTCCACCGGCACCTCGCCCTCGTAGGGGCAACCCCATGCAGTCGACACGATGGCCTGCACCGTTGCATCGCGCGCGTGCACCAGGTCGATGATGCGCGCGATGTCGTCGAGAGACTCCTCGGTCGAACGGTTGACGTTCTTGCGGTTGTGCGTGTCCGAGGCCGACACCACCACCTCGATCTCGGAGAAGCCGGCATCCAATGCGCGTTGGGCACCGACGAGGTTCGGCACCAACGCCGAGTAGCGGACCGCGGGGTTGCGCGCGATGCCCGACCACACCTCGGCGGCGTCCGCCATCTGCGGGATCGCCTTGGGGTGCACGAAGGAGACGGCCTCGATGCGCGAGACACCGGTCTGCGAGAGCGCGTCGATCAGCGCGACCTTGTCCTCGGTCGGGACCGGGTCCTCGTTCTGCAGGCCGTCGCGGGGACCGACCTCACGCAGGGACAGGCGCTCGGGAAGGTCGCTCACGCCGGCATCACTTCCCCGGCCATTCGGGCGTGCGCTTCTCGTTGAACGCCGATATGCCCTCGTGCCGGTCGCCGGAGATGGCGGTGGCCCGCCAGCACGCGTCCTCGATCTCGAGGCCGGCCGCCAGGTCCAGGCCCCAGCCCGCCCGCAACGCGCGCTTCGCGTTGCGCACCCCTACCGGGGAGTTGGCAGCGATGGTCGCCGCCAGCTCGAACGCCGCCGCCCGGTCTTGACCCGCCGCAACCCGCCGGTCCACCAGACCCATCGCCAGGGCCTCGTCGGCCGCCACCCGACGGCCGGTGAACACGAGATCGGCGGCACGCGCCGAACCCACCCGCCGGGTGAGCAGCTGGGTCCCGCCTCCGCCCGGAATCACCCCGACCGTCACTTCGGGCAGCCCGACGACCGTGGTCTCGTCGCACACGATCAGGTCGCAGGACAACGCGAACTCGAACCCACCGCCGAGCGCGAATCCGTGCACAGCCGCAACTGCGGGCATGGGCAGGTCCAGCACGCCACCGAACGCGGCCCGGAAGACCGGCCGCTGCGCCGCCAGGTCGTGATCGCTGAAGGAGTTGCGCTCCTTGAGATCCGCGCCGACACAGAACGCCTTCTCCGACGCCGACGACACGACCACCACGCGCACGGAGTGGTCCTGGGCGAGCGTCGCCGTCGCGTCAGCGATCTCCTGCGCCATCGCCGTGGAGAGCGCGTTGTGTGCCTCGGGCCGGTCCAGGACGAGCTCGGCGACCCAGCCGTCGAGGCGCACGGTGACGTGCCGGTAGTCGTTCACGCCGCAGAGGCTAACGCGACCGTCTCCGCAGCACCCCGGGCCGGACCAGGCCCATGCCACGCACGGCCCGGGTCCGTTCGAGGTCGAGGTCGAACTCGTCGCTGTCCTCGAGGGCGTCGGCGGTACGACGGTCGACGAGGACCGTGCCGGGCTGGGCCAACGCGGTGAGCCGGCTCGCGAGGTTGACCGTGCGCCCGAACACGTCCCCCATCCGGGTCACCACGGTGCCCGTCGCGATTCCCACCCGCACGTCCGGCAGCACCGGGTCCCCGGCCATCGCCTCGGCCAGCTCCAGTCCGATGAGTGCCGCGCTCTTCGGCCGGTCTGCCACGAAGAGCACCTCGTCGCCCACCGTCTTGACCAGTCGCCCGCCCGCGCCCGCGATCACGTCGGCGGACCGCGCGTCGAACCGGTCCACCAACGCCGCGAGCTCCCGCTCCCCCAGCTTCTGCGAGAGCCGGGTGTAGGAGACCAAGTCGGCGAAGCCGACGGACAGGACGTCGCTCACCGAGTCCTCCGCGGAACCGAGCGCCCGGCCGGCGACCGCCGCGAGCTGGCGCCGCCACACGAAGACGAGCAGCGCCTGGAGGTCGTCGAGGTGCGCGGCAGACATCTCGACGGCCGTCCGGGTCGCCTCCTCGGGCCGCATGCCGCGGGTGCGCACGAGGTGCTCGACCAGGGCGTCGACCTGCCACTGGACCAGCCGCGACGCGTTGTGCCCCATCGCCCGGGTGACGCTGACCGCGAGCTCCTCGTCGATGACGTCGTCGCGCACCAGGGTCATCAGACGGGACAGCGCGGCCAGGTCACCGTCGGTGAAGGCCTTCGCCTCGTCGCCGACGTTCGCGAAGCCCATGGCCCGCCAGAGCCGGCGTGCGTACTCCACACTCACACCAGCCGATGCGGCTGCCTCGTCACGCGTATACAGCCGCGGGCCGCCCAGCAGCAGCTCGTCGAGGTCCGCGTCCTCAGCGGTCATGGGACGACCGGCGCCGCTCCTCGTCCTGCTCGGCCAGCCGGTAGACGTCGCGCTGGACCTCCTCGACCCGGGGCACGTCGCGCAGCACGAGCTGTCCACGCTCACCGGCCGACTCGACGACCAGGGTTCCGCACCCGAGCATCCGCTCCAGCAGGTTGGTGTGATCGAACGTCACGTCGTTGATGCGGGAGAGCGGCATGTCGCGCCCGCTGCGGGCCACGACCCCGACGCGGGTGATGAGGCGGCGGTCGGTCACGACGTACGACGTGGTGAGCCACTTCAGGAACGGCCACACGGACCATCGCAGCAAGATCAGCACGGCGACCACGGCGACCGCAAGGCGAAGCCAGGGCTGGGCGTCGCCGTCGGGCATCACCGCCGCGAGGTAGCTGGCGGCCGGCGAGGCAACGAGCAGCACCAGCGCGGGGACGAGGAGCTCCTTGATGTGCGGCCGCATCGCCATCACGACATGCTCGCCCTCGCCGAGCAGCCTGCGCGGAATCCCGGTCATCCCCCAACTGTCCCAGTGATCATGCAGAAGCGGGGACTTCTCCCGCCAATCCCGTCCGCGAGTCTCAGCTCGCGTTCACATGGACGATGTCACCGGCCCCGATGGGTTCGGTGCCGTCCGCTGTCTGCACGACCAGACGTCCCGACTCGTCCACGTCGACGGCGGTGCCGGTCACGGCGCGCCCACCCGGCAGGTCCGCCCGGACCAGCCTTCCGAGGGTCGAACAGTAGCCACGGTAGGAGGACCGCAGGCCGCTCGCCTCGGCGTTCCCGGATGCGGCCAGGAACTCGTCGTACAGCCGCGCCATCGATCGGAGCACCGCGAGAAGCACCGGCATGCGGTCGACCACGGCGGAGTCCTCGAGGTGCAGCGAGGTCGCGGTCGGGACCGGCAGCTCATCGGCGCGAAGCGAGACATTGAGCCCGATGCCGAGCACCAGGGCGTCGTCGACGCGCTCGGCGAGAATGCCGGCGAGCTTGCGGTCGCCGACGAGGACGTCGTTGGGCCACTTGAGCCGGACGTCGAGCTCGGCCAGGGGTCCAAGCGCGCCGGCGACGGCCACGCCGGCCAGCAACGGGAACCAGCCCGACGCGCCCGGTGCCACATTCGCGGGTCGCAGCAGCACCGAGAACGTCAGCCCCGACCGCGCCGGCGCGGTCCAGACGCGGTCCAGCCGGCCGCGGCCGGCTGACTGCTGCTCGGCAACCAGCACGAGACCGGAAGCGGCGCGAGCCCGCGCGAGGGACGCAACCTCGGCATTGGTCGACGTCACCGAGTCGGCGACGCGCACCGATGTCCAGAGTCCCGACGGCCGGATCAGGGCCCGCTGGAGGTCGCGCTCGCGCAGCGGAGGCCGGTCCAGGTCGGAGAAAC
>Ga0299913_10004039_pt1 | contig 12213 bp, 12 predicted proteins | sample RVTome_9_FD_201360 | JGI IMG/M metagenome (GOLD analysis project Ga0299913, IMG submission 201360) | Soil microbial communities from uranium-contaminated site in the Upper Colorado River Basin, Wyoming, United States - RVT155D38 (version 2) ... | reverse complement strand
GCGAAGGAATTGCCGCAGCCGTCTGGCGGGCGACGGCGACCGTTGCGGCGATGGATGTTGCAACTCGTAAGTCATTTGTCGTTTCTCTTGTCAACTGCCGGGCAGCCACGGCAGCACGTTCCGGAGATGCGAAGCCGGATACGAAATGAGATTAAGAACGGATTCGGCTACGCGAGGGGGTCGGGTGGCGGAAAGGCATCCTTGATGCCAAGTCGCGGAACACCCGGCACATGGACGAGCCTGACCACGGCGGCGATGTGCATTGTGCAATCAGTGATCTTCATGAACGGCTCTTTTGTGCTTCCGTAACTTTTGCTGACTTACGAACGTAATGCTAACCAATTGCAATGCATTGTCAACGGCGAGACGCAGCCTTGCCGACCCCTGCAGGTGCCGCCGGAGGTGGGCACAGTCGCGACGGCAACGCATCGCAAACGACAGCATTGCGTGCCACCCTCCGTTGTCATTTTGCTTTACACTCGCCGACTTACGATCGAGATTCCGGGGGGCAGACAATGCTGAAGGAGAAACACAAACCTGCCGCGACTGTTGCTGGTTGCGTTGCCGGCGTACTTTGCATTCTGAACGGCCTCGCCGGCTGTCAGTCGGAGTCGGGTGACCAGGCCGATAGCGATTCCCTCACGCGACAGAACGTGGAGTCGATGGCCCGGGAACACAGCGGCGACAGCGGAACGCCCGGCGCAGGCGCCGCCATTGCGCCCGAGCGCGCCGTCGTGGCCGAAACTCTCCCGTACGCCGAAGTAAACGACGAGCTTGTCTACGGTCATTTTGTTTTTCCATCGGACATGGTGGATCCGCTGCCGGGACTGATTGTCGTGCACGAATGGTGGGGCCTGAACGATGGCGTCCGTGCCATGGCGGACAGGCTGGCCGCGGAAGGCTACATCGTGCTGGCAGTCGATCTTTTTGGCGGCAAAACGGCGGAGTTCCCGCCCCAGGCTCGCGAGTTGATGCTGGCGGCGCTGCAGAAGCCCGAGCTTGCAAGCGACAACATCCGTCAGGCGTACGAATTTATCAGGGACACAGGAGGCGCGCCGAAAATAGGATCTCTCGGCTGGTGCTTCGGCGGAGCCTGGGCGCTTAACGCCGCGCTGCAATTCCCCGACGATCTGGATGCCGCCGTGATCTACTACGGACAGGTTTCCGACGACGAAGAACAGCTGGCGTCGCTGAACGTGCCGATCCTCGGATTATTCGGCGAAAACGATCGCGGTATACCGGTGGAAACAGTAAAGAGTTTCGAGCAGACGCTTGCCAGTCTCGGCAAGGAGCACGAGATCGAGATATTCCCCGGGGCCGGTCATGCTTTTGCAAACCCCAGCGGGAATAACTACAACCCGGAAGTCGCTCAACAGGCCTGGGAACGAACAGTGGCGTTCCTGCGCAACCATCTGCATCGCGCAGCGCAGGAGTGATCGGCAGACTCATCGCCCATCAGAGGACGCCGGTACGTCGCAGTCAAGCGTGACGTCCAGCGGCTGCGATACGTAGATCGTTTTCTGCTCGTCATCGCTGCTGCAGCGCAGCGAGGCCTGCGCGGATAACGCTGCGCTGACGGTCAGCTGTCGGGGCGCCCGAACGAGCGAATGCGCTCCTGTCTTCGCTTCGACACCGGAACCTTCTGCCGTTCCGTCGATCACACAGAAATCGCGCAGGACAATGGGCGCGATCTGTCTTGCAGGAACGTGCAGCTTGACTTGCTGGGCGGAACTCTCGTGAAGCTGGGCGCTGCCCAGCGAAGTCCTGCTGTCGGCGACGCTGAGCGTCAGCGACTCCGGCGTCCAGTCCTTCCCGCAGCGCGCTTCGAGCTGAAATGCGTAGTCAAGCGACGGCAGATTGAAGAAGTGCCTGTCACCAGGTTGCGCTACGACCGTCACCGCGGGCGTCGCGGCGGTGACCCTGAGCGAGTGCAGTTCCGCACTGCCTGCGCCGGCCAGGCAGAAAGTCAGTACAAGCAGTGCAGATTTAGGCGTCATTTGCCAAGGCTACGACAAGGCCGTGGAAAAACAAGAGGACAGCGAGCGCGCTGCGCTTGTACAGAGAGGCCGTCCTGTGGCTGGATGGGCAATGTCTGGAGGGGCGTCATGCCGGCGCTGTTCCGGATCGGGACATCGAACATGAGCGACAGAAAGATGAGCAACGCCCTATGAAACACATGGTGGGATTGACCTACAAGGTCGCCCGGCGGATCGCAGTGGGGATAGTGGGATTTACGGTGCTGTTGCTCGGCGTCATCATGATTGTCACCCCGGGACCTGCCTTCCTCGTCATTCCCGGTGGATTGGCGATTCTCGGACTCGAATTCGCCTGGGCCCGACAGTGGCTGAAAAAAGCGCGCCGGACCATCAGCGATCAGACGGCAAAAACTCATGCCGCGCGCGCGGAACGCCATCGGCGGCCGTAGATGCGGGCCATGCGGCGGTCACCGACCGCGAGATTGCCGCGGGATGCGCGTACGTACCAGCGCGTCCGATCGAATACCTGCAACGTGGCGAAAAGAAAGGAGCCGGAGCAACTGAATTCTGCGTTCCTTCAGCGGACCGTTCCGACACGGAGCGGGCCCCGGCTCCCCAGTATCGACGGCAAAAGGGGGGTATGCCGCCGGACCTTCCAGGTCCGTTTGCGCAGGTGTCCTACCTGCCTTTTCTTCGGGGCCGCGGAGCCCGGACTTTCGGGGGAGGTCGTCCGAACTTCGCCCGGCACCGAATCTTTCGGGCGAACCTTGTCTAGAGTTCGCCGGCAAGCGATATGCGGCCGAGCAGCCTGATATCAAGGTCCAGCTTGGTCGCTGCGAGCAGCCTGTCAGCGGCACCGGCCGCGGCTTTAACATCAGACTTGGCCAAGCTGTTGCAGAAGTCGTGCCAACTTCAGGAATGCAACAAATACAGTAACTTGGCCCCGCCACCTGGCTAACGGAATTTCGTGATTCACGAGAAGTCGCAAGCTTTCTCACGGATTTCCGTATAGACTGCCGGCGTGACCGGCAGCGACTATAAATGGCTTTTCCGCAAGGCTCCCGTCATGGCCACCTCGATTGGCCGCGACGGCCATTTCCTGGACGTCAACGATGCGTTCCTCGGGCGCCTCGGCTACTCGCGCGCCGAGATGCTCGGGCGGCGCCCCGCGGACTTCGCCACCGAAGAGAGCGTAGAGCGCATCGAGAAAGAGCTCATGCCCACCTTGCGCAGGACCGGCAAACTGGAAATGAAACCGGTTGCTTTCCTGACCAGAACCGGTGAGGTGGTCGACTGCCTCACAAATTCGGTGGTGGAGCACGACCCGCAAGGCACGTTCGTCCGCACGATCGCCATGTACACCGAGCTTGCGGACCAGGCGCGTGCGGACTGGAAGTATCGTCAGCTGTATCGCTCCACTCCCGCGTTGTTGCATACCGTCGACGCCGACGGCCGGATCCTCACCGTCACCGATCACTGGCTGCAGAAGATGGGCTACGCGCGCGAGGAAGTCGTCGGCCGATCCATCGCCGATTTTTTCAGCGCGAGCGAGAGCAAACGTTTTGCAGGCGGCGGTTTGAAGCAGATCATCAGTAGCGGTGAATTCACCAACGAAGAGAGACAACTGGTGACTCGCGGCGGCAAGGTCATCGATCTCGTGCAGTCGGCTATCTCGGAGAGAGATTCCAGCGGGCGTGTCTACAGGATGCTGGTCGCTTCCAAGGACGTGACGGAACGTAACCGGGCGGAGCGCGCGCTACGCGATGCTCTGGCGGAAAACGCGCAACTTCGCGAGGAACTGGAGCGCGAGCGCGATTACCTGCGGGAAGAAGTGAACGTTGCAATGAACTTCGGCCGCATCGTGGGCAAGAGCCCCGCGCTGAAACACATGCTGGCGCAGGTCGAAGCGGTTGCGCAGACGCCGGCAAACGTTCTGATTCTCGGCGAATCGGGTGTCGGGAAGGAACTCGTCGCGCGCGCGATCCACGGGAGAAGTCCAAGGGCCGAAGGACCTCTGGTGAAGGTCAATTGTGCCTCGATTCCAAAGGATCTGTTCGAGAGCGAATTTTTCGGTCATGTGAAAGGGGCGTTTACCGGCGCTCACCGCGACCGGGTCGGACGATTTCAGCTTGCCGACGGCGGCACGCTGTTTCTCGACGAGGTTGGGGAGATTCCACAGGACCTGCAGGGCAAATTGCTTCGGGTATTGCAGGAAAGCGAGTTCGAGAGGGTCGGGGACGACGTCACCAGGACGGTCAACGTGCGGGTCATCGCCGCGACCAACCGGGACCTCGAGCAACAGGTTGCCGAAGGAAAATTTCGCGAAGATCTGTTCTACCGCCTGAGCGTCTTTCCCATCGAGGTGCCGCCACTTCGTGAGAGGCGGGAAGACGTCGTTCAGCTTGCACAGCATTTCCTCGATATCACCTGCAAGGACTTCGGCAGAAAACCAATGAAGCTTACCCGCCGCCAGGTGGAATCGATCAGGGAATACGACTGGCCTGGCAACGTGAGGGAGCTGAAAAACGTCATTGAACGGGCCGTCATACTTTCGCAGGGAACCGTGCTGCGTCTCGACCTGTCATTGCCGGAGTCGCCCATATCCGCAGAAGACGCCGACGGGGCGGGCACGGGAAACTCCATGGGGGCCGTGCTGACGGAACGGGAATTACGGGCATTGCAAAAAAAGAATCTTCTCGCCGCCCTCGTACAAGCGAACTGGAAGGTCTCAGGCAAGTCCGGCGCGGCGGAACTGCTGGGCATCCGCCCGACGACTTTGAACGATCGCATACGGGCCTTCGGCATAAAGAAGCCTCACTGACGAGCTGCTGAACTCGCGTCCATGGACCCCGCCGACGCAGAAAAGCCTGAGGGTGGCGTGGCTCCTTGGCTATAATCACAGCGATGGCAAACCTCATAACACTCGCCCGGCTACTTTTGCTGATCGTAGTGGTGTTCATTGCCTATCAGCCGTATTCCTGGTGGCACTTCGTCAACGTCGCGCTGTTGATCCTGGTGTTTGTCAGCGATGGCATTGACGGTTACGTGGCACGCAAGCGCAACGAAACGAGCGTCTTTGGCGCGATGTTCGACATCGCCAGCGATCGCATGACGGAACTCACGATCTGGATCGTGCTCGTCGATCTGGACATCGTGGCAGTCTGGGTTCCGCTCGTTTTTATCATTCGCGGCACAATTGTTGATACCATCCGGGCGAACCAGGTAACGACAGAACAAGATGCGCCGTTTTCGATGCTGCGCACGCCGCTTGGCAGGTGGCTCGTTGCAGGCAAGTTCATGCGGGCCTTCTATGCGGCCCTCAAGGCGACAACCTTCTGCTGGTTGCTGCTTATTCAGCCGCTTCCTGCACTATGGCCGGACGTATTTGCCGGATGGATGGGTCTGCTCCGCACCATCGGCGACGTTCTTGTCTATGCCTCGGTGCTGACCTGTTTGCTCCGCGGTCTTCCGGTGGTATGGGAGTTCGCTTACAAGGAAAAGGATAGCTTCGCTCCAAGACGAGTGAAATCGGGATGATCAATGCGGCTGGCAATTTTCGATGTCGACGGGACGCTTGTAACCGGAAAAAGCACTGAGAAAAGATTTATAGCCTGGTTGCTGCGGCGCGGCCATCTCGGACCCCGCCAGATATTGTCGGCCGGGTGGTACGTCGTACGCTGGTTTCCACGCTATGGACGGCACGTCTTTCGCAAGAACAAGGCCTACCTCAACGGCCTCTCCGAGTCTGTCGTCGCCGAAGAGGCGAGACGGTTCGCCGAAACTCTGCCCGAAACGGACTGGATCCAGCCGGCGCTGGATGAACTGCGCCGACACAAGCAAATGGGCGACGTCGTCATGCTCTTGTCCGGGAGCCTGCAGCCTATCGTGGAGACGTTGGCGGTCCGCTTCGGCGCTGACGGCTCCCGGGGCGCCGAATGCAGCGTCGTCGACGGCATTTTTACCGCTGCTCCGCCGGTGCAACACCCGTTCTATCACGAAAAAGCCGCGACCTTATCGTCAATTTGCGAGACGTATCGCATTGCAGCAGGAGAGGTTTGTGCCTATGCTGACTCCCGCTTTGATATACCCTTGCTGAGCCGGGTTGGATATCCGGTCGCCGTCAGTCCGGATCGCCGGCTTGCGGAGTGGGCCAGAGCAAACAATCACAGAATACTGTAATAACACACAATACTAATTGATCAGGAGTGGGGTGTGCCTCGATCATCGAAGTTTATCCTGTGGGTACTTTGTCTTCCCGTAACGGTGCTGGCGCAGGATATCTTGCCGCCGGGCGTCACGAACGTTCTGAACCGACGGCAGCTTCCCGACCAGAGCCTGAGTATTCGCGTAGAGAATCTGCGGACTGGCGAGAGGCTTCTGGGCTGGAACGAAGATGAACCGCGAAACCCGGCCTCGGTCGCCAAGCTGCTGACGACGCTCGTTGCGCTGGATACGCTGGGCCCTTCCTATACCTGGAAGACAGACCTGTATCTCAGCGGGGAAATCGAGGGCGATGAACTTCAGGGGGATCTGCTGTTAAAGGGCTATGGCGATCCATTTCTGACCACGGAACGCTTGTGGACGATGCTGCACTCCGTGAGGGACATGGGCATCAGCCGGATCAACGGCGATCTGCTGCTCGATGACAGCTACTTCGAAACCGGCGAGTATGATCCGGGCGCCTTCGACAACTCACCGCTCAGAGCATACAACGTCGCGCCGAACGCCCTGCTGATGAACTTCAAGGTTGTGCAGTATCAGTTCGCGCCGGACGCAGGCGGCGGCAAGGTCAACGTCCGGCTGCATCCGGAACTGGAAAATCTGCAGGTCGTGAACGAGCTCTCTCTGAAAGACGGGCAATGCGGCGGTTATCAGCGTGGCATCACGATCACACCTGCAGAGAATCTGGACGAGATGATATTCAGCGGTACTTTTCCGCGCGGCTGTACGACCTATTCCCTGAGTCGGACGGCCCTGGGCCACAACGATTTTGCCTATGGGCTGGTGAAATCCCTGTGGCGCGAAATGGGTGGCGAGCTTTCCGGCGGCTGGAAGAACGTCACGACACCGGAAGACCTGCAGCCGAGTTCGACCTTCCGCTCGCCGTCGCTGGCGGAAATAATCGCCATGGTCAACAAATACAGCAACAACGTGATGGCCCACCAGTTGCTTTACACCCTGGGCGCGGAACTGTTCGGCGCCCCGGGTACCGAGGAGAACGGACTGCTCGCCGTCCGGCAATGGCTCGAGCAGCGCAATCTCCAATCAGAGAGCTTGAGGTTCGACAACGGTGCCGGCCTCTCCCGGGATGCCCGGATGACGGCGAGTCACTTGGCGGCCGTATTGCGCTACGCCTATGGCAGCCGCTACATGCCCGAGTTCATTTCGTCGATGTCGCTGACCGGCCTCGACGGCACGCTGTCACGCCGTTTTCGTAACAATGCCCTGACCGGTATGGCGCACATCAAGACGGGCTCACTCGACGACGTAACGGCAATTGCGGGATATTTGCAGAGCCGCTCCGGTGACAGATATATCGTCGTCGCGTTGCAGAACTATAAAGACGTGCATCGCGGGACCGGCCAGGAAGTGCAAGAGGCCTTGTTGCGCTGGCTTTTCGAGCAGTAACGAGAACGCCGGGGAGATTGAACGATGCGTCTGACAACCGCGCTGTTACTCCTTGCAGCGATGCCGCTGTCGGCGCTCGCTGAAACCGCCTATGTCACCGATCAGCTTCGATTGGGACTGCACCGGGCCGCGGACACGAGCGACCGCTCGTTTCGCACGCTGCAAAGCGGCCAGGAACTCGAAATCCTGTCGCAAACGCGAAACTATGCGCAGGTACGTCTGCCGGACGGCACCATAGGGTATGTCAAAGTAGCTTACCTTGTGACTGACAAGCCTGCCACGCTGCTGGTCGCCGAAACGCAGGCTGAAAAAGACAGATTGCAACTCGAACTCGAGGAGAGAATGGCGCAGTTCGCGGGGCCTGCCGCCACGATCAAGGCGCTGGAGCAACAGGTCGCAGAGCAGAGAGCGGCGCTCGACGACGGCAATCGCCGGCTGGCGGAACTGGTCGAACAAAACGAACACTACGTAAATCGGCAGGATCAGTACAGGAACAGCCTTCCGGTCAGGTGGGTAATAGGCGCGACGAGCGTCTGTCTTCTGGCGGGTTTTCTGGCCGGGCTGTGGTGGATCGATTATCGCAGCCGCAGGCGCCACGGCGGTTTCCGCGTTTATTGATACGGCTTTACCTCGACTGGTTAGCCATCACGCGAAAGCTCGCCTCCTCCTTGCTGTGGCTCGACGCCAGCCGCCTGATGTTGTCCACTTCCTGCATGATCAGCCGGGCCCGATCGATGAGCTGGTGTCCGGCCGCGGTCAGGCCTTCCAGACTTTTTCCTTTACGGATAAACAGTTGCTGTCCCAGCTCTTCTTCCAGCAGCTTGAGCTGCTTGCTCACGCCCGGTTGGGACGTATAGAGTCTGTCCGCTGCGGCCGTGATGTTGAGGCCATTATCAACGATTGCAAGAAAGTATTTCAGTTGTTGTAATTTCATCGATCTACCGCCACTCTCTGTCGCCGACAGTGAATAGACCAGTAAGTCGGCGGTTCGTTTCAGCATTTGTCAATTTTGTCCTGCCGCTTATAACTTCCAGTTATGAAGCGTGGCGCGACAGCAACGGCTCCGCAAACCATAAAAGAGGCCCAGCATGATCTACAACAATATCCTCGAGACGATCGGTAACACCCCGGTCGTCCGGCTGAACCGGCTCGCACCCTCGGGCATTGAGATGTACGTCAAAGTGGAGTCGTTCAATCCGATGGCCTCGGTCAAGGACCGGCTTGCACTCGGTATCGTCATCGACGCCGAGAAGAAGGGCCTTCTGAAAGAAGGCCAGACCGTAATCGAGGCCACCTCCGGAAACACCGGGATCGCGCTCGCGATGGTTTGTGCTGCGAAAGGTTATCGCTTTGTCGCTACGATGGCCGAATCCTTTTCGATCGAGCGGCGCAAGATCATGCGGGCGTTTGGCGCAAAGGTGATTTTGACGCCGGCTGCGGAGCGCGGTAGCGGCATGGTAAGGCGAGCCGAGGAACTCGCCGAAAAACACGGCTGGTTTCTTGCCAGGCAGTTCGAAAACCCGGCCAACCCGGAGTACCACCGCAACACCACCGGACCTGAAATCCTTCAGGATTTTGCCGGACGACGGCTCGATTACTGGGTTACCGGCTATGGAACCGGGGGAACCATGACCGGAGCGGGCGAGATGATCAAGCTTGCGCGTCCGGAGGTCACGATCGTGGCAACCGAGCCCGCTGCCGCATCTCTGCTGGCAGGCAAGGAGTGGAGCCCGCATAAGATCCAGGGCTGGACGCCCGATTTCATCCCGGACGTGCTGAATCGCGAGGTGTATGACGATCTCATCCCTGTCACCGACGAGCGGGCAATCGAGATATCCCGGCGACTGGCGAGCGAGGAGGGTCTGTTCGTCGGCATCTCGTCAGGCGCGACTCTCGCTGCGGCTCTGGAGGTGGCGGGAAAAGCCGAGAAGGGTTCGGTCATTCTCGCGATGCTGCCGGACACCGGCGAGCGCTATCTCAGTACCCCGCTGTTCGAGGGAGTCAACGAGGGCTCCGACGACGACTGGCTGGAAACGCTCTCCTAATACCCTGAATCGGAATGAGATTTCACTGCAAGCGCCGACCGCCTGAGACACAAATCACAGCAGGGCGACGACTGTCGTGTCACAGTCCTCCAGTACGAGCGGATGGTGGAACTCGCAATCAGGAACCGGTGGTCGAGCATGACGGCGGAATTGCCAAATCTCCCAATCACCAGCGACGACTTCGCGGTTGTCGGCAAGCTGCTGCGCGCGATCGTCCCTGAAGCCCAGAGCTTCAGCTACTACGACCTCAGCCCCAGGTGTATCTGGAGCAGCAACGGCGCGGCCGATGTCGAACTCGACGATCACTTCGCGCGTGAGATTGCCGCAACCGCCTCCGAAACGCATGTATCCGACACGCTGCCCTCAGGCCGGGGCGTGCACTTGCTGTTTGTGCACGGCGATGAGCAGACGCGGCTCGGCGTTCTTGTGGTGGTGTTCGCCGAAGACCACGGCCATGCGAGTCAACTCCAGGATACCTTGCTGCCGGCGGCGGCAATACTGGGCGAAAGCCTGCGGCTGAAGCGACTCGCGCTGGATCAACAGAGTCGCGCGACTGAAGCGGAGCAGGAACTCAGGCTCGTCTACGAGATTGACGAGAAAGTGCATGGGACATCCAGAACCCACGGAAGCCTCGCCGAACTGGTTGGGCGAAGCGGTCGTTTCCTCGGCGTCGCTTACAGTGTTCTTTTGCTTCCTTCCAAGAGGATCCGGATCAGCGCAACGCATTCAAGCTGGAAGAACGTCAACCGCAAGGTGCTCGACAAGTACCTCATCGGCACGTTGCTGCCCAGGATGGAGAGAAAGGAGTCGCCGGTCATCTTCGAAGTGCCGGCCGTGCCCGGTTCCGTGAACGTTGCGGATCATGGTTACCAGATCATGGTCTGTCCGGTGAACGATCGACTGGGCAACGTCGAAGGTATACTCGCGCAGCTCGGGCGAATCAGCGGCGAACCGTTCCGGCTGCCGCACACACACTTCATGTCGCACGTCGTGCGCAAAGCCGAGTACGTAATCGAGCAATTCTTCGATGCGATGACTGGGTTGATGAATCGTGCCGGCTTCGAGGCGCAGCTAAAAGAATCGCGGGAATCGTTGTCGGGAGATGTGGAGGCCCATCAGATTATTTATCTGGATCTCGACAACGTTCAGCTGATCAACGATACCTTCGGAACTGAAGCCGGCGACGAGGTGATCACCCGGTTTGCGCAGATTCTCGAAGAGCACTTGCCCGGGAACGCGGTCGTAACCCGCCTGACCAGCGACGATTTCGCGATTCTGCTCACCCAGAGCGCCATCGACGACGCATTGGAACTCACTACGGCTATTCGTGAAGGCAGCCGAAAACTCAGTTACCTGCGAGGTGACAAGTCGCTCCAGGCTACCGTGAGCATCGGCATCGCCCCATTCGACTCGAGCTCGTCCGGGACAGATGCGCTTACCGCGGCGCGCATTGCATGCAATGCCGCGAAGGATCACGGCCGCGATCGGGTCGAGGTTTACGACTGGGGCGATCAGAGTATCGTGCGCCGCTACGACGACATGAACCTCGTGGCGGAAATTCAGACGAAGCTCGACGGCGACGGCTTCGAGCTACTGGCACAACCCATCCTGTCGCTGCGGAAAGGAAGAAAGTCCGTTCGTTACGAAATATTGCTTCGAATGAAAGGCAGCGACGGCAACAGGATTTCATCAAAGTCCTTTTTTTCCGCTGCCGAACGCTACCAGCTTATGCCGCAAATCGACCGATGGGTCGTCTCGGCGACTGTGGGGAAGCTTGCGAAGCATGCAACGGCACTGCAGGCGGCGGCGGCGACGTTCGCGGTCAATCTGTCGGGGCAGTCGCTCGGCGATGACAGTTTCCTCGATTTCGTCATCGACGAAATAGACTCGAGCGGACTTCCTGCCGAATTGCTCTGCTTCGAAATCACCGAGTCGGCTGCCGTGTCGAACCATCGTAAGGCACGTGCTTTTATCGAAACGCTGCGCAAGCGCGGCTGCAGGTTTTCGCTCGACGATTTCGGGGCCGGACTCAGTTCCTTCGCGTACCTGAAATCCTTCAACGTCGACACTCTGAAAATTGACGGTGGCTTCGTAAAGGACATCACTGACAACCGGATTTCAAAGGCGATGGTGGCGGCGATCACTCAGGTTGCGAAAGTCATGCAGCTTGAGACCGTTGCAGAATACGTCGAAACGGATGAGATCCGCGCGTACGTCGCGGAGCTGGGCGTGGATTACGCGCAGGGCCACGCGGTCGGCAGACCTGCACCGCTCGATACCGTGCTCGACGATCTGTATCAGCCGGTGACGGAGTCCAGGGAATCGACGGCCTGATCGAGACGAGCGGGCCTCATTCGCCGGCAGGGCACTTTTCGGCGGCCTGCTAAACTTCGCCAGGTGAGTTCATCGTCCGGCAAATACCTGCAAGACGGGATTCGGAATCTGCCCGATCCTCTCCACGATTCCCTGAGGCACTGGCTCGCGCGGTTTCTGGATCACCGCCCTGCCGGCATCGACCGGTTTACCGATGCGGCTCCTTTTTTCGACGATCTGTTGCGACTCGT
>Ga0299913_10004038_pt1 | contig 12215 bp, 8 predicted proteins | sample RVTome_9_FD_201360 | JGI IMG/M metagenome (GOLD analysis project Ga0299913, IMG submission 201360) | Soil microbial communities from uranium-contaminated site in the Upper Colorado River Basin, Wyoming, United States - RVT155D38 (version 2) ... | reverse complement strand
GGCGTCGAGTGGTGGTCGCGCACCTCTACTCGCCGCCGCCGGTCCGGCGGGCGCTCGCCGGCGAGCCGGGGGTCGTCGCCTGCGTCGCGGCCCGGGACCTCGAGGACCGGACCGCGGAGGTGCTGCCGGACGCCGAGGAGCGCCGGGCCGCCGAGCAGAGGTGGCGCGAGCGGCTCGGGGATCGCGCCTGGTACGGGCTGGCCGAGCCGGTCGCCTTTCCGTGGAACGAGCCCGACCGGCCCTTCTGGAACGCGCTGACCGGCCGGGTCGAGGACGGCTGGCGGCTGGTGCCCCCGCACCGCAGCCTGAAGGCCCGCGGGCGGCTCGGCGGTCCGGCCCTGCTCGCCTCGCTGGCCGGGGAAGGTGCCCGCTGGCGCCTGGCCGAGGGCGTCGCCTGGCGCGACTTCGACGGCGTCGTGTGGCTCTGCCGCACGGCCGATCGCCGGGTGTTCTCGCTGACCGGCGTCTCCGCGGACCTGTGGCGGTGGCTGTCGGCCGGGGTCGACGAGTCGGCCGCCGCGGCCCGGGCCGCCGAGGCCTATGCCGTCGACCCCGGCGTCGTTCGGCGCGACCTCGCGGAGCTGCTCTCCGAGCTCGCCGGCGAGCGGCTGATGGAGCGCCGGGCGGAGGGATCCGGTGCCGGTCCGTGAGGCGCCCGCCCGGCGGCGGCATCGCGTCTACGGCGTCGAGCTCGAGTCGGACTTCGCCTTCACCCATCACCTGGCGGCGGGGGAGGGTCCGCCGGAGCTGACCTTCGGCCACCGCGAAGGGCGGGCCGAGGGGTGGGAGGGCGCGGATCGGGTGTGGTCGTCGGCGGTCCCGGGCCCCGAGGGCGGGCCGGACTGCGTGCTTCTCAGGCGACCCGGCGAAGAGCTCCTCCGGTTCGAGGGCATCGCCGACTTCCGCCTCGCCGGCGACCGCGTCGACGGGTGGGTGGCCGACCCCGGCCGGGCCTGGCTCGCCGAGCTGCGCTTCCTCGGGCCGGTCCTCGCGTACTGGCTCGAGCTGCGGGGCGTGTGGGCGCTGCACGCCGCGAGCGTGGTGCTGCCGGCGCCCGACGGGCCGCGCGCGATCGGCTTCCTCTCCTCCCACGGCGGCGGCAAGAGCCTCCTGGCGGCGGAGCTGATGCGGCGCGCCGGCGCGGCCCTGCTGGCCGACGACGTGACGGCGGTCGAGCCCGCCGGCGCGCCAGCGGAGGGCGGCCGCTTCCTGGCCCGGCCGGCGAGCCCGCAGATGCGCCTCGCTCCCGAGGACGCCGAGCGGTTGACCGGGCGGGGAGACCTGCCGCCGGTCCACCCGGCGTACGACAAGCGGCGGGTGCGGGTCGGGGGGACCGACGGTTTCGGCCGGTTCCACGATCGCTCCGTCCCGCTGTCGGCGCTCTATCTGCCCGAGCGCCGCGCCGACGGCGAGATCGAGATCTCGCGCCTGTCGCCGGCCGACGCCCTGCTCGCCCTGGCGGCCCACTCCTTCGTCGCCCGCCTCGTCGCCGGAGCCGGGCTGCAGCCCGGCCGTCTCGCGACCCTCGCCGAGCTGGCCGGGGCGGTGCCGACGTATCGCCTGACGTACCCGACCGGCCTCCGGAATTTGGAGGCGGTTGTTCGCCGCCTGCGAAACGGATAGAATGTGCCCCTGAGCACGGATCCAGGAGTCGCGACGATTCTGACGTGACGTCCAGGTATTTGCTAGCGGGTGCGTCCCGCCAGGGAGAGATGAGATGAGCGTTTCCAGCCGTACCGGCCGCGTGCTGTTCGCAGGCGGCGTCCTCACCGTAGGTCTGATCCTCGTACCCACCTCGGCTTCCGCCAACCGGATGGAGCAGATCTGCGGCTACGACCTCCAGCGCAACGGGCTCGACGACGACGGGATCAACGGCGTCGACGACCCGGGCGAGGGCAGCTTCAACACCTGCACCGACGGGGTCAACAACGATCCGGGCTTCGACACGCTGATCGACTCGGCGGATCCCGATTGCGGCTTCGAGTACTGCTGCCAGGACGGGATCGACAACGACGGCGACGGCCTGGCGGACGCCGCCGACACCGACTGCGGCTGCCTCAACGACGTCGTCGGGCCGCAGAACTGCACGGCGAACGACGTCGAGGTGGTGCTCGTCGGTTACGGGACGCCGAGCGACCCGTGCATCAATTCGAGCGACACGACCAGCATCGAGCTCCAGGCCCAGATCGGCTCGCAGGGCGGCAACACCCGCTACGACGTGCAGCTCTGGTTCGGCCTCACCGGCAGCGCGCAGAGCGGGACCTGCGCGCGCCAGATCCTCCAGCCCGTGGTGACCGCCGGCACCACTCCGACGACGACCCAGCTCAACAACGGCTGCGGGCCGTTCCGCAACGATGACGGGACGAACACCGACATCTGCGGCGAGATCCGCGGCAGCGACAACGTGACGCCGGCCACCGGCAGCCTCGGGCAGCCCGACGCCGTGTACCAGGTCCCGCTGACGCTGACCCTGAACTGCAGCGACGTCGGGGTGAACCAGAACGGCTTCCTCGACATCCCGACCTGTTTCTCGTACGAGCAGAACTCCGACGGCGGCTGCACCGACCCGAACGGCGCGCTCGACTTCCCGAGCTCGAAGTGTCGGTGCGAGGAGGCCTCGGCCACCCAGGTGTCGGTGCCGAACATCAACTGCGGGACCAACTTCATCGACAACGGCGTCACCACCGACGACTTCGACAACGGCGAGATCGCCTGCGTCGAGTTCGCCGCGGGCAACGACCCCGCCCAGTTCGGGAACGGTCAGTTCGATCCGGGCGAGACGGCCCGCTGCACGGTCACCTACCAGAACGACACCATCTGCACGGTGAACACCGCGAACGACCCGGACCGCCGCTGCGGCACCGGCAGCTACTTCCGCTTCCGGATCACCCCGAGCACGACGACGCGGGGCGACTTCGTCGCGGTCTCGGTCTCGGACAACGACACGGCGACGCTCGTCAACAGCGACGAGATCCTGTGGACCCCGCTGGCCCCCGCCGGGTTCGGCGGCAGCGGCGGCATCATCAGTCCGAACGGGAACTCCGAGGAGCTCACCTTCGACTACATGGTCGACCCCGCCGCCACCGGCGTCCAGAACGTCACCTTCACCATGGCGACGCACTGGTCGTTCACCAGCGATTTCGCGGGGGAGACGCTGCAGCCCGGCCTGGCCTGCAGCGCGACGATCACCACGACGCCGGTCAGCCTGGCCTTCTTCCGCTCCGAGGGGGACCGCGGGCGCGCGGTCGTCGAGTGGTCGACCGCGACCGAGACCGCCAACGCCGGGTTCAACGTCTACGGGCGCACGGAGGGCGGCTGGGTCCGGCTCAACGACGAGCTGATCCCGTCGCAGGTGGTCAGCTCGACGGCGCCTCAGAGCTACCGCCTCGAGGTCGAGGGCGACTACGACGCCTTCCGCGTCGAGGACGTCGACCTGCGCGGGCACTCCCGCCGCCACGAGGCCTTTGCTGCCGGCGAGAGCTTCGGCGAGCGCCCGGCGCCCGAGTGGATCGACTGGGCCGACGTCCAGGCGCAGAACCGGCCGGCCGCCGGCCCGCGCCGCGCGGTCGCGGCGGGCAAGGGAGGCGGCAGCGGCAACGCGAGCAACGGCAGTGCGGGCAACGGCGGCGCCTCCAGCGGCCCGGTCGCCCTGCGGGTCCGCGAGGACGGCGTCTACCGGGTGACCTTCGAGGACCTGGCGGCGGCGGGCTTCGACCTCTCGAAAGCCCTGCCGGGCGATCTGTTGCTCGAGAACCGCGGCCAGGGCGTCCCGATCCGCGTCGTGGCGGGCAAGAAGTTCGGCCCGGGCTCCTACCTCGAGTTCTGGGGCGAGGGCCTCGACACCGTCTACACGGACACCAACGTCTACCTCCTGTCGGCGGCGAAGGGCGCCGGTCTCCGCATCGCCGAGGACGCGACGTCGCCCGCCGGGACCCCGCCGGCCTCGTACCCCGAGGCGCTGGTCGTCGAGCGCAACCGCACCTACAGCGTCAACGCGCCCGGCGGCGACCCGTGGGTCGACCAGGTGCTGCTCGCCACGAACGCCCGGCAGTTCAACTATCCGCTGACCGTCCAGGGGCTCGCCGGCACCGGCCCGGCGAACCTCGACATCGAGCTGGGCGGGGTCACCGACTGGCCGACGCCGAACGACCACCACGTCCGGGTGAGCCTCAACGGCACCCAGGTCGCCGACGAGTACTTCGACGGCGCGGTGCCGCACACGATCTCGGTGCCCCTGCCGCCCGGCCTTCTGGTCGAAGGCGCCAATACGCTGACCCTGGCCCTGCCGGTCGACACCCCTGCGGCCTGGGACGCCATGGTCGTCGAGAGCTACGGCACGACCTACCCGCGCGGCCCGGTGGCGCGCGACGGCGGGCTGGTCTTCGAGGGGGCGGCGGGCGTCTGGACGGTCTCGGGCCTCGGCGCCGGCCAGGGCGCGGTCTACCGGCTCGACGCCGGCGGACCGGTCCACCTGTCCGGAGCGGTCATCGCGGCCTCGGGCGGCGGTTACGCCGCGACCTTCCCCGGCCGCGCCGCGGGAGGCCGGTACGTCGTCGCGGACTCGACGGCGATCCGCACGCCGGAGATCTCGGCGGCCCGCACCCCGTCGGACCTGCTCGCCGGCGAGGCGAAGTACCTGATCGTGACCCATCCGAGCTTCGCCGCCGGGCTCGACCCGCTGATCGCGGCGCGGCGCCTCGACGGATACACGGTCGGGCTGGTCGACGTGCTCGACGTCTACGCCGCCTACAGCGGCGAGGTCGTCGACGCGGACGCCGTCCGGCGGTTCCTGGCCGACGCGGTCGCCGAGCGCGGGACGCAGTACGTCCTGCTCGTCGGCGGCGACACCTACGACTACCGCAACTACTCGGGCGGCGGATCGATCAGCTTCGTCCCGTCCCTCTACGCGGCGACCGGCAGCGGCATCCAGTGGGCGCCGGCCGATCCCGCCTACGTCGACCTCGACCGGGACGGCGTGCCCGACCTGCCGATCGGCCGCTTCCCGGTCCGCACCGCGGCGGAGCTGGGGTACATGGTCGACAAGACCCTGGCGTACGAGGACCGGGGGTACGAGCGGTCGGCGCTCCTGATCGCGGATCGCTTCGACGGGAACGCCGGCATCTCCTTCCAGGGGGAGAGCAACCAGTTCCACACCGGGCTGGTCGGCGGGTGGACGCCCCAGCGGGCGTACCTCGACCAGGACACCGTGGCCGTGGCGAAGCAGAAGATCCTCGACGGCGTCAACGCGGGGGTGCCGCTCACCGGGTTCTTCGGGCACTCCGGGCCGACGGTCTGGACGTTCTCCGGCCTGTTCCGGTCGAGCGACGTGGCGAGCCTGACGAACGTCGGATCGCCGACGGTCGTGATGCAGTGGGGCTGCTGGAACACCTACTACGTCGAGCCCGCCTACAACACGCTGGGCCACAGGTGGCTCGTGGCGGGGGAGCACGGCGCGGCGGCGGTCCTCGGTGCGACGACGCTGGTCGACGACCGCTCCTCGCGGATCCTGTCGCGGCACCTCGCGCCCGCGGCCTCGCAGGTGGGCGTTCCCCTGGGGCTCGCCCTGACGGAGGCGAAGCGTCGCGTGGAGGGGGAGCGCAGGGGGCTCGCCGACGTCCAGCTCGGCTGGACGCTGCTCGGGGATCCGGCGCTGGTCCTGTACCCCTGACGTGTCCGGCGTCGCGCTCCTGGCCGACCTCGCAGGCCGCCCGCTGAGCCCGGGCGGCCTGCGCCGCGCGATGGCCGCGATCGAGCACCGCGGCCCCCACGGCAGCGGGCGGGTCGAGCTCGGCTGGGTCGGGCTGGGCCACCTGCGGTTCGACTCGGCGCCCGAGGGCGCGGGGTGCGGCCAGCCCCTCGCGGACGCGGGCCTGCGGCTCGCCTTCGAGGGCCGCCTCGACAACCGGCCCGAGCTGCTCGCCGCGCTCGACCTCGAGCCGGTGGCCTCGGACGCCGAGTTCGTGCTGGCCGCCTACCGCCGCTGGGGCGACGGCTGCTTCCGGCGGCTGCTCGGCCCGTTCGCCGTCGCCGTGGTCGAGGAGGCGCGCCGGCGCGTCGTCCTCGCCCGCGATCCCCTCGGCGAGTGCACGCTCTTCTTCCATCACCGCGGCTCGCGCCTCGTCGCCGCGTCCGAGGAGGCCGCCGTGCTCGCCGCCGGCGACGTCCCCGGCGAGCTCGACGAGGAGACGCTGGTCCGCTTCCTGGCGGTGGAGACGCCGCGCGAGGGGGCGACGTTCTACGCCGCCGTCCGCGAGCTGGCTCCGGGGCACCTGCTCGTCGCCGAGGCCGGCGACGTCCGCCTGTCGCGGTTCTGGAGCGCCGAGGAGCTCGTCGCGGACCCCGCGCCGCGGCGCCCGGACGCGGAGTGGATCGGGCAGTTCCGGGAGACTCTCGCGGCCAGCGTCGCCGCGCGGTTGCGCGCCGTCGGACCTATCGGCGTGATGCTGAGCGGCGGCCTCGACTCGGGAAGCCTCGCCTGCCTCGCGGCCGAAGATCTCGCCCGCCGCGGCGAGGCTTCGCGGCTGCGGGCGTTCTCGTGGGTATTCGACGAGCTCACGGCGTGCGACGAGCGCCGGTGGATCGACCCGCTCGCGCGCCGGCTGGACCTCGACGTCACCCGGGTCGCCTCCGACGACGCCTGGCCGCTGACCGACCGGGAGGTGCCGGTCGCCAGCCCGGGCCGCGCCGATCCCAACCCCTACCGGCCGCTCAAGCAGCGGCTGTACCGGACGGCCGCCGCGCACGGCGTGCGCGTCCTGCTGACCGGCGCGTGCGGCGACCTGCTCTACGCGGGAGCGGACCGCGAATGGCTGCGCGCCGCCCTGGGCGAGCGCCGCTGGGCGCTCGCGCTCGGCGAGACGCGGGCGTACCTCCGGCGGGGCTCCCGGCACCGGCTCGTCCGCGGAGCGGCCGGGTTGATCTCACCCGACCGGCCCGTACGCCGCGGGCTCGGCCGGCGCCGCGCCTGGCTCCGTCCCGGAGCGATCGCCCATCTCGACCCGGCGGGGCCGCACGCCCGCCGCCGGCGGCTCGACGGCCTGGCGGGGCCGTGGAGCGCGGTCGGGGTCTCGGCGGAGTCCAGGTACGGCTTCCGGGCGGGCGTCGAGCTGCGCGACCCATTCCGCGACCTGCGGCTCGTCGCGCTGGCCGTGCAGATGCCGGCTCACCTGCTGTTCCGCGGCGGCCAGCAGAAGTGGATCCTCCGGCGAGCCCTGTCCGGGGCGCTCGCCCCCGAGGTCCGAGACCGGCGGGAGCGGTCGGACCTCTACCCCCTGTTCGTCCGCGGAGCGCACGACCGTGAGCTGCCGCAGGTGCGCGAGCTGCTCGCCCGCGGGGGCACCTGGAGACGCTGGGTGCGGGAGGACTGGATGGAGAGATCGCTCGCCCGCGTCCCGTCCGGAGAGCTGTCGGGTCCCGAGGCTTCGGCGTTGTGGGCCTGCGTCGCGTTAGAATGCTGGCTGAGGCGTGAAGGAAGCTCGAAGAGTCCGATGGTCGGAGTCGGCGGTGCCGGCGCCGCGTCCGCGGCCTGAGCGGTGAACGAGGAGGGTGGAGACATGGAGTCGTACGAGCGGAAAGCCGGATGCGGTGAGCCGATCGATCCGACGGATCGGCGGCGCCAGGCCTACGCCCCTCCTCGCCTGACGGTCCGAGGCGACGTGCGGGGGCTCACGATGGGCGGGTCCCCCGGCCTCAACGACAGCGGACCGGTGCAGCCGACGCAGCCGCCGGTCTGACCCGCCCGTGCAGATCCGGCTCCGGGCCGGCGAGCCGCTCGCCCGCGCCCTGGCCGAGCGGTTCGGCGCCTCTCCCGCGCACGGCTGGCTGACGATCGAGCCGGCGGAAGTCTCCGAGCCGACGGAGAGCCCGGAGCCGGCTCGCGGATGGCATCAGACCTTCGACGGCGTCGTTCCCCTGGCCGGCCGGTCGGTCCGGCTCCGCTCGGCCGCGCGGTCGGGTGGGTACCGCGTCGAGGCCGAAGGGATCGGCGCCTTCGAGGTCCTCCCCGGCGGCGGCGGGATCCGTCAGGTCGCCGAGGCCGCAGCCGCCGAGCCGGCCGCCCTCGAGGAGCTGGCCCTCGGACCGCCCCTGGTCCTCGCCTTCGCGCTGCGTCGGTCGTGGTGTCTCCATGCGAGCGGCATCCGCTTTGCCGGCGCGGACGGCGCTCCCCGGTGCGCCCTGTTCCTCGGCGAGTCGGGAGCGGGCAAGTCGACCCTCGCCGAGGCGTTCTCCGAGGGCCGGATCGCGGACGACGTCGTCCCGGTGGCGGTCGGGCCCGAGGGGGCGTCGATCTTCCCCCGGTTCCCCCAGCTCAAGCTCGGTCGGGGGGAGCCGGCGGGCGGCTCCCCGGAGATCCTCCCGCTCGCTGCGGTCTACCTCCTCGCTCCGCCGACCGGAGCCGGCGCGTCGATCGGGCCCGGCCCGTCGATCCGGCGGCTGGCGCCCGCCGAGGCCGCGCTGGCGCTGGTCCGCTCGACCGTCGCCTCGCGGTTGCTGTCTGCCGAGGACCTGCGCCGCAACGTCGAGGACTGCGGACGGATCGCCGACCGGGCCCGCGTCTGCTCGCTCGGCTTCGAGCGCCGACGCGAGAGGCTCCCGGAGGTCGTCGGGGCGGTGCGGGACGATCTGCGGGCCGACCTGCGGGTCCCTTGACAGCGACCGGCGGCGCGCTCTAGACTGTTAGCAGTCTCCGGCGGTGAGTGCCAACCTCCCGCCGAGGCGCCCCGCCGCCCCGCCCGGGCGGCGACACTTCCTGAGCAGAACGACTGAAAAGGCGACGCCGAGTCGCGATCCAGAGGAGGAACGACGTGAACATCCGTCCGCTACACGATCGAGTGGTGGTCAAGCGCATCGAGACCGAGGAGCAGGTGCGCGGAGGGATCATCATCCCCGACACCGCGAAGGAGAAGCCGCAGGAGGCCGAGGTCAAGGCCGTCGGCCCCGGCAAGCTGAACGACGACGGCGCCCGCGCGCCGATGGACGTCAAGGAGGGCGACCGCGTCCTCATCGGCAAGTACTCGGGCAGCGAGATCAAGCTCGGCGACGAGGACTACGTCATCGTGCGCGAGGACGAGATCCTCGCCGTCCTCGGCTAGGCCGCCCCCGCTCCACGAATACAGCTTCACACCGGAAACGAAATCCCAGGAGACACTGACTGATGGCCAAGCAGATCACTTACTCCGAGGACGCGCGCGCCGCGATCCTGCGGGGTGTCAACAAGCTCGCCGACGCGGTCAAGGTGACCCTCGGTCCCAAGGGCCGCAACGTCGTCCTCGAGAAGAAGTTCGGCTCGCCGACGATCACCAAGGACGGCGTCACCGTCGCCAAGGAGATCGAGCTCAAGGACCCGATCGAGAACATGGGCGCGCAGATGGTGCGCGAGGTCGCCTCGAAGACCTCGGACGTGGCCGGCGACGGCACGACGACCGCCACCGTGCTCGCCCAGGCGATCTTCCGCGATGGCTCGAAGAACGTCACGGCGGGCGCCAACCCGATGGAGATCAAGCGCGGCATCGAGGCGGCGGCCCGGGCCGCGGTCGCCGACATCGACGCGCAGTCGAAGCCGGTCGAGGGCAAGGACATCGCCCACGTCGGCACGATCTCGGCGAACAACGATCCGGAGATCGGCCAGATCATCGCCGAGGCGATGGACAAGGTCGGCAAGGACGGCGTGATCACCGTCGAGGAGGCCAAGGGCCTCGAGACGACCCTCGAAGTGGTCGAGGGCATGCAGTTCGACCGCGGCTACCTGTCGCCCTACTTCGTCACCGACTCCGAGCGCATGGAGGTGGTGCTCGAGAACGTCAAGATCCTGCTCCACGAGAAGAAGATCTCGTCGATGAAGGACCTGCTGCCGATCCTCGAGCAGGTCGCCAAGCAGGGCCGGCCGTTCCTGATCGTCGCCGAGGACATCGAGGGCGAGGCGCTCGCCACCCTCGTCGTCAACAAGCTGCGCGGGACGCTCCAGGTCGCGGCGGTCAAGGCGCCGGGCTTCGGCGATCGTCGCAAGGCGATGCTCGAGGACATCGCCACGCTCACCGGCGGCAAGGTGATCACCGAGGACCTCGGGATCAAGCTCGAGAATGTCCAGTGGACCGACCTCGGCGAGGCGAAGAAGGTCACGATCACCAAGGACGAGACGACGATCGTCACCGACTCCGACAGCTCGTCGCGCCGCGACTCGATCGCCGGCCGGGTCAAGCAGATCCGCAACCAGATCGAGGAGACGACCTCCGACTACGACCGCGAGAAGCTCCAGGAGCGGCTCGCCAAGCTCGTCGGCGGCGTCGCCGTGATCAAGGTCGGCGCGGCCACCGAGACCGAGATGAAGGAGAAGAAGGCGCGCGTCGAGGACGCGATGCACGCGACCAAGGCGGCCGTCGAGGAGGGGATCGTCGCCGGCGGCGGCGTGGCGCTGCTGCGCGCCATCTCGGCGGTCGACAAGGTCGAGGGCGAGGGCGACTTCCGGGTGGGCGTCAACATCGTCCGCCGGGCGCTCGAGGAGCCGGCGCGCCAGATCGCCAACAACGCCGGGGTCGAGGGCTCGGTGATCGTCAACGAGCTGCTCGGCGAGAAGGGCTCGACCGGCTACAACGCGGCGACGAACCAGGTCGAGGACCTGGTCGCCGCCGGCGTCATCGACCCGGCGAAGGTCGCCAAGACGGCGCTGCTCAACGCCGCGTCGATCGCCGGCCTGATGCTGACCACCGAGGCGCTCGTCTCCGAGATCAAGGAGGACAAGCAGAACGGCGGCGGCGGCATGCCCGGCGGCATGGGCGGCATGGGCGGCATGTACTGATCGCTCCCGGTGGCGCGCACGCCACCTGCTCGACGGCGCATGTCGCCGCCGGGCGCCGGCCTCTCCGAGGCCTTCCGACGGCCGGTCCGCACCGCGCGGGCCGGCCGTTTTCTTTCTGTGCCGGCCTGCACAGGTCCGCGGGTGTGACGGCAGGGCCGGGTGCTCCGTAGGCATCGGGCGAAGAAATCCGAACCGAATCCGCCCCAACCCCTGGAAAGGAGCAACCCGATGAACGCGACCTCCGCCCGCCGGACCCGGACCCTGGCCGCCGCCCTGCTCCCGGCCCTCGCCGCCGCCGGCGCCGCGGCGGGGCCGGCGCCGTCGCCCGCCACGCAGTCCCCGTCGCCGGCCGCCCTCGGCTCGACGGCCACGGTCGACCTGGTCTACTCCGAGCCGGCGCCGATCCGCCAGATCTGGCAGGAGCTCGGGGAGCAGGGCGGGTTCCAGGTGGTGTTCGCCCCGCACCTCGCGGATCGGATGCTGGCGATCGACCTCCGGGGCGCCACGGCGGACGAGGCCGTCGCGCTCCTCTCCGCCGCCGCGGGACACTTCACCAAGCCTCTCGCGTCCGGTGCGCTCCTCGTCGCCGCCGACACGCCGATGAATCGCCGGCAGTACGAGGAGATGCTGGTGCGGCAGTTCGCGCTGGAGCACGTCGAGATCAAGGACGCGATGACGCTGCTCCGGTCGCTTCTCGACATCCGGCGGCTCGCGGTCGGCGACCTGCAGCGATCGATCGTCGTCCGCGACATCGTCCCCAAGGTCGCGGCGGCCGGACGGCTGCTCGAGCTCTATGACCGTCCGGCCGCCGAGGTCGAGGTCGACGTCGACTGGCTGACGCTCGAGCCGTCGGTGCTGCACGAGCTCACGGCAGGCTCGGGCGACGTCTCGCCGGTGCGAGTCCCGGCCGGCCGGCTGTCGCGCCTGGGGGGCGACCCGAGCGCGGTCCGGCGCCTCACCACGCTCAGCGTCGTCGACGGCCGCCGCGCATCGTACGAGGCCGTCGGCGCCGATACGGTTCCCGGGGCCACGCCCGCGGACCTCGAGCTCTCGGTCGAGCCGCGCGTCCACCGCGAGAGCGGCGAGATCACCCTCGAGCTCGAGGCGGAGGCGGTCCACCGGGAGGGGCGGGGCGGCGCGTCCGGCACGCGACAGATCAACTCCTCGCTGCGCCTCGGCGGGGGCGAGACCTTCCTGTTGATCGGCCTTCTTCCGGCAACTCCGCCGGCGTCGCCGGGAGAGGGGGCCGGCCGGGTCTCGCTCCTCGCCGTGACCCCGCGCATCGTCCACCCATCCGGTCTCCGGCCGGCCGACCTCGAGGCGGTGGTCATCGGAACGGAGGTCAACATCGCGGCTCCGGAGCCGGAGCCGGAACCGGAACCGGAACCGGACGACGGCTGCTAGTGGTCTGAGTCACCCA
>Ga0299913_10004037_pt1 | contig 12216 bp, 10 predicted proteins | sample RVTome_9_FD_201360 | JGI IMG/M metagenome (GOLD analysis project Ga0299913, IMG submission 201360) | Soil microbial communities from uranium-contaminated site in the Upper Colorado River Basin, Wyoming, United States - RVT155D38 (version 2) ... | reverse complement strand
GTCGCCAACCTTGGAGCTGATGTCGAAAAGGGTCCCGGCGAAACCGCTGCCGGCCCGTTCGATCGTCTCGCCGGGATCCGCCAACCGGTCCACGAGAGCTCTGACCTGGATACCGATGCGGATCCAGACGTACACCCATGCGGCTAGGGCCAGGTCCTGTGCCACCTGTCGGTTGCGGAAGCGCGGGACCTCCGCGTAGAGCTTCATCACAGGAGTCTCGCGATCAGGTCGAGGTACTGCATCAGGTGACGCGCCCCCAGGAAACCACGGCGCACGCGTTCGCGGGCGGCGACCCCCATCTCCGCCGCTCGCTCCCGATCGTCGATCAGCGACAGCAGCGCGGTTCCGAACTCCCTTTGATCGCGAGGATCGTCGAGAAGCAATCCGCTGACTCCGTGATCGATCTGGTCCTGGATCCCGCCGATGCGGCTTGCCACCACCGGCCTGCCCTTCCACATACCCTCGGCGACGGTCAACCCGAACCCCTCCGCGAGGCTCTTCTGCACCACTATCTCGGCCTTCCTCTGAAGCGCGTTCACCATCGCCGCGTTCTCTTCCCCGTCCTCCATCGGAAGACAGACGAGGTGGATCCGATCGCGCACGCTCGGGTCGAGCTGGTCCCACGCCGTCCGTACCTCGGCGAGGACGTCCGCGCCCTCCGGGTCGTCGGCGACCTCTTCGACGGCGGGACCGGCGAGCGCCAACCGCACGCCGGCAGCCGGTGCCACGTGTTGGGCGAACCCTTCCATGACACCGATCGGGTCCTTCAGCCGGTCCCAGCGCGAGACCTGTACGACGAGCCGATCCGTTGCCGGTATCAGGCCCCCGCCGCCGAGGTCGGCGCGATTGACTATCCGGTCCTCGCTGCCGTCGATGCGGATGAAGGTTGGCTCCGCGGTCACGGCCGAGCCTTCGACGACCCCTGCGGCCGTCAGCACCGCGTCTACCTCGTCGGAGGTCATGTCCTGGTTCTTGGGAGAGAAAGCATCGATCGACGGCGGGATGATCTCGATCTTGTCGTCTGCAAGATCGTCCCAGACGAACGCGCGCCGGGAGAAGATGTATGCGTCTGCTTCGCTCAAGTGCGGCCGCAGGAAATCCCACGCGGCGCGCGCCGTGTCGTTCGGTGTGTCGAGGCCCACGTGGCATCTCCACAGCACGATCGCGCCGGCCTGCTTCACGGCGGTGCACAGACCGGCGGTCTGAGGATCATGCAGGATCACGACGTCACCCGGCGAGACGATCGCAGCCAGCTCCTGCGCGTTGGGTGCGAGCGCGCTCTCGTAGACGTCCTTCTCGGCCGGTCCCAACGGACCGCCGTCTCCTTTCGCTCCGTGCAGGTTGTTGTGGATGCGTTTCGTCACTCGGAAGAAGTCGGGATTGCCCCGAACGACCACCCACCTCGCATCCACCTCACCGCCGCGCGCGTATGCCAGCAGAGAGCGCAACATCTCGGCGACGCCGCCTCCTTTTGCGGTGGAGTTCACGTTCCAGATGACTCTGCCGTCGAAGAGCTCCCTGCCGAGCTCCACGGCTACCGCGAACTTCGGGTAGTCGTCGCCCAGGACGGTCCGGAATCTCTCGGGCCGGAGCGGTCCGATGTCCACTGTCTGCAGGTTTTCCACTGGGGGCTTTCTATCGCCTCCGGGGAGGGGATGCGAGTAAGGGAAGATGCCGGGGTGAAGAGACTCTTCGGAACGGACGGCATCCGTGGCGTGGCGAACAAGGATCTGACGCCCGATCTCGTGCTGGCTCTGGGCCGGGCCGCGGGCACGATCGCGGCCGGCGGTGGGCCCGTCGTCGTAGGGCGGGACACGCGCCTGTCCGGTCCGATGCTCGAGGCTGCGCTCGTGGCCGGGCTCTGCTCGGCCGGCGTCGAGGTTCGAACCGCCGGGATCGTGCCCACCCCGGCCGTCGCGTTCCTGACCGTTGACGAGAAGGCGGGCTGCGGTGCGGTCGTCTCCGCCTCCCACAACCCCGTGCCCGACAACGGCATCAAGTTCTTCTCCGATTCCGGTTTCAAGCTCGAAGAGGCGGTCGAGCGCGCGATCGAAGAGGCCATGGCGAGTTCTTCAGAGCCACTGCCTGTGGCCGGCGACATCGGGATCGCGGGGCCGCTGGACGCCGCGGTCGATCGCTACGTACAGCACCTGCTCGCCTCGATCGGCGGCTCTCTCAGCGGCCTGCGTGTCGTGCTCGATTGCGCCTACGGTGCCGCCTTCGAGGTGGCGCCGCGCACCTTCAAGGAGGCCGGCGTCGAAGTCATCGCCCTCCACGCGGAGCCGGATGGGACGCGGATCAACGTGGGATGTGGCTCGACCGACCTAACCGAACTCGCGAAAGAGGTCGTGCGAACGGGAGCGGATGCAGGTTTCGCGTTCGACGGTGACGCCGATCGGGTCCTGGCGATAGACGAGATGGGCAGGGAGGTCGACGGCGATCGGATCGTCGCTCTGTCGGCTTTGAGGCTGAAAGAAGAAGAGGCCTTGACCAACGACGTCGTCGTATCGACCGTGATGGCGAATCTCGGCTTCCGCCGTGTGCTGGCCGAGCACGGGATCGATGTCATCACGGCTCCGGTGGGCGACAAGTACGTCGTGCAAGAGATGATCGAGACCGGCGCGGTCTTGGGCGGCGAGCAGTCTGGACACGTCATCTTCGCCCAGCACTCCACCACCGGAGACGGCACCCTCACCGCGCTGCAGGTTGCGGCAACCGTGCATGGATCCACCTCCAAGCTCTCGCAGCTCGCTCACGTGTTCGAGCCCTTCCCGCAGGTCCTGATCAACGTCCCGGTCAGGTCGCGCGATGAGCTCGAGGCGGCGGAGGCCCTGTGGGACAGGGTGCATGCGGCCGAAGCCAAGCTCGGATCCGACGGCCGCGTGCTGCTCAGAGCGTCAGGAACCGAACAGCTGGTCCGCGTCATGGTCGAGGCCGAGGACGAGACATTGGCCCGCAGGACGGCCGAGGATCTGGCAACCGCGGTGAAGGAACACCTGGCCTAGCGCGCCGAGATCCACCTCACTCTTTCTTTGCGCAACCACTACCGCTCAGCGGTACTGAGAGCGCAAAGAAGCGTTCCTTCGCGCGCCACTTTCGCTCAGCGAAAGCGAGGTGGCAGAGAAGGCCGGGTCGTGAGCCAGAACGTCAGAACTACCTCGATCGTGAACGCGGTGGGGACGTAGTCCACGTGGTGCTCGAAGTGAGCCGACAGCAACCATCCGGTGATGAGTGCACACGGCGCGGCTAGGGCGATCCATACGAATCGCTCGCGCGGCCCGCCTCGGCGCGCGGCCAGCCAGAGGGGCGCGAGCAACCAGGGTGTCGTGAAGATCCCATAGCTGTAGATCCCGGCGAGGGACAAGAGCACCGCAACAATGAGAAGCGACCTCAGAACGATCCGAGCTTGCGTAGAGCCATCGGCCCTCCGGATACCCCACACGACCAGGCCTACTGGCACGGCGAGCAATGAGGCCCCGCCCAGCCCTTGAGCCAACCTCCCTTCCATTCCGAGTTCACCCAGGGAAAGGCCGCAACAAGTTCCAAGCCCGATGCGATCACTCCTGATCGCAATGCTCCTCGAGCAGCAGGCTCAGGCGCGCGCATAGGCCACCAGGTAGAGCGTGGCGGGCACGAGCAGGGGCAACGTGGCTCCTGCGAGCGATATGAAGCTCAGCGGCACACAGATGATCCCGGCGACGAGCAGGAGAGGCGGCCTTCGTCGAAGCCCAAACGCCGCAAGCACCCCGGGCAGGCCGATGAGGCCGACGAAAACGAGCACGGTTCGCCATTGTGGATCGAGCGAGCCCCCGCTGAACAAGCCCAAGACCGAAAGGAACGACACCCAAACGGCATTGACCGCGACTCCGATCCGTCCCAGCGTCGGCGAGCTCACTGGTCGCGGCCTCCGTCCGCGTTGGAAAAGGACCGTCATGCGTCCGCCGACGGTCGCGGCCGCGACACCGGCGAGCGCCGCGGGCCACAGCGGCGGGTTGTAGCGGCCTTGGCCGCTGTAGTCGAGCCCTATCACGTTGCTGCAGGACGTTGTCGAGGTGGTCATGCCACTCGAGCCGTCTTCTATCGAGACGCTCTCCATCGTGCATCCGAGAGGAACCAGGAGGATGAAGCCGGCGACGAAGCCGAGGGCGGCAACGGCTATCGGTAGAAGGTTCGGTTCCTTCGGTTGAAGGCCCTTACTCACGCCCGACCTCCAATGCTGTGGCGATCACCGACGGAGCGAAGGCGGACCCCAACTCGAACAAGCGATCTTCTCTCGATCGGTCGCCGTCGAGTTGCGCGAGCAGATCGATGCCGAGATAGAGGGCCACCACCGCGAAGGCGAGGTCCCGCGAGGGGAACATGCCTGCTAGGGGAGAGCCGGTCAGGGATCTCTGGATGGCGCTCTCGACGAGATCGAGCCACGGTTCCATCCGCGGGACGATCTCGCGACCGAGCTCGGGGTTGCCGACGCTGCCCGAGATCATCTCGGAAAGCACGGTGATGTGACCGGATTCGCGGTCCTCGGAATGCAGGTCCCGCGCTGCCTCGATCAGCTCGGCGACGCTGGTGGCGCCGTCGACCGCCGCTTCGTATCGCGTCAGTCGCTGGCGGCTCGAGTCATCCAGGGCGGCGAGCAGCAGGTTCTGGACCGAGCCGAAGTGATAGAAGACCAGCGCCTGGTTGAAGCCGCCCCGGCGGGCGATCGCCCGGGCGCTGGCTCCGGCGAAGCCCTCTTCCCTCAGGGTGGCGAAGGCCGCCCGTACGATGAGCTGCTTGGTCGTTTGAGCGTCTGCTTTGAGCATCTGCTCAAGATAGCACGATCCGGCCTGGAACGCCCTGGCCCTGGGTATCCTGGGGCCAGGAGAGGAGCAGCAACCAGTCCGGATCTAGCGCCAGGACTCGTCGGTGGAGGCGGCGAGTCGACGAGGTAGGGGATCTCGGAGGGCCGGCCGCATCACCGCAACGGCCGTCCCACTCGGCGGGTGACCCTCGGCCGGCCACGGTCGTTACGGTGCCGACAAACCCCGGGAGCGATCCCGGGTCACAAACCGGCATCAACAGTGGCCCTCTCTGGTTTGGTGCCGATCACGGCGCGCCCCGAGCGCGTCCATAGGAGAGAGAGGAGCCGGCCCGTGTGCGGGATCGTCGGCTACGTAGGTGATGGAGCAGCTCTGCCCGTGCTGATCGAGGGCATGGAGCGGCTCGAGTACCGCGGTTATGACTCTGCCGGGATCGCGGTAGCGAACGGCGGGATCACGGTTGTTCGTAAAGCGGGACGCTTGAGCGCGTTGCAGGACGAGCTCGGCGATCGCGAGATCCAGGGTGGCTTGGGGATCGGTCACACGCGGTGGGCGACGCACGGCGCGCCGACCGACGGCAACGCGCACCCGCACCGAGACTGCAGCGGCAGGATCGCCATCGTCCACAACGGGATCATCGAGAACCACGATGTTCTGAAGGCCCGTCTCAACCAGGAGGGTCACAGATTCACCAGTGAGACCGACACGGAGGTGGCCGCCCACCTGATCGAGTCGATCATTGCGGCCAGATCGTGCTCGTTGCTTGAGGCTGTTCTCGAGGCCGTGAACATGCTGCAAGGAGCTTTCGCCCTTGTCTGTATCAGCAGCGACGAGCCGGACAAGATCGTCGTCGCCCGGCAGGAACCCCCGATCATCGTTGGAGCTGCCGAGGGGGTTGGCTTGGTCGCGTCGGATATCCCGGCGCTGCTCGCGCACACTCGCGACGTCATCCCGCTCGACAACAGACAGGTGGCAGAGGTCTCACCGGGTCGGGTGCAGGTATTCGATTTCGAAGGCAACCGCGTGGAGGCGAACACGGTCCACGTCGAGTGGAACATGGAGGCCGCCGAGAAGGGCGGCTACGAGGATTTCATGTTGAAGGAGATCTTCGAGCAGCCTGAGGTCGTTCGGAACACCATCCGGGGGCGTGTCGACGAGGACGGCACGGTCCGGTTGGACGAGGTCCACTGGGATGCCGCGGCGCTCAGGCGCATCTCGAAGGTCGTCGTGGTGGCGTGCGGCACCTCCTTCCATGCGGGCATGGCGGCCAAGCACTCCATCGAGCACTACACGCGCATCCCGGTCGAGCTCGATCTGGCTTCCGAGTTCCGTTACCGCGACCCGGTCCTGGACGAGACCTGCTTGGTGGTCGGCATCGCTCAGTCGGGCGAGACCGCCGACACGCTTGCCGCCATCCGGTTCGCTCGGGAGATGGGCGCGAGCGTCGTCGCGATCACGAACGTTGTCGGATCCTCGATCACGCGCGACGCCGACGCGGTCCTCTTCACGCATGCGGGACCCGAGATCGGTGTGGCCGCAACGAAGACGTTCCTCGCCCAGCTGGTCGCCCTGAACCTGTTCGCTCTCTACCTCGCCCAACAGCGCGAAAGCATGGACAAGGAGAAGGTCGCCGAGACTCTGGCGGCCATGGAGGCATTGCCGGAGCAGGTCGAAGAGGTCCTGGCGATCCAGGGCGACGTGCAGCGGGCCGCCAAGCGCTACGCGGACGCGCGCGATTTCATATTCATCGGCAGAGGCGTCGGGACCGCGGTGGCCTTGGAGGGAGCACTCAAGCTGAAGGAGATCTCCTACATCCACGCCGAGGGCTACCCGGCGGGCGAGCTGAAGCACGGGGCGATCGCTCTGCTGGAACCGGGCGTCCCGGTGGTCGCGGTCGTGACCGGGCAGGCGCTCTACGACAAGATGCTCGCCAACGTCGAGGAGGTCCGGGCGCGGGGCGCCGACACCATCCTCGTCGCTCCACAAGGCGACGACCGTGCACGGTCTCTCGCCAACGAGATGTTCGAGGTCCCCATCACCAAACCCCTCCTCAGCCCCATCCTCGACACGATCCCTCTTCAGTTGCTGGCGTACTACATAGCGAAAGAGCGCGGACTATCTCCGGACAAGCCCCGGAACCTCGCGAAGAGCGTCACCGTCGAGTGAGATCTTCGAGCCCGTGAGACCTCTCGTGACCTCGGAGGAGATGAAGGCGGCCGACGAGGCCGCCATCTCCGGCGGAACGCCCGCCGAGGTACTCATGGACCGGGCCGGCCGCGCCGTCGCCCGCGCGGTGATCCATGAGGCGGGCGCGCGTTACGGCACCCGAGTCACCGTCGTCTGCGGCAAGGGCAACAACGGAGGAGATGGGTACGTCGTGGCGCGGGTGCTCGCCGGTGAGGGTCTGGGCGTCGTCTGCTGCCAGGTCTCCGACGAGGAACCGTCGGGGGCGGCCAAGCACCATCTCGATCTGCTCCGAGCGAGCGGGGTCCGCGTGGTTCCGTTCCACGAACGCTATCTGGACTGTGACGTCATCGTCGACGCGGTTCTAGGGACCGGGTTCAGCGGCGAGCCGCGTGGCCCGGCCGCCGCCGCGCTGGGCGCGATCCTCAACGCCGTGCAAGGGGAGAAGGTGCACGACGCGGTCGATGGTGCCAACGCCGTGCCCGTCGTGGGGCCAACCCCGCGCATCGTTTCGGTCGATGTCTCCTCCGCCGGCTGGGTCCCTGCCGACCTGATCGTTGCGATCGCGGCCGAGAAGCAGGAGACGTTCTTCCGGGAGCCCGATGGTGGGGGCCGCGTGATCGTGGCCGACGTCGGGATCACTGTGGGCGACTATCGAGTGGGCCTGGTCGAAGACCACGACGTTCTGTGGGAGCTCCCGCGTCTGACACCGGACGATCACAAGACCTCGCACGGTCACGTGGCGGTGTTGACCGGATCAACGGAGGTCACGGGCGCCCCCGTTCTGACCGCGCGCGGCGCGGCTCGGATGGGAGCGGGCTACGTCTCGCTCGGCTCCACGCGAGCGGTCATCGAGGCGGCCTCGGTAATGGTCCCGGAGGTGTTGAAGACCGTCGTGACCGACCAAGACTCGCTCGGCCCCGGGGCGCTGGATCGTTTCGGATCCGTCCTGGAACGGGCGGACGTGCTCGCCTTGGGACCCGGGCTCGGGACCGGAAAGGCCCAGCGCGAGCTGATCGCGGCCGCTTTGAAACGACCGCTTCCCCTAGTGCTGGATGCGGACGCTCTGAACGTCCTGGCGGGTTCGGCCGGCGCCCTGCTCGGCCGCGATCATCCGACTGTGCTCACTCCGCACGCGGCGGAGATGGCTCGCCTGCTCGGGGTCGAGACCTCGGAGGTGTTGAAGGATCGACTCGGCGCGGCGCTCGAGGCTGCGAAGCGTTTCGGGTGCATCGTCGTGTTGAAGGGACACAACACCGTGGTGGCGCGGGGCGACGCGGGACCACCGTTCGCCTCGGTGATCCCCGTCGGCGGACCAGAGCTGGCGACGGCCGGAACCGGAGATGTACTGACCGGCGCGATCGCGGCGCTGTTGGCCCGGAACCCGCGGCATACGGCGGTCGCCGCCGCCTGCTACGTGCACGGCATCGCGGGCGGGGTCGCCGCCGAGGCTCGCGGAGAGACCGGAGTAGTGGCATGGGACGTGGCCGAGTCGCTCCCGGAAGCCATCCGGCGCATCCGCGCCCCCTACGCTTCTAAGACATGTCTCTGACCAGGAAAGAGTTCGACGAACGGGGCCACCCGGTGTGGGCGGAGGTCGATCTCACCGCGATCCGCCACAACGTCCGAACGCTCGCGGCCGCTGCCTCCGGAGCCGAGTTCATGGGGGTCGTGAAGGGATACGCCTACGGCCATGGGAACCCCCAAGCTGCACTCGCGATGATCGAGGCGGGAGCAACGAGGTTGGGGGTGGCTCGCGTGGCCGAAGCCCTCCATCTCCGCGACGCCGGCATCGCGGTGCCGATCCACGTTTTCTCCGAGCCGCCACATCAAGCGGCCGGAACGATGATCGAGCACGGCTTGACTCCAACGGTCTATACGGAGGAGTTCGCCGCCTCGCTGTCGGCGGAGGCGATGGCAAGAGGGACGAAGGTTCCCGTGCACCTCAAGCTCGATACCGGCATGCACCGGGTGGGAGTCCCCGAGGACGATCTCCAAGACGCTCTCCGTTACCTGAACGACGCGGACGGGATCGAAGTGGAAGGAGCCTGGTCGCATCTGGCCGTTGCGGACGTTCCGGCGCATCCCTTCAACCGGAAGCAACGCGAGCTGTTCGTCCGGCTGGTCGAGCGGATAGAAGCCGCCGGCGTCTCGCTCCGATACCGGCATCTCGCCAACTCGGCGGCCACGATGAGCGCCCCCGAAACGCATTTCGATATCGTCCGCTGCGGCATCGCCTCGTACGGGCTCTGGCCCAGCAACGATCTATTGAACACACTGGATCTGCGTCCGGCTCTCGCGCTTCGGGCTCGGGTGAACATGATCAAGGCCCTCGGCGAGGGAGAGGCTTTGTCCTACGGGCTGCGGTATCAGCTCCCGCGGGATAGCCGCGTCGTCACGGTTACGGCGGGTTACGCCGACGGATACGACCGGCGCTTGTCCGGACGGGCCGACGTGTTGATCGGGGGGCGGCGATATCGCGTTTCGGGAGCCGTTTGTATGGATCAGTTCATGGTCGACGTGGGCGCCGAGGCACCCGAACGAGGCAGCGTGGTGACGCTCTTGGGCGCCGACGGTAGGGATCGGGTCTCCGCGGAAGAGATCGCGATCCACGTTGGAACGATCAATTACGAGGTCACCACGAGGATCCCCTCTCGCGTTCCGCGCATGTTCCTGGACGACGAGAACCAAACATGAGGAAGGGCGGGGTTGTAGCCCTTCTGGGCACCGCGGTCGGCGTCGGAGCGGGACTCGTGGCCCAGCGTTCGATGGTCAATCGACGCAGGCGGAACGATCCCCACGCGGGGGAGCCGTTCGGACAGAGGCGGGGAGTGCGTGCGCGCATGGTCCCGCTTGCAGACGGCGCCGAGTTGTTCGTCGAGGAAGCCGGCCCGCTGGTCCGGAGAGGGGCCGTCTTCCTGCACGGATCCGCTCTGCGAACCGATGTGTGGCACTACCAGATGTCGGGCATCGCCGACCATCGCTTGGTCTTCTTCGACCTGCGAGGACATGGACGCTCCCTCCCCAAGGGCGAGCTGTCCTTCACGATCGAGACGCTTGCGGACGATCTGGAGGCGGTGATCGAGGAGGCCGCGCTGGACGAGGTCGTCGTCGTCGGCCACTCGATCGGCGGGATGGTCGCTCTGCAACTCTGCTCCCAACGAAGAGAGTGGCTGGGCGACCGGCTCAAGGGCCTCGTCCTGTCGAACACCACCTACAGACCGGCTTACGACACGAGCATCGGGGGAGCCGTCGTTTCCAAGCTCGAGCGCGTCGTGCGCAACCCACTGGATCTCGTCGGCGGGTACCACGAGCGCATCGAGAGCTTGCGGAGGATAGTCAGACCCACGGATTCGATCTTCCTGGCCGTATCGTTCGCGGCCTTCGGACCTCAGGCCTCCGCCAAACAGATCGATTTCACGTACGACTTGCTGGCCGACACTCCGGCCGACGTCTTGTTCGACCTCATCAAGTCGTACAGGGATTACGACGTCACGGACATCTTGAGCGAGGTGACTATCCCGGTCCTCGTGGTAACGGGCACGCATGACCGATTGACCGTGCCGAAAGCCTCCGAATATCTCGCCGAACATCTGCCGAAGGCCGAGCTCCGCGTGCTGGAGCGGTGCGGTCACATGACGATGCTCGAGAGGCCGGACGACTTCAATGAGATGATCGGTCGGTTCTTCGACGACGTGTTGGGAGCTTAGTGATGACGGTGGGGCAAGTTGCATGAGGGATTCGCGTGTGGAGCTCATGGCGGATGTCCTCGTCGACTATTCCTGCGAGGTCAAGGCCAACGATCTCGTCTCCATCCGGGGGGCCTATGCCGCGGAGCCGTTGATGCTGGAGCTCTACCGCCGTTGTCTGGAGCGAGGGGCGCATCCGATCCTGCGGCCGTCGCTTCCTCGAGCTGCTCCGTTGCTGTACCGGATGGCTCAGGATCATCAACTCGAATTCGTGTGGGAACCGGAGCGGTGGTTCATCGAGAACCTGGACGTCGAGTACTCGATCATCGCCGACACCAACACCCGCCAACTCTCTAAGATCGATCCGGCGCGCCAGGTGCTCGCGGCCAAGGCGCGCAAGCCCCTGTTCGACCGGCGGATGGAGCGAGGCGCGTCCGGCGAGTTCCGATGGAACGTCACGCTGTTTCCTACCGAGGCGATCGCGATGGATGCCGAGATGAGCCTCGAGGAGTACGAGGACTTCTTCTATGGGGCCTGTTTCGTGGATCGCGAGGATCCGGTGGCGGAATGGAAGAAGGTTGCAGAGCAACACGTTCGCATGGTCGATTGGATCGAGGGTCGCAAGGAGGTCCACCTCGAGGGCGAGGGGACCGATCTCCATCTGGACATCACCGATCGCGTTTTCATCCCCGCCGACGGAACGGCGAACTTTCCGGACGGAGAGATATTTACCGGCCCGGTAGAGACCGAGACCCGCGGTGTCGTGTCCTTCACCTATCCCGCCATCTACGGAGGTCAGGCGGTCGAGGGGATCCGGCTCGAGTTCGAGGGGGGGAAGGTCGTCGATGCGCGGGCGAACCGCAACGAGGACTTCCTTCTCAAGACCCTCGACACCGATGCGGGCGCTCGGATCCTTGGAGAGCTGGGCATCGGCACCAACTTCGGCATCACCTCGTTCACGGGGGAGATCCTGCTCGACGAGAAGATCGGCGGCACGGTTCACCTGGCGGTGGGCGCCTCCTATCCCGAGACGGGAGGGGTCAACCAGTCCGCCGTTCACTGGGACATGGTCTGCGATCTCCGCCGAGGCGGCCGGATCACGGTCGACGGCGATCCTCTGGTGGAAGACGGGAAGCTGCTCGTCTAGTGCATAGGCGGTAGTCCCCCCGTCGTTTGGATACTGTCACAGGGTGAATCCCCAGCCCCCCGGGTCTCGGATAGACATCGACGGGATCCGCAGCCAAGCCCTGAGCTGCACGCGCTGCCGCTTGGCTGAGGGCCGTACCCAGGTGGTGTGGGCGGCGGGCAACCTCGATGCGGATGTGATGTTCATCGGGGAGGGGCCCGGCTTCCACGAGGATCAGCAGGGGATCCCTTTCGTCGGAGCCGCAGGTCAATTGCTCGATCGTCTGCTCGGCGAGGTCGGACTGGACCGGTCCACGATCGCGATCGTGAACGTGGTGAAGTGCCGTCCTCCCGGCAACAGGGATCCGCTGCCCGACGAGATCGAGGCATGCCGGCCCTACCTCGAGGCTCAGCTGGAG
>Ga0299913_10004036_pt1 | contig 12217 bp, 8 predicted proteins | sample RVTome_9_FD_201360 | JGI IMG/M metagenome (GOLD analysis project Ga0299913, IMG submission 201360) | Soil microbial communities from uranium-contaminated site in the Upper Colorado River Basin, Wyoming, United States - RVT155D38 (version 2) ... | reverse complement strand
CTTGCCACCAACCCGAACCCGTGCGTGAACTGGAGGTGCTCGTTGGACCAGGTGCGTGAGTTCTCGGGCAGCTCCGTGAGCGACAGCTCTCGGGCGGACAGCAGGACTTGGCGGGGCTCACCGTCGATCTCGTAGCGGTCGATGTCGACGTCCTCGAAGCTGTAATAAGGCCGCAGGGCCTGTAGCTGCTCGTAGCCGAGCTTCAGGATCTCGGGGTCCCACAACCTGACGTTCTGAAGAAGCGTCTGACTGGCCTCGATCTCTTCCGCAGTGAGCTCTAGGGACGCGTTGAATTGAAGAGGTTCGACATCGCTGAGGTCGAACGCGCGGCGCGTCGCATCCAAATTGCGTGCGATGAAGGGGGTCTCGCGCACGAGCTCCTGGGGATCGACCGAGAAGCGCTGGACGACGGTCGGCCATACGCCTCCGGCCAGGAATGCCGTGAGGATCCAGATCCCGACGGCCGCGATAGGCAGAGAAAGTCGGCGCAACCAGATGTTGATCAGGAACAGGGCGGCGGAGATGATCGAGATGAGGATCAGGAGCCTCAGCGCCGGCAATTGAGCGTGCACATCCGTATAGCTCGCCCCGGTGACGGTTCCGCGCGATGAGAAATTGAGCTGGTATTGACCGATCCAATATTGCGCGGACTTGCACAGCGCGAGCAATCCCAATAGCACCGATAGATGGGCGAGCGCGCCGGATGTCACCCCGCGCCACCCGAAGATCGGCTGGATGGATCCGTGGAAGAAGTGGCCGACGGCGGAAAAGAACAGGGCCGCCGCCAACGCGAACCATAGCCAGTCGAGTGTCTGATCAAGGAACGGCAGCTCGAACACGTAGAACCCGACATCCTTGTCGAACTGAGGGTCTCTCTCGCCGAATGGAACGCGGTTCAGGTAGAGGAGGAATGTCCGCCACGCGGTACCCGCGCCGACTCCCGCGGAGAAGCCGACGAACGCCGACACCCCGAGCCGCAGCCATCCCAGATGAGGAAGGAGTTGCTCGCGTACACGTTCGAGATCGTTGTTTCCGCGGACGGTCTGCGCGCGGTACGCCGGCCCCAGCCGAGCGGTCAGCCTGAGATTGACCCACACGAAGGCGCCGGTGATAAGACCGACCGCGAGGCCAAGACCGAACTGGGTGCTGAGGCTCTTCCACAACACGGACGCGATGCCGAGCTCGCGAAACCAGAGGATGTCCGTGTAGAAGCGTGTCAGGGACAGAGCGAGGAGGAGTAGCGCGATCACCGCGGCGACCACCAGTCCCACACGCGGTCGACGCGGCCGCCCCGGGCGCGCTTCTCTTGCCATCAAGCGGGCTGCCTAACTTCCGTGGGTGTCAAGGATCTTGCGGATCCGAGCAACGAGAGCGTCGGGACTGAACGGCTTACCGACGAAATGGGCCCCGGGCCAATCCCCGGGCTCACCCCGGGCCATGCCGGTAAGCACCACCACTGGGATCCCACTGGTCGGCTCGTGGTCCCGCAACGCGGTCAGCACCTCCTTGCCGCCCATTTTGGGCATGATCTGGTCGAGCAGGATGACATCTGGAAGGGAGTCTCGCGCTACCTGAAGGGCCATCTCGCCATCCTCTGCTAGAAGGACCTCGAAGCCCTCGTCCTTCAAGACGAACTCGATGGTCATGCGGACACTGGGATCGTCCTCTGCCACGAGCACAACAAGTTGGCCGCCCACGGGCGTCAATCTAGCAGTGTCGTGCGGCGAACCTCAGTCCTGCAGCACCCCGTCCAGAAGGTCTGAGGGGCTCGGCGAGGGAAAGATGCGCTCCCGGATCTCGTTGACGTCGCACTCCGGCCCGCTGGTGCATTCGCGCGGCTCTTCCCCGCCACCGCCGTTGCCGCCGTCGTCGTCATCATTGCCGGAGGGATCGTCGTCGGGGGGCGGTTCGATCGGCGTGGTGTCGTCGGCGGCTTCCTGTGCGGCCGCGACCGTGAACTCGGGATCGTCCGCGCCCCCGCCCGCTACCGCCCCGGTCGCCACGAAGATGTCGTTGAGATCCGCGAGCAGGAGAGCCGGCTTGGACCCGAGGATCTCGGCGACCACAGACCAGCTGCCACCGGCATCGTGAAGGTTGAAGGCTCTATTGATCGCCTTCCGAAACCGATACTCGTTCGTGTTGGTTGCGATCGTGAACGCGGTCAGAAGATCCACGGTCGGTCGTCGCAGGTACTTCTTGATCGGAGCGACGTTGATGCCCTCGCCGAGCGCTCTGAAGTAAGCGAGATTAGGCCTCTGCCTCGTGAGCTGACTGGCGAAGCCGAACGTGATCTGCTGCAGCTCCGTCTCGAGATCGACGACGCGTGCCAGTTCCCTCTTGTCGAATGGATCATCGACGTTTAGTTGATAGGGGCGCTCGTCGCGGAGGTCACCCGCGGCAGCCCCCACCTCGAAGAGACGATCGACGTTCATCGTCGGCTCGCCCGGGGCTCGCAATCGAAGCTGCCCCTCGAAGCTCGCGGCGCGCGCGCCGCCGGCACGCTGATCGACACGGAAGGTGGCGCCCTCCGCCGTAGCGGTCACCGCGCCGAAGCGAACCGTCATCGCGTCCTCTGCGTGAGCTACTACGGTGCCCGTTCGGCCTTCCAGTTCCGTGGGTGAAACGACCATCGCTTCTGCACGTTCGAGCGTCGCGCCCGAGATCCACGCCTCGCGATCGCCCTCGAGGCGCAAGTTCGCGAGCCCGAAGCGCTTCGTCTCGATGATGTCGCCGGGCTCGACGGCCACGTCACTGTCACCGACTTTGATCACTTCGTCCCCGCGCAGGATCTGGACGAGGCCGTCTACGTTGCGCAGCGTCATCTCGGCAAGGGGAGATTCACCGTCGAAGGGCCAGCAGGCAGTGCCCGCGAACAACGAGACGACGATGAGCAGGGTGAGCTTTCTCATGGTCTAGGAGTTATTTCGGTCACGTCCTTTGCCCGCTTGAGCCCGATATAGGCATCTTGCGCACTCTGCGGGGTTAAGTGAATAGCACGAAGTAACTAGTCATCAGGCGTCTCCGAGGCGGGTTTGCGCCTGGCCGCGGCCGGGATCGAGACCGTGAGCTGGGTACCTCGCTCTGGTTCGCTGGCCACCCGGATGCTGCCGTCGTGGGCCTCGACTATGCGGCGCACGAAAGCCAGACCCAGACCCAAGCCCCCGTAGGTGCGGGTCTCGGAACCGTCGAGCTGCTGGAAGTCCGAGAAGATCTTGGAGATGTCCTCGGGCTGTATCCCGATGCCTTCGTCGGAGACCGTTATCTCGACGGCGCGGGTGGCCTGGCGGCGCTCGTGACCGTTGCCCCGAACGGCCCCCTTGACCTTGAGCGTGATCTTGCCTCCTTGAGGCGAGAACTTGACGGCGTTGTCGAGGATCTCTTCGAGCGACCGCCGCAGCAAGCGTTCGTCTCCGATCACCTTGGGAAGCCGGGCCCCCACCTCGGCCACGACCTGGTGCCTCGGCGTTCGTCCCTCCCACTCCTCGGCGAGCCGGTGCACCATGTCGGCGAGATCCACCGATGCCGCGCGCGGCGATAGGCGCCCGGCTTCGAGCGCAGCGAAGTCGACCAGCAGCTCAACAATGCGTTCGAGTCGTTGGGTGGATTCGAGGATCCCCTTGCTGAACTGCTTGGCCTTGTCGGCCGGCATGTCCTTGCGGTGCAGGATCTCGGCGTAGCCCTTGATCGGAGTGAGCGGGGTTCTGAGCTCGTGCGAGATGTTCGATAGGAACTCGGACTTCATCCGTTCGACCTCGCGTTCACGGGTCATGTCGCGTATCACCGCGACGCCACCGGCCGTGTCACCGTCCTCGGTGCGCAGGACGGCACTGACAACCGTCGCGGGGACCGGCTCGTCTCCCCTTTTCTGGATGAAGATGCCCGAGGCCGAGCCCTCACCCAGGTCGTAGATCGGGAGGGTCACGGCCTCACCCTGCGTGTCCACCGCTACGACGATCTCGTCCACGGGTGAACCCACCGCCTCGGAGGAAGGTATGCCGGTGATCGATTCTGCTTCGCGGTTGAACGCGAGGATCCGCCGATTCTCGTTGACCGCCACGAGACCATCGGCCATCGACTCGATGATCGTCTCGATCCGAGCACGCAACCGATGCTCCTCGCGCGCCGCTGCTCGCAGATCGTTCGTCATACGGAAGAGTGCTGTTGTCATCTCGTTGAACGTCTCGCCGAGCTGGCCGACCTCGTCCTCTCCCGACACGTCCGTCTGGGCTTTCAGATCTCCTTCACGTACGCGCCGGGCGGTAAGCGTCAGCTCCTGGATCGGGCGCGTGATGCGACGCCCCGACAGATAAGCGAGAGCGAAGACGATGGCTCCGGCGCCCAGGGCCACGAGGAAGAGCGTGCGCGTGACACCTCTTCGAGCCGGATTCGCGACCTCTCGGGCGGGCGACGACAGAACGACATGCGCGATCCGTCCCCCGTCGTCACGGCGGAGCTCGGCGATCGCGCTGTAATAGGTGGTGCCTCCGAGCCGTTGGATACGGGTCGCGACGCGGTCCGCGCCCGTGACCTCATCGCGCGCCGAGGCGGGAACCAACTCCGAACCGTCTATGTCTCCTTCGAGGACGGTCTCGGCCACGCGCCGGTCGATCACGATCGACGCGTCCACAGCGACGTTCGCCGACACGTTGTCGACGGTCAGGTGGTCGAGGAAGTCGACCAACGCAACTATGCCGACCCTGCGCGCGGCATCGTCGGGACTCAGAACCTCCGCAGCCGCGACGATCGCGACCGAGCGGTCGACCCGCGCCAGATCGGTGGTCGATTCGATCGTCCCGGATTGGACCAGGGCTCGCACCGGCTCCGATCCGACGATGTCGAACAACGCGTGGTCGTTTCGGAACTTGGCTCTCCGGCGAGCGCTGACCCAACCACCACGCCCGAACGAGCCCAACAACTTCCCCCGGGGAGTCATCAATGCGATGGCATCGGCTCCATCGAACAGGCCCAAGCCGATGATGTTCCGCGCGTTCTGGTTCTGGTCGCCTCCGGCTGCCAGGGCTGCCCGAACGAATGGGAACCTTGCAAGCTGGCGAGCATCTTCCGCCAGGGACGCTCTCTCGGTCCGTTCGATCACGTCGAGGACGTTGCGCATCTGACGCTCCACCCGAACGAGCTCGCTCTCCTCGATGTTGTTGGTGATGACGCCGGTGAGAGCGGTCGAGAGCGCCAGGACCACCACGACGAGAAGGGCGACGAAGGAGGCGACGAAGCGCGTCCGGATGCTGGACCGGACACCGGTCCACAGCCACCAAGCGATAGCGAGGTAGCCGAAGCCCCTAACGGCGTGGGCGGCGATCTCGTGAGCGTCATCGAGTGCGACGACATCGCCGGTGGGCGGTGCGATCGCGAGGATCGCGTCGCCGACGGCGAGCAGGAGTGCCCCGATGCCCAAGCGGCGCAGGTCCTTGGCGCCTTCCCGGGCGCTGCCCACCAGCGCCATCAGGGCCACGGCGCCGGCTGCGAGGGCCGGCGCCAAGGTGAAGGAGTCCAGCGGCGCAACGGCTATCGCGGCGGGTCCCCGCCGGAGCCCCCCGACGACGCCTATCAAGATGAGAGCGAAACCAAGGGTCTTGAGCGCGAGCGTGATATCGGCGTCGTCTGCCGCCAGCGACTCGAACGACCCACCGTGACCGACCTGAGCTACCGCCAGGGCGGCGAAACCGAAAGTTGCGGCCCCTCGGCTGGAGCCACCACCAGGGATCAAGCTGGGTCGGGATGCGACGAGGAAGGCGGCCCCCGCAACCACGAGGAAACCGACGAACTCGATGGTGAAGTGGAGTGGGACCGCGAAGAAGGATTCGTACATCTGAAGAGAAAGTCTCGCAGATTTACCCGGCACCCAGCCGGGTCCGCGTCAGTCGAGGTTGCTTAGGTAGTCGAGCGCGGCCGCGAACGTGTCGACCGGGACCACGTTGATCCCCTCTCCGGCTTGGCGGGCTTCCTCGATACTGCCCGCGGGGGCCAGGAAGATCTCGACCCCTCTGGCGCGTGCCGCGGCGATCTTCTGCCGGATCCCTCCGATCGCCCCGACCTCCCCATCGCAGTCGAGGGTGCCGGTGCCGGCGATCTCGCGCCCGGCCGTGAGGTCCTCCGGTGTGAGCTGGTCGTAGAGGGCGAGGGCGAGCATCAGACCGGCCGAAGGCCCTGCGATACGTCCGGTGTCGAAGGTGACCTCGACGCCCGGAGAGAACGAGAAATCCACGGTCCTCATCTCCACGCCGAGGAACGCGCCCGGTCCGAACGGGCTCCGCGCGAGCCGAACCTCCGTACGCCGGCGTGCATCGTCGCGCTCGTAGAGGATCGTCGCCAGCTCACCCGGCTCCTTCGCGTTCATGACGGACCCGACATCGCAGGTCGTTCTGATGGGCCGACCGTCGATGCCGACGATCACGTCGGTTTCCCGCAGGTCACGTTCGGCGGGCGAATCGACGATGATGCCGACGATCTCGGCTCCCTCCCCCGTCGGGGGATCGAAACCCAGCTCCGTGAGCGCCACCTGCTTCGCGCTGCTCTGCGACGCGCGCATCTCCGCTCGCTGGCTAACGCGCAGGTCCTCGAGCGACTGGCCTCCGGTGACTTGCTCTCGCATCACCACCTCTTGATCAGGATGAACCGCGGCCAGCAGCATGTCGACGAACGTCACCTCGGTGTCGACGGTGATCGTCGTCATGTAGAGACTTCCCTCCGACGAGTAGGTCTTGGCGTCGGCCGCCTGGACCAACTCCTCGGCGTCGCGCATCGGACCGGGTAAGTAGATGAAGACGACGGGGATCGGTGCGAAGAATGCGGCGGCGCCGAGCCCGAGCACGAGAACGACGATGACGACGTAGCGCCACACCGACACCCCCTTGACGGGGGTCATGCCGGGAGGGTCGGGCTGCGCGAAGCGCTCGTCTTGCATGAGGCGCGCATGCTATTTCGGGGGCCGCGCTATGCGCTGGAAGAGATCTAGCTGGTCAGTAGCAGTGACTTCAGGCTGCCGAACGCCTCGAGGCACTTGCCTGCCCCCATCACCACAGCCTCGAGAGGCTGCTCGGTGACGTGAACGGGGACCTCGCACTCCTGCGACAGCAGCATGTCGAGGCCCGAGAGCATCCCGCCCCCACCGGTGAGCGTGATCCCGTTCGTGAGGACGTCCTGCACGAGGTCCGGGGGCGACGAACCGATGCACTCGATCACGGCGGCCACGATCGACCGGACCGGTTCGGCGGTGGCCTCGCGGATCTCCTCGGAGGTGATCAGGATGGTCTTGGGGAGGCCCGTAGCCAGGTCTCGGCCTCGTAGCTCGGCCTTCTCCTCCTGGGCCATGGGGAAAGCCGATCCGATGGCGATCTTGATGCGCTCGGCGGTGCGCTCCCCTATGGCGACCGTGTACTCACGCCGGACCCAGTTCTGGATGGCCGCATCCAGGTCGAAGCCCCCGACCCGCACGGCGGTGTTCGTGACGATCCCGCCCATGGAGATCAGGGCGACCTCGCTGGTGCCCCCACCAACGTCGACCACGAGGTTGCCGAGCGGCTCGTGGATCGGGAGCCCCGCGCCGATCGCCGCGGCCATCGGCTCTTCGATCAGGTGGCACGTGCGGGCTCCGGCTGAGAGCGCAGCCTCTTCGACCGCGCGTCGCTCGACCTCGGTGAGCGCACTGGGGACGCAGATCAACGTGCGTGGGCGCGCCCACCTCCCGACCCCGGCGCGCTGGAAGATCAGACGGATCAGTTTCTCCGTAACGTCGAAGTCCGATATGGCGCCAGAGCGCAGCGGACGTATCGCAACGATGTAACCGGGCGTGCGTCCGATCATCCGCCATGCCTCCTCGCCCATCGCGAGGACTGCGCCGGTTTCCTTGTTGAGCGCGAGCACCGTCGGCTCGCCGAACAGGATCCCCTTCGACTTCGCGTAAGCGAGAGTGTTAGCGGTTCCGAGATCGATCGCGAGATCGCGCATCGCGATCTCTAGTGGCTGCGGATAACGCGCCGCGCCTCGAGACGCCGACGAGCCGCTTCACGTCGCGCGGGGTCCAGAGGCGCAAGACGCCGCGGGGCACCGGCGGGACGCGGAGGGGTCTCTCGCTCGGGTGTGCTGTCGGTCGGCAGAGTATGGGAGGAGATCCGCAGGAGACTCTCGCGGAACCCGTCGACGGAGTCCAGGCGCGTGCGCTGGCGACGTTGATGTGCCCACAGCAGCGCGATGCCTCCACCCGCGACGAGCAAGAAGATGATCAGATATTCCACGCGTCAACTCCCTTGATCTTGTTTAAAGTGCCGGGCGCCGATAGTCATCCCCCGACGAAGCGCCGCAGCCGATCGCCAGCAGCCTAGCAGAGGCCCCCTCGAACTGCGCGAGCATGCAGGTATGTCAACGGATCCTTCCGCCTTCGGCGACATCCCACTTTTTCGCGAGCTGCAACGCTTGCTCGCATCGTCTGGCTCGGGACCGGTCAATCACGAGATCGCGCGCCAGGTCGCACACGCGATAGCCACGGGAGGTCAGAGCGAACCCGGACTGTCTCCCGAGCGCGAACGTCTCGTGTCGTCCACGGTACGAGACTCCGAGCTCGTACTCGCCGGATACACGCGAGTGTCGGTAGACGAACCCATGTCTTCTCATTCCATAACGCGCGCCGCATGGATCGACGCAACACTGAACGAGTGGCGGTGGCTGATCGAGCATCTCGCCCAGCGTTTTGCCACCGAGATGACGCGCACGGGTTCCGAGGAAGAGGGCGCCGACCAGATGAGCCAAGTGATGGGACAAGTGACGCCGCTGCTGATGGGCATCCAAGCAGGGACGTTGATCGGTCACCTCGCGAAGGAGGTCCTCGCGACCAACGATCCCCCGATCCCGCGCGACGACGGAGATGCTCTATTCATCGTCGAACGAAACGTCAACACGTTCGCGGACTCCTACGACCTCAACGCCGATGAGGTAGCGCGTTGGCTCACCTTGCACGATGTCGCGCGCAACCTGGTTGTTCGCGGCGTGCCGTGGGTCAATCGATATCACCGGAGCCTGTTGATCGAGGTAGTTGACGCGATCGAGATCGACATATCCCAACTCGAACAAAGATTGATCGATCTGCAGTCCCGAGGCCTCGAAGCATTGCAGGAAGGCGAAGGGGTCGACCGCAGCATCCCGTTAGTAGAGAGCGAACGTCATCGCAGCGCGCTGGATCGAGCGCGCGCTTTCGTCGGTGTGTTCGAGGGTTACGCGGCGCATGCGGCGGACTCCGTGCGCGGCAGCATCGTGGCGGATTCTCCGCGCATCGAAGAAGCGATCCAGCGCCACCAGAGCTCGCCCAGCGAAGGCAAGGAGCTCCTGGCGAACCTGCTGGGCTTCTCGGTCGACCGGGAGCTGGAAGCTTCTGGGCGGACCTTCTGTGAGGCCGTGGTGAAGCTGGAGGGCCTCACCCGCCTTAATCTGATCTGGAGTGCCCCCGACAACCTGCCTACGCTGGCCGAGGTGAAGGACCCCTTCCAGTGGATCGAGCGGGTAGGCGACGAGTGATCGAGCGCACCATCACCTTCGGAGCCGGGACGACGATCGCCGAGCTGCCCGACGACACCGTTGTGGTGGGGCCGGGGGTGACGGTTCCCGTCGAGGCCGCCGACGATCTGGTTCCGGTCGTCGGCCGAGCCCTGGACGGGCCGCTCGATCGCGCTCCGCTCGCCGACCAGGTGCATGCCGGAGCGCGCGTGACCGTGGCCTTCGACGATCCGACGGTCCCCTGCTACGCGCCGGTATGGGCGGCCGCCCTTCCCGCGATCGTCGAGCGACTGACGCGGGCCGGGGTACGTGACAACGACATCTCCTTCATCTGCGCGAACGCGCTGCACCGCAAGTTCACGCTCGATGAGCTCGCGCGGACGATCGGGGACGAGACCGTCCGCGCGCACGCGGACCGGATCACCTGTCACGACGCGGAGGACGACGAACAACTCGTTCATCTGGGCAAGACCGCATCGGGCCTCGACGTCGAGCTGAACAAAGCGGTTGTCGACTCGGATCTCACGATCTACCTCAACTGCTCGACCATGCGCGGGTTCTCGGGAGGTTGGAAATCGGTCTGCGTCGGTCTGTCCAGCTACCGCTCTATCCATCACCACCACACTCCGGATGTGATGAGCATGTCGCTCGACCGCAACCGGATGCACGAGATGCTCGACGAGATGGGAGCGGTCGTCGACGACAAGCTTGGTTCGGAGCGCATCTTCAAGTTGGAGACGGTGCTCGCGAATCCCTTACAGGTGCACGACATCTACGGTGGCAGTGTGGCGGCGACGCGCAGCAAGGTCGTCGAGTTGCTCAAGAGCAAGCAAGGCGCGCGCCGCGATCTGATCGATCAACCGGTCGACGTCGTCGTCTACGGCGTTCCCGACTGGAGCCCGTATGCGGCGTTCTCACACACGAACCCGATCCTGGATCTGATCTCGACCGGGCTCGGTTATCTAGGCGGCGTCGTCCAGGCCCTCGGTAGGCCGGGGTGCACGGTGATCCTCGCGACTCCGTGCCCGGACCGGTGGGACACGCGTCACCACGCTTCGTATCCCGAGGTGTGGGATTCGGTCTTGCCCGCAACGAACGATCCCGACGAAGCCCGCGCCCGGTTCGAACCGGAGCTCGCGCGACGTGAGGACTACATAGCCAAGTACCGCTTCGAGAACGCGTTCCATCCCGTGCACGCGGTCATGGCCCTTTATCCGCTGAAGCGGCTTCGCCACGCGAGCCGCGTCATCGTTGCGGGGGCCGAAGACCCGAAGGTCCCGCAGCACTGCGGGTTCGATCACGCCCCGACCGTGGCGGCCGCGATCGACATGGCACGCGCCGAGGGCGACGCCGATCGCGTCGCCCTCGTGGAATACCCGCCGGCATTCAACCGGCAGTGATTCAGATCCTCGCGGCCCCTCTCAGGTTCGAGGCATCCTGGCTGCGCCAGACGACCCGGTAATGAGCCCGGCAGCCGTCGATGCGCAACCCATGGAAACGTGACCGTCTGTTGAGCCGGGCGCGGTCGATCGTTCTCCAGCTACCACGCTTGCGTTTCTGGAGCGCGACCTTCGTGCCGGCATGCTTCGGCCTGACGACCCCTCTCACAGCTTCACGCGGCGTGCATCTGCGGTCGCCGAATATCCGGACCTTCGCCTTGACGAGGACGTCGATGGTGGTGGACACCCGACCGTCGCACAGCTCCGTGTCCTCGGGGCGCGCGATGTAGCTCGCGCTCCGGCGTGGCCTCATCGCGAGGTTCCAGGTGCCGTCCGGTCCTGCTTCCGCCGTCGTGAGCTCCCGGAACTCATCCGTGCCGTGGACCCGCCGAGAGATCGAGACGTGGGTGGCCGCACAGGACCTGTCTCCGGTCACGACCCCCGACAGGACGACCGGTCGACGGAACCGGGTCCGGGACCTCTCGGCCGCGATCGACGTGGACGCGATACCCCGCTCGTCCCCCGCCGCGGTCTGCGACGGCGCCGTGCTCGGCGATCCATTCGCTCCACCGCCACTTCCCGGGTCACCACCGGGTGGCGGCGAGCTCGAACCGCCTCCGGGATCTTCGGGCGGGGGAGAAGAACTGGAACCGTCGGTCGGTGTGGGATCGGGCGTCTCGTCGCACGCATCGCCGACGCCGTCACCGTCCTCGTCGGACTGGTTCGGATTAGCCACGTTGTCGCAATTGTCGGTCGCGTTCACGATGCCGTCGTCGTCGGCATCGCAGTTCGCCACGGTGTCGTCCGGGTCGCAGGCATCGTGCGGATCGCTGCCGTGGGTGTTCTCCTCTGCGTTCGTCCGACCATCACCGTCGGGATCCGCCAGTGGTCCGTCTTCCGAGTCTTCGTCGCATGCGTCTCCGGCTCCATCGCCGTCGACGTCGGCCTGGTTGTCGTTCGGATCATCCGGACAGTTGTCGTCTTCGTTCACCACACCGTCCGTGTCGGAGTCGCCGGCCGGGCCGTCGGTGTTGTCGTCGTCGCATGCATCACCGACGCCGTCGCCGTCGGCATCCGCTTGGTCGGGATTCGCCGCCTGCGCGCAGTTGTCGGAGTCGTTGGGGATCCCGTCGTCGTCGAGGTCGGAGTCGTTCTCTTCCGGACACTCATCGGTCTGGTCGGTCGAGAAGCACTGGGAGTTCGACTCGCCGTAATCGTCGGTGAGAGATCCCGGTGCGATGAACGCGCTCTGCGCCTCGACCGCGGAAGCCGTG
>Ga0299913_10004035_pt1 | contig 12223 bp, 10 predicted proteins | sample RVTome_9_FD_201360 | JGI IMG/M metagenome (GOLD analysis project Ga0299913, IMG submission 201360) | Soil microbial communities from uranium-contaminated site in the Upper Colorado River Basin, Wyoming, United States - RVT155D38 (version 2) ... | reverse complement strand
TCGTGATCCAGCGACTGGCCACCCGGCGGCAACGGTGACCGAGACCGCGCCGCGCCCGGCCAACGGCCGGACGCCGGTCATGGCCGACGTCGCCCGGCTGGCCGGGGTGTCCCACCAGACGGTGTCTCGAGTCGTCAACGGCCAGACCAACCTGCGTCCCGAGACCCGGGAGCGGGTGGAGCGGGCGATCCGACAGTTGGGCTACCGCCGCAACTCGGCCGCCCGCGCCCTGGTCACCCGCCGGTCCGGGACGATCGGGGTGATCGGCACCAAGGGTGGCTTCTGGGGCCCGAGCACGGTGCACCGCACCATCCAGGCGGCCGGCCGGCAGGCGGGCTTCTTCGTGAGCTCGACGAACCTGCAGAGCCTCACCCGGGTCGAGCTCGCCGACGCCCTCGACCATCTGCGCGACCAGAGCGTCGAGGGCATCGTGCTGATTGCGGCGACCGACGACGCGATCGAGGTCGTCCGGGCGCAGGAGGCGGTCGGGGTGCCCGTGGTGGTCGTCGAGGCCGACGAGGACCGGGCCCGATGGACGGTGGGCGTCGACCAGGTCCGCGGCGCCGTCCTGGGGACCGAGCACCTGATCCACCTCGGGCACACCGAGATCCTGCACCTCGCCGGGCCTCCCGACTGGACCGAGGCCCGCGCCCGGCTGCTCGGCTGGCAGCGGGCGATGTACGGCGCGGGGCTGCGGCCCTCGCAGCACCTGGCCGGCGACTGGTCGGCCCGCAGCGGATACGAGCTCGGCCGGGAGATCGCCCGAACCCCCGAGGTGACCGCCGTGTTCGCCGCCAACGACCAGATGGCGCTCGGGCTGCTCCGGGCCCTCGCCGAGGCCGGCCGCTCGGTGCCGGACGAGGTGAGCGTCGTGGGCTTCGACGACATCCCCGAGGCGGCGTACCTGAACCCACCCCTGACCACGGTCCGGCAGGACTTCACGGCGGTGGGCCACCGGGCCATCGAGATCCTCGAGTCCGCCATCGCCGCCGACGGTCGCCCCGACCCCGAGCGCCTGATCAGCCCCGAGCTCGTCGTGCGCGCCAGCACCGCCGTACCCCCAGGAAGGACGCGTTAGATGGAGCAGGACCAGTACGTCGTGGGTGTCGACTTCGGCACCCTGTCCGGACGCGCGCTGGTGGTGAGGGTCGCCGACGGCGCCGAGCTCGGCACCGCGACGCACGAGTACGCGCACGCGGTGATCGAGGACCGGCTGCCCGCTGACGGGCGCCTGCTCCCTCCCGACTGGGCGCTGCAGGTGCCGGACGACTACCGGGAGGTGCTGCGCACCGCCGTTCCCGCCGCGCTGGCCGCCGCGGGGATCGACCCCGCGCACGTCGTGGGCATCGCGACCGACTTCACCGCGTGCACGATGGTGCCCACCCTGGCCGACGGGACCCCGCTCAACGAGCTGGAGGGGTACGCCGACCGGCCGCACGCCTACGTCAAGCTCTGGAAGCACCACGCGGCCCAGGGCCAGGCCGACCGGATCAACCGGCTCGCCGCCGACCGCGCCGAGCCCTGGCTGCCCAGGTACGGCGGGCTGATCTCATCGGAGTGGGAGTTCGCCAAGGGCCTGCAGGTCTTCGAGGAGGACCGCGAGCTCTACGACCGGATGGACCGCTGGGTCGAGGCCGCCGACTGGATCGTCTGGCAGCTGTGCGGCAGCTACGTGCGCAACGCCTGCACCGCGGGCTACAAGGGCATCCATCAGGACGGCGCCTACCCGACCCCGGACTTCCTCGAGGCGCTCGCCCCCGGCTTCGGCGGCTTCGTCGCCGACAAGCTGGACCAGCCGATCGGCCAGCTCGGCGACCGCGCCGGCGGGCTCACCGCCGCGGCGGCCGGCTGGACCGGGCTGCCCGAGGGCATCGCGGTGGCCGTCGGCAACGTCGACGCGCACGTCACCGCCCCGGCGGCACAGGCCGTCGCACCCGGCCAGATGGTCGCGATCATGGGCACCTCGACCTGCCACGTGATGAACGGCGAGACGCTGCGCGAGGTCCCCGGCATGTGCGGGGTGGTCGACGGCGGGATCGTCGCCGGCCACTGGGGCTACGAGGCCGGGCAGAGCGGCGTCGGCGACATCTTCGGCTGGTTCACCGAGAACTGCGTGCCGGCGGCGTACGCCGAGGCGGCGGCTGCCGCGGACGAGACACTGCACGAACACCTCACCCGGCTCGCCGCGCAGCAGGAGGTGGGCGAGCACGGCCTCGTCGCGCTGGACTGGCACAGCGGCAACCGCTCGGTCCTGGTTGACCACGAGCTGTCCGGCCTGGTGGTCGGGCAGACCCTGGCGACCCGGCCCGAGGACGGCTACCGAGCGCTCCTCGAGGCCACCGCGTTCGGCACCCGGGTGATCATCGAGACCTTCCGCGGCAGCGGCCTCCCGGTCCACGAGCTGATCGTGGCCGGCGGCCTCGCGAACAACGCCCTGCTCATGCAGGTGTACGCCGACGTCACCCGGCTGCCGCTGTCGATCATCGACTCCGACCAGGGCCCGGCGCTCGGCTCCGCGATCCACGCGGCCGTGGCCGCCGGCGCGCACGCCGACGTACCGACCGCGGCGAAGAGCATGGGACGGGTGCGCCGGGGCGTCTACCTGCCCGACGAGGGCAGGGCCGAGATCTACGACGCCCTGTTCGACGAGTACCTCGCACTGCACGACCACTTCGGCCGCCGCGAGCGCACCATGCGCCGGCTCCGGGCGATCCGGCGGGCGGCCGTCGACCGCCGTCGGACCCGTGACGAGGTGGCGGGATGACCGTCGTCGCCGATGTCGCCACAGCCATCGCGACGCTGCGCCGCGAGGTGTCCGAGCTGCACGCCCAGCTGACCCGCTACCAGCTGGTGGTGTGGACTGCGGGCAACGTGTCGGCCCGGGTGCCGGGGCACGACCTGCTGGTGATCAAGCCGAGCGGGGTCGACTACGACGACCTGACGCCCGAGAACATGGTCGTGTGCGACCTGCAGGGCCGGGTGGTGGAGGGCGAGCACGCCCCATCGTCCGACACCGACGCCCAGGCCTACGTCTATCGCGAGATGCCGCACGTCGGCGGTGTCGTGCACACCCACTCCACCTACGCCACCGCGTGGGCGGCCAGGGGCGAACCCGTGCCGTGCGTCCTCACCATGGGCGCCGACGAGTTCGGCGGCGAGATCCCGGTCGGGCCGTTCGCGATCATCGGCGACGACTCGATCGGGCGCGGCATCGTCGAGACCCTGCGGGGGAGCCGGTCGCCCGCCGTACTGATGCAGAACCACGGCGTCTTCACCATCGGCCCCACCGCCAAGGCGGCCGTCAAGGCCGCGGTGATGTGCGAGGACGTCGCCCGGACGGTGCACATCTCGCGCCAGCTCGGCAGCCCGCTGGCGATCGACCCGCACCACGTCGACTCCCTCTACGACCGCTACCAGAACGTCTATGGCCAGCGCTGACCGCGCCGCCACCGAAGGAGCAGAATGACCCTGACGCCCGCCCCCGCTGCCGAGATCTGGTTCCTGACCGGGAGCCAGGGCCTCTACGGGCCCGAGACGCTCGACCAGGTGGCGACCCAGTCGCGCACGATCGCCGACCGGCTGGACGACGGCGGCCTGCCCGTCCGGGTGGTGTGGAAGCCGGTGCTGCTCGACGCCGCGTCGATCCACCGGCAGATCCTGGAGGCCAACAGCGCACCCGAGTGCGTCGGCCTGGTCGCGTGGATGCACACGTTCTCCCCGGCGAAGATGTGGATCGCCGGGCTCGACGCGCTGCAGAAGCCGCTGCTCCACCTGCACACCCAGGCGGAGATGGAGCTGCCGTGGTCGACGATCGACATGGACTTCATGAACCTCAACCAGGCCGCGCACGGCGACCGCGAGTTCGGCTACATCCAGTCGCGGCTGGGCGTGGCCCGCAAGACGGTCGCCGGCCACGTGGCGTCGCCGGTGGTGATGGCCAGGATCGGCCAGTGGGCGCGGGCCGCGCTCGGCCGCGACGAGCTGCGCCGGCTCCGGTTGGCCCGGTTCGGCGACAACATGCGCGACGTCGCGGTCACCGAGGGCGACAAGGTCGAGGCCCAGCTGCGCTTCGGCGTCTCGGTCAACACCTACGGCGTCAACGACCTGGTCGCCGTCGTCGACCGGGTGGCCGGCGCCGACATCGACAAGCTGGTCGGCGAGTACGCCGACACCTATCTCGTCGCGCCCGCGCTGCTCCCGTCGGGCGACCGCCACGAGTCGCTGCGCTATGGCGCGCGGATCGAGCTGGGCCTGCGGACGTTCCTCACGGAGGGGGGCTTCGACGCCTTCACCACCAACTTCGAGGACCTCGGCGGACTGCGCCAGCTCCCCGGCCTCGCGGTCCAGCGGCTGATGGCCGACGGGTTCGGTTTCGGCGGCGAGGGCGACTGGAAGACCTCGGTGCTGCTGCGGGCCACCAAGGTGATGGCCGCGGGACTGCCCGGAGGCACGTCGTTCATGGAGGACTACACCTACCACCTGGTGCCGGGCGAGGAGAAGATCCTCGGCGCGCACATGCTCGAGGTCTGTCCGTCGATCACCACGCAGCGTCCGTCGCTCGAGGTGCACCCGCTCGGCATCGGCGCGCGCGAAGACCCGGTGCGGCTCCGGTTCACCGCGGACCCCGGCGCCGGCGTGGTCGCGGGGCTCTCCGACCTGGGCGACCGGTTCCGGCTCACCGTCAACGAGGTCGACCTGGTCGAGCCCGACGAGGAGCTGCCGCGGCTGCCCGTGGCGTGTGCCGTCTGGCAGCCGAAGCCGTCCCTGTCGACCTCGGCCGAGGCCTGGCTGATGGCCGGCGCCCCGCACCACACCGTGCTCTCGAAGGCGGTCGGTGTGGAGGTGCTGCAAGACTTCGCGGAGATGAGCGGCACCGAGATCGTCGTCATCGACGCCGACACCACTCCGCGCAGCTTTCAGCGAGAGCTGCGCTGGAACGCGGCGTACCACCGGCTGGCGGAAGGACTCTGAACAACGTGCAAGAACGGACTCTCGGGAGGACGGGTCGTCCCGTGTCGGTGATCGGCCTCGGCACCTGGCAGCTCGGCGCGGACTGGGGCGACGTCACCGAGGCGGCCGCACGTGAGGTGCTCGAGGCCTCGGCGGGGGCGGGCGTCACGTTCTTCGACACCGCCGACGTCTACGGCGACGGCCGCAGCGAGCAGATCCTGGGGCGGTTCCTGGCCGACCACGCCGACGACGACTTCACCGTCGCCACCAAGATGGGCCGGCGGATGGAGCAGCTGCCCGAGAACTACCGGCCCGGCCACTTCCGGGCGTGGATCGACCGGTCCCGCCGCAACCTGGGCATGGACCGGCTCCACCTGGTGCAGCTGCACTGCCCGCCGTCGGAGGTGATCGACGACGACGCGACGTACGACGCCCTCGACGCGCTCGTCGACGACGGCTCGATCGCGGCGTACGGCGTCAGCGTCGAGACCGTCGACCAGGCGCTCAGCGCGATCGCGCGACCGCACGTCGCGTCGGTGCAGATCATCCTCAACGCATTCCGGCTCAAGCCGCTCGAGGGGGCGCTGCCGGCGGCGGCCGACGCGGGAGTGGGCATCATCGCCCGGGTGCCGCTGGCATCCGGCCTGCTCTCGGGCAAGTACGACGCCTCCACGACGTTCGCTCCCGACGACCACCGCACCTACAACCGCGACGGCAGCGCGTTCGACGTGGGTGAGACGTTCTCCGGCGTCGACTACGAGACCGGGCTGGCCGCGGCCGCCGACTTCGCAGCGCTGGTGCGTGAGCACCTTCCCGAGGACGTCACCACCGCCCAGGCCGCGCTGGCCTGGGTCGCCCAGCAGTCGGGCGTCACCACCGTGATCCCCGGCGCCCGCAACGCCGACCAGGCGCGCGCCAACGCCGCCGCCGGCTCGCTGGAGCCGCTGCCCGACGAACTGCTCGACGGCGTACGCCGGATCTACGACGAGCGGATCCGGGACTCGGTGCACGCTCGCTGGTAGGGCCTCACCGCAACGCGGCGTACTCGTCGTCGTCCATCAGCCGCGACCGGGTCAGGAACCGGACGCCTTCCGGCGCCTCGAGCGAGAAGCCGGCGCCCCGGCCCGGCACCACGTCGATCGTGAGGTGGGTGTGCGACCAGTACTCGAACTGCGACTTCGACATCCACACCGGCACGAGCCGGTCCAGGCCCACGTCGAGGTCACCGAGGTGGACGTCGGCGTCGCCGGTCGTGAACTCGCCGTCGGGGTAGCACATCGGCGCCGACCCGTCGCAGCAGCCGCCGGACTGGTGGAACATCACCGGCCCGTGCATCCCGACCAGGCGGCGGATGACCTCCGCCGCCCGGTCGGAGACAGTTACCCGGGATGGTGGGTGCTTCATGTTGTCTGTCCCCTCACTGGGGTCTCGATACGCGCGTCACGGCCTCGTGCCTCAGCCGTGGCGCTACTCGACCTTGGCCGTGACAACGCCGCACTCGTTCCTCGCGCGGCGTTCGGCCTAAAAGAAGCCCAGGGCGTCGGGGGAGTAGGACACCAGCAGGTTCTTGGTCTGCTGGTAGTGGTCGAGCATCATCTTGTGGGTCTCCCGGCCGATGCCGGACTGCTTGTAGCCGCCGAAGGCCGCGTGCGCGGGGTAGGCGTGGTAGCAGTTGGTCCAGACCCGGCCGGCCTTGATCGCCTTGCCGGCCCGGAATGCCTGGGAGCCGTCGCGCGACCAGACGCCGGCGCCGAGGCCGTAGAGGGTGTCGTTGGCGATCTTGAGGGCGTCCGCCTCGTCGTCGAACGACGTGAGCGAGACGACCGGCCCGAAGATCTCCTCCTGGAAGATCCGCATCGAGTTGTCGCCCTCGAAGATCGTCGGCTGCACGTAGTAGCCCCCGGCGAGGTCGCCCTCGAGCACCGTGCGCTCGCCGCCGGTGAGGATCCTGGCACCCTCCTGCTTGCCGATGTCGATGTAGCTGAGCACCTTCTCCAGCTGGTCGTTGGACGCCTGGGCGCCGATCATCGTGGCGTCGTCGAGCGGGTTGCCCTGGATGATCTTCTCCACCCGGGTGACCGCGTCGCCGACGAACTCGGAGTAGATCGAGCGCTGCACCAGGGCCCGCGACGGACAGGTGCACACCTCGCCCTGGTTGAGCGCGAACATCGCGAAGCCCTCGAGGGCCTTGTCGTAGAAGGCGTCGCGCTCGGCGGCCACGGAGTCGAAGAAGAGGTTCGGGCTCTTGCCGCCGAGCTCGAGGGTGACCGGGATGATGTTCTGGCTCGCGTACTGCATGATCAGCCGGCCGGTCGTGGTCTCTCCGGTGAACGCGACCTTGGCCACCCGGTTGCTCGAGGCCAGCGGCTTGCCGGCCTCGACGCCGTACCCGTTGACGACGTTGAGTACGCCGGCGGGGAGCAGGTCGGCGATCAGCTCGACCACCTTGAGGATCGACCACGGGGTCTGCTCGGCGGGCTTGAGCACCACGCAGTTGCCGGCGGCGATCGCCGGGGCGAGCTTCCAGACCGCCATCAGGATCGGGAAGTTCCAGGGGATGATCTGGCCGACCACGCCGAGCGGCTCGTGGAAGTGGTAGGCCATGGTGTCGCCGTCGATCTCGCCGATGCTGCCCTCCTGGGCCCGGAGCACGCCGGCGAAGTAGCGGAAGTGGTCGACGGCCAGCGGCAGGTCGGCGGCGAGGGTCTCGCGGACCGGCTTGCCGTTCTCCCAGGTCTCGGCCACCGCCAGCATCGGCAGGTTCGCCTCGAGGGTGTCGGCGATCTTGAGCAGGACCCCGGAGCGGTCCGTGGTCGAGGTGAGACCCCAGGAGTCGGCCGCGGCATGGGCCGCGTCGAGCGCGGTCTCGATGTCCTCGGCGGTGCCGCGGGCGACCTCGCAGAACGGCTTGCCGTTGACCGGTGAGATGTTCTCGAAGTACTGACCCTTGACCGGTGGCACCCACTCGCCGCCGATGAAGTGGTCGTAGCGGCTCTGCAGGGTGACCAGAGAGTCGGGCTGTCCGGGGGGTGCGTAGACGGTCATGCTGGCTCCAGAGGTGTGTGCGGAAGTGACTGCAGTCACACGGTAGGAACCGGCACGTTGCGGCGACGTTGCGGAGCGAGGGGACCTTCGACCCGCCGTCGTGGACCTCCGCCCCTGGGTATCGCACCCGCAGCGCGGTGTGGTGGAAGGAGGAGGTGGACTCCCATGGCTGCTCACTCCACCGCGTACTCACGAGCGCCCCTCCTCTGGAGCGCGTGGGTCGTTGCTGCCCTGCTTCTTCTTCCGTTCGCTGGTGACTGGACGTATCTGGCCCTGGTCGGCGCGAGCGCGCTGGTCCTGTGTGCCGTCCCCGGTGCGTTGCCGCACGACTCCCCCCGGACGGACCGGCAGGACCTGCTGGCCATCGCCCTGACCTACCTGGGGGTGGTGGCGTTGCTGCGGCTGGCGTTCGTCGGCTTCACCACCGACCACGTCACCGGCCTCTTCCTCTCCTTCGCGGCCGCGCTGCTGCTCGGGGTAGCGGGTCCGGTGGTCTACACCGTGTGGCTGCGCGAGCGGCCGATGAGCTCGCTCGGGCTCCGGAGGGACAACCTGCGCCCCACCCTTGCCCTGGCTCTCCTCTTCGGTGGCATGCAGTTCGGCCTCACCCTGTGGGGCTACGACCTGCCGGCGGCCGAGGACTGGGTGCCCCTGCTGGGCATGTCCCTGGTCGTTGGGGTCTTCGAGGCGGTCTTCTTCCGTGGCTTCGTGCAGACCCTGCTCGAGCGGCAGTTCGGACGGGTCATCGGGATCGCCGGGGCCGCGCTGCTGTACGGCGGCTACCACGTGGGCTACGGGATGGGTGCCGACGAGCTCGCGTTCCTGACCGGGCTCGGTGTCGTCTACGCCGTCGCCTTCGCGATCGCCCGCAACGTGCTGGTCCTGTGGCCGCTGCTCACCCCGCTCGGCTCGTTCTACGCCAACGTCGACGCCGGCGACATCGATCTGCCCTGGGCATCCTTGGCGGGCTTCGCCGACGTGCTGGCCGTGATGGTCCTGGTCGGACTCCTGGCGTTCCGCCACGAGCGGCGGCGCAACGCCGCCCGAGAGGGCGCAGTGGGTCAGATGAGCTCGCGGTCGAGCCGGTCGATCTGACCGTCGACCAGGGCCCGCATCGGCGAGGTGGCGGCCACCTCGTCGCGCTGGGCGAGCCACATCTCGTAGTCGTCGCGCCCCCAGGTCGACCGGGTCCAGGCCGACATCAGGTCCGGGCGGCCGGAGCGCAGCAGCGCGTGCCGCAACGACGCCTCGAGGCTGTCCCGGAGCCGGACCACGCCGGGCGCCGTGGAGCGGGGCAGCAACGGGCCGCCGTACGTCCGCATGGCGGCGCGCAGGTCCCCTGACGCGAGCTGGGCCTCCATCGCGAGCCAGTCGCCGGTGACACCGGCGACCAGGCGGTACGGGCGGGAGGCGAGCAGCTCCTCGCCCAGCAGGCCGCGCAGCCGGTTGAGCTCCGCGCGCAGGGTCGAGGAGGCGCCGTCGTCCTCGTAGAGGAGTACGGCGAGCTCGTCCCCGGACAGGCCGCGCGGCGCGGACGCGAGCAGCAGCAGGATCTCGCTGTGCCGCGGGCTCAGCCGCAGCGTCGTCAGCTTGCCGCGGCCGTCGTCGACGGTGAGCAGCGACTCCGACCGGCCGAGGCACTCGAGAAGGATCCGTATCCCGCTCTCGGAGCTGGCGCCGACCGCGGCGGGGGACTGCCGCTCGCGGGCCAGCTCGGCCTCCGCCAGCCGGGCCGCCGCTCGGACCATCGCCATCGTCTGCGGGACCACGATCTCGTCACCACCGGTGACGTCGAGGACGCCGAGGAGCTCGGTGCTTCCCGGGTCATGGATCGGGGTGGCCGCGCAGCTCCAGTGCTGGACGCTGTTGCGGAAGTGCTCGGCGCGGGTGACTGTCGCCGACTGCCCGGTGGCCAGGGCCAGGCCGGGTGCGTTGGTGCCGGCCAGCCGCTCGTCCCAGTTGCTGCCCTCGACGAACCCGATCCGCTCGGTGCGGCGCAGCGTCGCCGGCGTACCGCACACCCACAGCAGCGTGCCCTCGGCGTCGGAGATCGCCATCACCGCGTCGCACTCGCGCACGGTCTGGCCGAGCACGTCGTCGAGCAGCGGGAAGACCCGGGCCAGCGGATGCGCCTGGCGCAGGTCGCGCAGGTCGCGGTCGCCGACCGTGATCGGGGCTTCGAGCTGGTCGGCGCAGACCCCGGCCGCGGCGGACCGCTGCCAGGACTCGGCGACCTCGGCGCGCATCCCGCGCTCGGTGATCGGTGCTGTGGACATGTCTTCCCCCACCCCTGTTCGGGTACTCCAGGGTCGTGTGGGAGGGGTTGCAGAAAGGTTGCCTCGCGGCTCCCGCCGACCGCCGTTGCGATTTCACCGGGCCTGACCGGCTCCGGTAACCTTCCCGGCGGTGGCGTGTCCGAGCGGCCTAAGGAGAACGCCTCGAAAGCGTTTGTGGGTGCAAGCCCACCGAGGGTTCAAATCCCTCCGCCACCGCCATGCGATGTCTGCGGACATCCGCGACAGCCGGACCCGTGTGTGCGCGGGTCCGGCAGTGTCGTTCTCCCGAGATTGTCGCTGGCATAGATGTCTGTCAACATAGACGGATGTCTAAGTCCCAGCTGCTTCCCGTCCTCGACGATGCGCTCGCCTGCTGCACCCCGCTGGCCCGCGAGCCGATGAGCGAGGAGCACGCGAACAGCGTCGCGCCGCTGCTCAAGGCGCTCGCCGACCCGGTCCGGCTGCGGCTGATGTCGATGGTGCTGTCCCACGAGGGCGGCGAGGCGTGCGTGTGCGACCTGACCCCGGCGTTCGACCTCTCCCAGCCCACGATCAGCCACCACCTCAAGGTCCTCCACGAGTCCGGACTGCTGAGGAGGGAGAAGCGCGGGGTCTGGGTCTACTACCAGGCCAGGCCCGAGGCCATGCAGGCGATGATGGGCCTCTTCGCCACCGTCGGCGGCACCACCCCGGCGAGCGCCTGCTGATGAGCGACACCGTCCACGAGCAACCTCGCCCCGGCGTCCCTCCCGACGCCGCGGTGCTTCGACGGCTGTCCACGCTCGACCGGTTCCTGCCGGTGTGGATCATCGCCGCGATGGCCGCCGGGCTCCTGCTCGGGCGGCTGATCCCCGGCCTCGACGACGCGCTGTCGACCGTCGAGATCGGGTCCGTCTCGCTGCCGATCGCGGTCGGGCTGCTCGTGATGATGTACCCCGTGCTCGCGAAGGTCCGGTACGACGAGCTCGGCCACGTCACCGCGGACCGCCGGCTCCTGGTCGCCTCGATCGTGCTCAACTGGGTCCTCGGCCCGGCGGTCATGTTCGCGCTCGCCTGGCTGCTGCTCCCGGACCTGCCCGAATACCGCACCGGCCTGATCATCGTCGGCCTCGCCCGGTGCATCGCGATGGTGCTGATCTGGAACGACCTCGCCAGCGGCGACCGGGAGGCCGCCGCGATCCTGGTCGCCATCAACTCGGTGTTCCAGATCGTCGCCTTCGCCGCCCTGGGCTACTTCTACCTCGAGCTGCTCCCCGGCTGGCTCGGGCTGCAGCAGTCCTCCGGGCTGGACGTGTCCGTGTGGGACATCGCGAAGTCCGTCCTCATCTTCCTCGGCATCCCCCTGCTCGCGGGCTACCTCAGCCGCACCCTGGGCGAGCGGGCCCGGGGTCGCGACTGGTACGAGTCCCGGTTCCTCCCCAGGATCGGTCCCGCCGCGCTCTACGGGCTGCTGTTCACGATCGTGATCCTGTTCGCGCTCCAGGGCGACACCATCACCCACCAACCGCTCGACGTGGCCCGGATCGCGCTGCCGCTGCTCGCCTACTTCGCGCTCATGTGGGTCGGGTCGTTCGCGTTGGGCTACCGGCTGCGGATGTCCTACGAGCGGACCACGACCCTGGCCTTCACCGCCGCCGGCAACAACTTCGAGCTGGCCATCGCCGTCGCCATCGGCGTCTTCGGAGTCACCAGCGGCCAGGCGCTCGCCGGCGTGGTCGGCCCGCTCATCGAGGTGCCCGTCCTCGTCGCCCTGGTCTACGTCGCGCTCTGGGCACGACGCCGCTACTACCCGAGCAAGGAGAACGCCGGTGCCTGAGGCCGCTGAGGTCCCCGAGGTCCTGTTCGTCTGTGTCCACAACGCCGGGCGCTCCCAGATGGCCGCCGCGCTGCTCGACCATCACGCCCACGGCAAGGTGCGCGTCAGGTCCGCGGGGTCCGAGCCGGCCGACCGG
>Ga0299913_10004034_pt1 | contig 12224 bp, 11 predicted proteins | sample RVTome_9_FD_201360 | JGI IMG/M metagenome (GOLD analysis project Ga0299913, IMG submission 201360) | Soil microbial communities from uranium-contaminated site in the Upper Colorado River Basin, Wyoming, United States - RVT155D38 (version 2) ... | reverse complement strand
GCGACTTCGACGCTCTCGGCGCCGGCACACCGGAGGCCGCCAGCCGCTCCCTGCGCGGGGGCCACCTGGCGGTGACCCTGCCCGTCGCCCGCCGCTTTTTGCGTGTCCGGCTGGCAAGCCCCCAGTCGGGCGACAAGGTGGCAGCCTTCCGCTTCGACAGCGACGTCGTCGCGGAGGAGGCGGTGGACACCGGCTCCCACGGGTCCCAGGGCGCGTCGCTGAGCGTCACCGACCGCCAGCTCATCCTGAAGCGCCAGAACGGCAGCAGCACGACGCCGCTGGGCCTGTCCAGCGTGGATCAGATCGTGCTTCGGGTGGAGCCGCAGAACCCGCGCATCAGCATCGCCATCGCGGGCGATGCGGAAGGTCCGCGGGCGGTGCCGCTTCCTCCGGACGTCGATCCGGGAAGCGCGCACGATCTCGGCGCGCAGCTCGCAGTGGCGCTCAAGGACCAGGTCGCCCGGTTTCAGTCGGCGCGCGAGCCGCCGACCCTGCCGGACCCGCTGAGCCTGGAGCTGTCTGCCGAAGCCGATGCGCCCTGCCGCCTGTGCATCCACGACTTCGCCGTACGCTATCGTCTGCGGCGCGCCTCCTTCCCGGACGGCGCGCCGAAGAAGGTCCTGCGCTTCAAGGGCGGCAGGCGCGAGACGCAGGCGATTGCCGTGACGGTGCCGGGTGCCATCACGGCGGCCTCGGCGCAGCTTCGGTTGGCGGGCGATCTCGGCGGCGGCCCCGCCGAACCTTCGGAGGAGGAGGGGCCGACTAATGGTACGCCCGCACCGGAGCCGCCGCCCGGGGCCGCGCCCTCGCAGCTCGGCATCGCCGTCACCGCGGAGCGGCCAGTGGTGGCGCGCGTGGAAGTGACCGCGGCTGCCGCGGCGGCAGCGGCACTGACCGAGTTCGCGGTGGTCGACCCGCCCAGCGCGGTGGTGCTGTCGTTGTTGCGCGACGCTGACGGCCAGCCGGGCGAGCTGCTGGCGGAGAGCGTGCCGCTTCGGACCGCCGCCGGCCCGCCGGCGCTGCACCGCTTCGCCTTCGCCAAGGTGCCGGTGCTCCCGACGGGTCACCTTTGGGCCGGCCTCCGCGTGCAGGGCGGCCGGCTGGTGTGGATGGTGACGCCGGCGCCGGACGCGCGCGTCCTGGAGCAGCACGAGCGTCTGTGGCGCGCCGTCGCCGCCGCGTCGGGCATGGCGCCCGACGTCCTCCTGCCCGCGCTGGCCGAGCCGGCGGCCGACGGCCGCGACGGCGGCGCCGAGCTCGACGGCCAGCCTCTCGCGCTGACGCGCGCCGGCCCCGACACGCTGGTCGATTTCACCGCCCGCGCCACCGCCCACGCCGCGACCGAACCCGCCGGAACCGAGGTCGCTCTGTCGATCCGGATCAGCTCGACCGTGAAGGGCCCGGTGACCGCCTTTCCGCCGGAGGTCGTGTACGACCTCGCGTGACGGCGTCGCGCTCCGCAGGTGCGAAGCCTCTTCGGGCATCCACTTTCAGATCGTTACGCGACAGTTGCCAGGCCGGTGCAGCTCCGCTTTCTACCGCATTTCCGAAATCGCGCCGTGAGCTACGAGCGCCCGGCAGCGCCAAAGAGCAAGCAAGACAAGCGGCTTCACGACGCCGGCACGACGTACGGAAGGAGTGAAGTCCTGGCTCTGCAGCCGCGCGGTCGGATCGAACGCACAGGCTCGACCTTCCTGGATCAATCGGGACCTGCGCTTGGCTGTGCCTGTGGGGCGGCGGGCAGGCGGCGGCCGTGGTGGAGCCGACCGCAAGGCCCTTCCGGCAGGCGGCGAGACCCAAGCCCAGCGTGATGTGAGTTTTGCCGGTGCCGGCATTGCCCAGGGCGATCACGTTCTCGCGGCGCGCCAGATATTCGCATCGAGCCAGCTCCAGCCCGCGCGCCTTGTTCTGGGCAGAGCAGTGAAGTCATAGCTGTCGAGGCTCTTCACGCTGGGGAAACGGGCCGCCCGAATGCGCCGCTCGGCCAGGCGCTGTTCCCATCGATCATCTCCAGCTCGGCCAAGCGGAGCAGATAGCGGACGTGATCGACGCCCTCGGCGGCGCATTGCCGAGCCATCTTGTCGTACTCACGCAGAAAGGCCCTGTCTGTGCACATTATTTCTGCTTCGTTGGCTCCGGTTCATTGTCGCCCAGGATCTCCGCCAACAACGACAGTATTTCTCTGGCGTTCTCAATGTCTCTCTCGATCGATCTGCGTATCTCAGGATCTTCCGTTTTCTCGAGTTCTCGCTCGAGGCAGGTGATCTCTTGCCTCTGGCCGCCTTCCTGGCGCGTCACATTTTATCCTCAGCCTTTCGATCCCACGCGGTTGGTCCGGTGTACGTGATCTCTCCTGTCTCCATGTCGATCTGGATGTCATCCGGGTGGATCGGCAGATCTGGTGGCTCTTCGCCGATTGCCTTGCACCGTTCAAGTACCCGTTCCGACTGCCATTTGTAATCGATGATGGTCTCCAGGGCCTTTTCGTCCCGCTCGCGCTGGCTGGCCTCGCTCTGGGAGTACACATCCAGGAAGAGCTTCTGGTGGAGACGATTGCCCTGCGCTGCCTTTGCGGCGAGTGAGCGTAGGATGGCTTCAGCCATTGTGATCCTTCGCGATCTTCCATCTTCACGAACGTTTATCTTCCGATTAGCTTCCTGAAAGATGAGCTTGGTCATCTGGTCTTCACGCAGTGCCGGGCGTACGTTCCTCGATCCGCGGGGCCGGCCGCGTGGATTTCCAGAGACTCCCGGCTGAAACTGGGTGCGCTTTGGAGGCTTGCCATAGCCGATCTCGTAGCCGTTATCGTCCGATGTTCGGAGCTTCCGGCGCTTGTCACGGTCCTTTTTTGCCAGGCGCCCACGATCATCACTCATGCTATGGCCTCCGGTTCCGATGGCGCCGTCCCTGCGTTGGGCAGCAGGCGCTCGGCATCGTCCTTGGCGACCCGCTCCCACCGCGCCAGGATGCGATCGCAGTAGATCGGGTCCAGCTCTGCGAGAAAGGCTCGCCGACCGGTCTTCTCGGCGGCGATCAGGGTCGAGCCCGAGCCACCGAAGAGATCGAGCACGATCTCGCCGCGGCCGGAGACGTCCTTGATCGCATCAGCGATCATCTGCCCGGCTTTACGGTGGGATGCGTCACCAGCTCGTCCATCCGGCCCGACTTCAGCGTGTTGACGCCCCGGTATTCCCAGACATTGGTGCGGTAGCGGCCGTGCTGGCCGAGCTCGAAACTGTTCACGTGCGCGGCATTACCGACCTTAAAGGCGAAGATCAGCTCGTGGCGCGAGCGACAGAAGGTGCCCATCCCACCATTGTCCTTGGCCCAGACGATGAGGTTCTTGAGCTCCGAATAGACCCCCTCGCCGGCGGCGAGCATCTCGCGCATGTGACGCCAGTCCATGCACAGAAAGTGGATGGACCCATCCAGGCTGTGAGCGGCCATGTTACGGAAAGCCTGCTGAAGAAAGCCCGTGAAGGCCTCGGATGACATCTCGCCGGCCGCCATCGCGAACTCGCGATGTCTGGTCTTGCCCAAACCGCCAACATGTCCGTCGATCGGCACATTGTAGGGCAGATCGGAGAAGATCATGCGAGCCTGATGCCCGTCCATGAGTCGTGCAACGATCTGCGGATCGAGCGCATCGCCACAGATCAGCCGATGCGCCCCGAGCTGCCAGAGATCTCCCAGCTGACAGCGGCGCGGCACCTCCGCTGGATCGGGCAGGAGATCATCCGCCGGATCGCCGGGCTCCTCCGGCGCAAGGCCCTCGACGAGCGCATCAATCTCCGGGATCGAGAATCCAGTCACTTCGACCGAGAAGTCGAGGTCAAGCTCCAGCAGCGCACTCAGCTCTTCCGCTAGGACTTCGTCGTCCCAGCCGGCATTAAGCGCCAGCTTGTTGTCCGCCACCACGTACGCGCGCTTCTGGTCAGGCGTCATGTGCTCAAGTCGGACGCAGGGAACAGCCCCCATGCCGAGCAGCTTCGCTGCCTCCACCCGGCCATGTCCGGCGAGGATTGTGTTCTCCGCATCGATCAGCACGGCGTTTGTGAAGCCGAAGGTCTCGATACTGTCGGCGATCTGCCGAATCTGTTTTCTTCGAGTGGGTCCGTGCGTTGCGCTTCCAGGGGCGTAACGCCGATATGGCGATTGTCTCGATCTGTGAGTCCGGCATGGCAATGCCCGTCAGAAAGCAAGGAGGGAGCCAACGACACAGGGGCAATTGGCCCAGGGCGGTGGCTCACCGGATCACGCCCTGGATAACGCGAACAGGGTTGACGAGAGGATAACGGGTCGCCTGTCGTGGCGATGGAATCACCGGGGACCACCTTTATCGGCGCGACCCAGATGCCGACTGTCACTGCGTTGGGTCGCCGGCTCTGGTGGACCCTGCTGCCCCTGATCCGCTCGCACGAATTCCCTGCTCGCGGGCAATATGCTCCGTGTTTTCCGTGCAGGGAATTCGTCTCTAACTCTGACGGAGCGACGGTTTCGAGGACGGAAAGACGCTCCGGTCGCCCAAAATTGGCGAATTTCCCTGTAGATTCCCTGTATCTTTGCGGAGACCAGTTCGCTCGAGACTGCCAGCACCGCCAGTCTCCCCAGTCGGGACATTCTTTCCCCTGCGCTCCGCATCGGCCGGAACCCCGCAGAATGCGGGCCTTCCAAGCCGTTTGTCCGAACCACGGGGACCGCCCGATGGGCCAATTTCGAGCCGTTTTCCGTCTCTGTTGGCCGCGTTTTCTCTGAGGCAACTGAACCACGCCCATTTTGGTACGGATGTCAGAACCGCGCAACTTCAATGGGTTAGATGGAGCCCGAGGGGGCGCGGGTTGAAAGAGCCGCGCTCAGGCGGGGGAACAGGGATCGAACAGTTCGGTTCGGTATCGGCAGGCTTGCTTCGGACAAGATCTAGCGCCGTCGGGCGCCCTGTTTGGGGTCGTGTCGAACCCGTGCCGTCTCTGGTCCCGGCTCGAGCAGCAGGGCGCGTCCTCCTTGAGCATCACGCCACTGATGCGACGGCGCCGGGCTTCCGTGATCAGATAGGCGATCTTGCCCGCGGCGGCTTCGTAGGAGAGCCCCGCGCGGCGGATGTTCGAGACGCAGTTGCGGCGCGCGTCGGGCAGAGCCGGGCGCGGCTGCCAGGTGATGTAGCAGCCGAGCGAATCGGGGGCGCTCAGGCCCGGCCGCTCGCCGATCAGCACCACCACCACCTCGAAGCCGAGGATCTCGCCCAGCGGGTCGCCGATCGCGACCCGCCCGTTCTCGACCAGCACGACCGGACCGATGCCGACGCCCGCGCGGCGCAGCTGTGGCAGCAGCGCGTCGAGCAGCGGCAGGACGTGGCCGTGGACCGCCGCGGCCGAGAGCCCGTCGGCGATCACGATCCCCACATCGTGACCGCGCGCCACGCGCTCGAGCACCGCCGGCGCCGCGCCATCCAGGCGGCGGCCGAGGTCGGGACGGCGGACGTACTCGCTGCGGTCCTGCGCGGCGCTGCGCACCTGATGGAACGCCAGGCCGCGCCGCTGCAGGCCCTCCGACAGGGCCTCGACGTCCAGGGTCGAGTGCACCGCGTCACGCGCCCGCGCGTGATCGAGCTGGAAGCCGAGGTGCGCCGAGGTCGGCATGGCGGCGCCGGCGCGGCCGAGGAAGATCCTGGCTTCGGTGAAGCGGCGGAGTGCGGCGAGGTCCGGGGGCGGCCTGAGCAGGCCCCCGCCATGACCGGTCATGCGCTGCCTCCGACCGCGGCGACGACGCCGAGCGCCGGACGCATCGCCTCGGGCAGGAAGGCATCGGCGAGCACGCCTTCCCGGTCGACGATGCCGGTCCGCTGCAGCCACGCCTCGAATTCCGGCGCCGGACGCCGGCCCAGCACCTGACGCGCGTAGTCGGCGTCATGGTGCGAGGTGCTCTGATAGTTGAGCATGATGTCGTCGGCGCCCGGCACGGCGATCACGAAGGTCACGCCCGCCACCGTCAGCAGGGTGAGCAGCGCGTCCATGTCGTCCTGATCGGCCTCGGCGTGATTGGTGTAGCAGACGTCGACGCCCATCGGCAGCCCGAGCAGCTTGCCGCAGAAGTGGTCCTCGAGCCCGGCGCGCGTGATCTGCTTGCCGTCGAACAGGTACTCGGGGCCGATGAAGCCGACCACGGTGTTGACCAGCAGCGGCTGCAACACGCGGGCGACGGCGTAGGCGCGCGCCTCGAGCGTCTGCTGGTCGACGCCGTGGTGGGCGTCCGCCGACAGGGCGCTGCCCTGACCCGTCTCGAGATACATCACGTTGTCGCTGATCGTACCGCGCCGCAGCGAGAGGGCGGCGTCGCGCGCCTCCCGCAGGAGCGCGAGCGTGACGCCGAACCCGGCGTTGGCCTTCTCGGTGCCGGCGATGGACTGAAAGACGAGGTCGACCGGCGCGCCCCGCTCGATCGCCTCGAGCGCGGTGGTCACATGTCCCAGCACGCAGGTCTGGGTCGGAATGTCGAGACGCCGCCGGATGTCGTCGAGAAGGCGCGTCATGCGGATGTACTCGCCCACGTTGTCGGTCACCGGGTTGATGCCGATGACGGCGTCCCCGGACGCGAGCAGCAGACCGTCGAGGACGCTCGCCGCAATGCCTTTGCTGTCGTCCGTCGGGTGGTTCGGTTGGAGGCGCGTCGACAGGCGCCCAGGCAGCCCGAGCGAATTGCGAAAGCGGGTGATGACGCGACACTTCGCGGCCACCGCGATCAGGTCCTGCAGTCGCATGATCTTGGAGACGGCGGCCGCCATCTCGGGGGTGATCCCGGGGGCCAGCGCCGCGAGCGTCGCGCCGTCGGCGGCCGGCGAGAGCAGCCATTCGCGGAACCCGCCCACGGTGAGGCTCGCGACCCGGGCAAAGGCGGCAGGGTCGTGGCTGTCCAGGATCAGGCGCGTCACCTCGTCCGTCTCGTAAGGCACGACGGGGTCCTGGAGGAAATCCGCCAGCGGCACCTCGGCGAGCGCGATCTGCGCCACCGCCCGCTCGACTTCGCTCTCTGCCGCGACCCCCGCCAGGACGTCGCCCGAGCGCAGCGGCGAGGCCTTGGCGAGCAACTCGCGCAGAGACGGGACGACATATCTGGTGCCATCGATCACGGTCGCGTAGCTCATGCGCGGATCTCCGCAGCGAGCCGGGAGGACGGGGCCAGCCGTGCCGTCGGCCCTCAGCCGAGGCCGAGGACCAGCCGCGGCAGGGTTAGCGACAGCGCCGGGATGAAGGTGGTGAGCAGCACCACCGGCAAATAGGCGAACAGCACGAACACCAGCGTCGGCTTGAGCATCGGCCCGAGCGAGGTCCTGCCGATCAGGGCGCCGAAGTAGAGCAAGGGCGCCGTCGGCGGAGTGATCAGCCCCATGCCGAGGTTGGTCGCGATGATCGCAGCGAAGTGGACCGGATCGCCGCCCACCGACGCCACCACGGGCGCGAGGATCGGTGCCGCCAGCAGGATGCCGCTGATGTCCTCCATGAACATGCCGATCAGCAGCAGGAACAGATTGACGAGGAGGAGGAGGATCACCGGGTTCTCGCTGATCGTCGTGAACGCGGCGAGGATTCCCTGGGGCACGTTCTCCATCGTGAACAGGCGTCCGAGGATGGCCGCGAAAAACACCAGGACCATCAGGACGCCGGTGGTCTGGCCGGTCCGCCAGATCACGTCGTACAACGAGCGCCAGTTGAGGCCGCGGTAGACGTAGATGCTGATCGGAATCGCGTAGACCACGGCGACCGCGGCCGCCTCGGTCGGCGTCGTGATGCCGCCGTAGATGAAGCCGAGAATGATCGCCGGCATGAGCAGGCCGAGACCGGCGCGCCTGGTCTTGGCGGCGATCTCGTGGCCGAGCTCGCGGCCGGAGACCGCAGCCGGCGACACGATCGGCATGGCACGGGTGAGGATGCGGTTCCAGAATGCGAACAGCAGGACGAGCAGGATGCCCGGCACCACCGGCGCCAGAAACGCGGCGGTGATCGAGGTGCCCGTGACCCAGCCGTAGATGATCATCGATGCGCTCGGCGGGATCAGCAGCGCGAGCACGGAGGAGTTAGCGATCAGCGTCGCGGCGTAGGCCCGGCTGTAGCCGCGCTCTTCCATGCGCGGGATCATAATCGTACCGATCGCCGCCACGGCCGAAGAGGCCATGCCCGAGATCGCCCCGAAGATCGCCGTGGTCACGATCACGACGATCCCGAGCCCGCCCTTGGTGCGGCCGAAGATGCTGTCGGCGAGGTCGACCAGGCGGCCGGCGATGCCGCCCTGGCTCATGATTCCGCCGGCCAGGATGTAGAGCGGGATCGCGATGATCACGATCGAGCTGATCTTGCCGAAGCCGGCCGCGATCAGAAACGACGGATCGCCGTAGTTACCGGTCATCACCAGGAACAGGACCGCGGCGGCGAAGCAGAACGGCACCGGCACGCCCAGGACCAGGAGCACCGAGAGCAGCAGCGCGTCGAGAATGACCGTCATCGCCGGGCCTCCGCGCGCAGCTTCGCGACGTCTTCGAGGAGCTCGACCGCGAAGTAGAAGGTCATGAGCACGAGCCCGAGCGGGATCGCGGCGTGCACCCAAGCCATCTGGATGCCGAGCTCGAGCGACATCGTCCCGCGCTGGAGCGTGACCATGAAATAGCGGATCGCCCAGATCGTCATCCAGGCGCACAGGATCACGGTGAGCGCCGCGGTAAGGGCCTTGATCACCTGGCGCGCCTGGTCCCCGGGCACGATGAGATCGACCAGGCTGGCCGAAATATGCCCGCGCTCGTATGCGCCGTACGCGCCACCGATGAAGTAGAGCCAGATCGCGAGGAAGCTCGCCGCCTCCTCGATGCCGAAGATCGACTCACCGAGGAAGTAGCGGGTCACGACCTGAACGAAGATCAGGATCGTGACGAGGGCGCCGGTCGCTACCAGGACGAAGCGCTGCACAGCGAGCTTGGCGGTCCAGAGCGGGCGCGGGAACCATTTCGGGACAGCCGGGGGCGCATCCGGGGCGGCGCCCTCGGGTGGCAGATCCACGCTTATAATACCCTCCGGGGATTGGCGGGAGAGGGGAAGGCCGCGGCGGCCCGGGGCGCCGCGCGACCCCGCTGTGGATCACTTCGTCTGCAGCGCCGCGCGCAGACGACCCATCACGTCCTCACCGACCTCGCCTTCGATCTCGGGCCAGACCTCCTCGCGCGTGACCCGGGCGAACTCCTCGAGGGTCGCCTCGTCGAGCGCCACCACCTCGATCCCCGCGTCGCGCATCTCCTGGAGAAACGCCTGGGTCCGCCTTCTCCACCTCGGCGAAGCGCTCCTTGGTGACCTCCTGCGCCGCATCGACCAGCGCCTTCTGGTCGGCCTCCGGCATCGATTCGAACAGCGGCCGATTGACGACGAACCACGCCGGCTCGAAGTGGTCGTTGTACTGAATCCAGGTCTTGGTCACGTCCTTGAAGTTGTCCAGGGCCATCTCGGGGGTGCCGCCGATCTGACCGTCGACCATGCCGGTCTGCAGCCCGGTGTAGAGCTCGGCCCACGGCACCGTCGCGGTGTTGAAGCCGAGCCGCTCCATCATGTGGCGATGGGTGGTGCCACCAAGTCGGAGGCCCTGGCCTCACGAGCGGCTGTCCTCCACGCCCCACCCGGCGAGCCGGGCGCGCACGGTCGCCACGTGGTGCTTGGCGCCGATTGCTTGATAGATCGCGAGCGCGTCCCGCGCCCGCCGCAACGCCTCCGCCCGCTCGCCGAGCGCGTCCATCGCGACCCCCAAGTTGTAGAGGCTGATGCCTTCGCCTATGCGGTCGCCGATTTCGCGCGCAATCGCAAGCGCCTGCTCATAAAACTCGATCGCCCGCCTCGGCTCGTCGAGGTCCGTCCAGGCATTGCCCAGATTGCCGAGCACGCCGCCCTCGTTCATCCGGTCACGGATTTCGCGCATGATCGCAAGCGCCTGCTTATGGAACTCGATTGCCCGCCTCGGCTCGCCGGGGTCCGTCCAGGCATTGCCCAGATTAGCGAGATCCTGCCCCTCCCCGCGCCGGTCACCGATCTCCCGCGAAATCTGCAGCGCCTGTTCGTGGAACTCGATTGCGCGCCGGGGCTCGCCGAGATTTCTCCAGGCGTTGCCCAGATCCCCCAGTGCGTATCCCTCGCGCCGTCGATCACCCAATGTTCGACTCCCATCGAGTTGCGCGTTCAGCCAACTGATCCAGACCAATCGTGGAAGCCGAAGGCTCACCACCAAGCCCCCGCCCTCCGGAAACTCAATGCAAAGCGTGGTGGCAGCGTTGTCGGTGTTGCTGTGTGCAGCTGCCCAGGACTGAGCGGCCTGTATGTTTCGCGCCTCGAGATCGTATTGGGCCAAACCCCGGAGCACGCCGTCGCCGCCATCGCGGTATAGGCGATTCGCTTCGCGCAGCACCTCGCAATAGTGTCGCGCATGCTTTGCCCGCGCTGCCTTGAGCCGGGCCCCGAGCGCCGGCCCGTCCTGGTCCTTGAGCGGCACCTGCGCGACGTCGCGCATCAGGTCGTGCAGGCGATAGCGGTCGGTATCCGGATCGAACCGGACCATGCTGCGCACGACCAGCTCGCCGAGCCCGTCCAGCGCCTCGTCGGCGTCGGCCTCCCACACCGCCGCCGCCCCGGCGAGATCGAAATTCTCGCTGAACACCACGAGCGTCTGCCAGCGCTCGGCCAGCGGCCGGTCCTCCTCGGCCAATTGCCGCGCGCTGAAGCCCAGCACGACGGCCACGTCGAGCTTGGGCAGACCCTTGAGCTTCAGCTTCGCGAGCCGACCCCGCTCGTCGGCGAGAGCCCTCAGATAGTCCTGGACCGGCCAGTTCCTGTGTCGGACGAGGAAGGTGCCGGCCACGCGAAGCGCGAGCGGCAGACGCCCGCAGCGCCGCGCGATCTCGTCGAGCTCTGCATCCGTCGCGGGCGTCTGGGCCACGATCCGCGCAAGAGCTTCCGGGCTTCCCCGGGCGTCATCTCTTCCAGCGCCACCGGCGCGACTCCGGGCCAGACGATCTTCTCGCGCGATGTCACCAGGATCGTGCAGCCGGGCGGGCGATGCTCGAACAGCGGCGCGACCGTGCCGGCATTCTTCGCGTTGTCGAGCAGCAGCAGGACATGCTTGCCGTCGAGCGCTGTGCGAAAGCCCGCGACCGCCTCGCGCTCGCTCGTGGGCTTGGGCGCCTTTGGGTCAAAGCTCGCGATCACCTCGGCCATGGCGTCGACGGCAGTGAGCGGCCGGTCGGAGACCCCGCCCAGGTCGACGTAGAGCACGCCGTCCGGGGCGATCTCGGCGGCCAGCTGATGCCCGACATGGATCGCGAGCGCCGACTTGCCGACCCCGCCCATGCCGTCGATCGCGCTGATCGCCGCGCGCCCGCCCGCCCGGAGCACGGCTTCGAGCGCATCGATCTGCGCCCCCCGCCCCTCGAAGTCGGGCAGGTCGGACGGCAGCTGGTTGATCGGAGGCGGCGTCCTATTGTCCGTGACGTTGCCCCGGCACTCCTGCAGCTGCTGCAGCACGTATCGATAGACCAGATGTTGCCGGCTGGTCGGCTTGCAGATCGAGACATGGTCGGCATCGACGGATCGCGGCACCACACCCGTGATGCCGGGATCGGCGCTGGTCGGGTCGACGACCATGCCGATCGTGGTTGGGTAGGCCTCGAAGAGGCAGTGCGTGGCGGTGCCAAGCGCCATCGCGTTCTCGCGATACCAGATGTTCAGGTTTCGCAGGTGGTCGTCGTGTGCTCGAAGATCGTCAATCGATGAGCTGGTTCGCGCCAGGGTTCCAAGCCGGTGGAGCCAAGTAGCGTAGTCCGAGCCCGCGTGTGGCGTGGCCAAAAAGATGATCGCTTTGGTCTGCAACGCGATCGCCCGCCATGCTTCGACCGAGGTGTCTCGGGCGTGACGCAGCATTTGCTTGACGAGCAGCCCGCCCAGGCTGTGGCAGATGAAGACGAGCGGGCGCCGTCCGATGTCATGCGTTTCCAGGACGGTCAGGACGTTGGTCGCGCGGTCGGTGAGCGGCATCGCCGGGCCGAGCCAGTGCGATGGGCTGGCCTCGTATTCGAGGCAGTGCACCGCCGCCTCGGGCAGATCCTCGGCCAGCCAGAGTGGCCAGGAGTCCTTGGGGCGGTCAGGATCGTGCCACCAGGTCGCAAAGGGATCGCCGCCGAGGCCGTGGACGAAGATGACGTCGGCTTG
>Ga0299913_10004033_pt1 | contig 12224 bp, 10 predicted proteins | sample RVTome_9_FD_201360 | JGI IMG/M metagenome (GOLD analysis project Ga0299913, IMG submission 201360) | Soil microbial communities from uranium-contaminated site in the Upper Colorado River Basin, Wyoming, United States - RVT155D38 (version 2) ... | reverse complement strand
TCGACGCCTTGAGCACCCGGATGAACCTGCCACCCTTGGCCTGGTACAGCATCTGGCAGCGCCGGTCGACCCACAGGTAGGTGTCGCCGTGCCGTGGCGCCGTCCACTTCGTGGCCCTGCGCAGCGCTCTGATGTCCTTCCATGTGATCTTGTTGCGCGAGACACGCTTGTAGCGCAGCAGGCGCCGTGCGGCGCACACCCCTTGCCGTGTCCGCGGTCCCTCCTGGCCGTCGACCGTGACGTGGACGCCGAGGCGGCGCAGGTCCCGCTGAACCTCGCGCACGCGCGCTTCGCTGACCGCGTGGGCCGGCACCGAGCCGGCCGCCATGAGTCCCAGCATCAGCGCGACCACCAGCAGCAGCCGCAGCAGCATGCCGCCGAACGTCCTGTGGGCGCGCGGCCCATCGATGGCACCGAAGATGACGCCCCCTATCCGATATCCCACCGGAGCAGCACGGAGTACCTACAGCGCGCAAGTATGCCGCGCACTGGGCGCACAGGCCAATCCGCGTCCGACCAAGAATCGCCGGCGGTTTGGGCTGCCGGATCGAACACGTGTTCCACGGCGTCTCCCGCGCCGGCGTGGGACTCACCGAGGTGATCGGCTGAGGACGACATCGCGCCACGGGGAATGGGCGTCGCCGCGTCGTGGTTCAGGCAGGCAGTCGACCACGGAGCCCGACATGGACCCCACCACGAGCCACACACCCCACGTCGAGGCGAGCGCCAAGCGTGTCCGCGTGCTGTTCGGCGGCGCCTGGATCGCCGACACGACCCGCCCGCTGCTGGTCTGGGAGCGCCCGTACTACCCGACCTACTACCTTCCCCTCGCCGACGTGCGCGAGGACGTGCTCGCCGACACGGGCGACACCGTTGACGCCCCGGGTGGCGGCGACGCGGCCGTCCATGACGTCGTGGCCGGTGGCCGGCGTGCCGAAGGAGCGGCGCGCGTGCTCCGCGAGCCCGAGCTGGGCGACCTGGCCGACACGGTCCGCCTGCGGTGGGCCGCCATGGACGCGTGGTTCGAGGAGGAAGAGCAGGTCTACGTCCACCCCCGCGACCCCTACAAGCGCATCGACGTCCTGGCCGGCTCCCGCCACATCCAGGTCGCCGTCGACGGCGTCACCGTCGCCGACACCCACCGCCCGCTGCTGTTGTTCGAGACCGGCCTGCCCACCCGGTACTACATGCCCAAGACCGCCGTTCGCATGGAGCTGCTGACCCCGACGGACCACACGACGACGTGCCCGTACAAGGGAACCGCCGAGTACTACACGGTCACCACCGGCGACGGCACCCACGACAACCTCGCCTGGTGGTACCGCCACCCCACCCGCGAGAGCGCGCCGATCGCCGGCCACGTGTGCTTCTACAACGAGCGGGTCGACATCACGGTCGACGGCGTCCCGCAGGACAGGCCGACCACGCCGTTCAGCTGACCGCCGAGGCCGGTGGCACACGCACCTGCGCGCCGGCGGCCACGCAGGACGTCGTGTCAGGCGCGGGTGGAGCGCACGCGGCGCTGGACGGGCACCGCCGGCTTCGAGCCGGGCACCACGACGAGCTCGGCGAGCAGCTCGCCGGTCGTCTCGGCGATCCGGTCGACCGCAGCCTGGAACGCCTCGGCGTTGGTCTGCGACGGCACGCGGTAGCCGCTGATCTTGCGCACGTACTGCAGCGCGGCGTCGCGGATCTCGGACTCGGTCGCGGCGGGCTCGGCGCCCCGCAGCTGCTGGATGCTCCGGCACATGGTCGTGGACCTCCCTACCCGGTGACCGCCGCGAGCGCGTCGGCGATCGGCGTGTCGCCGCTGACGACCTCCACGATGTGGCCCGCGCTCACAGTGTTGTCGAGGGCTGCGACGATGACCGCGGCGACGTCCTCGCGCGGGACCTCACCTCGCTCGACGTGGCGCGCCAGCGTCACTCCCCCGGTGCCGGGGTCGTTGGTCAGGCGGCCGGGCCGGATGATCGTCCAGGCGAGGTCGCTGGCCATCAGGTCGCGGTCGGCGCGTGCCTTGGCCCGCAGGTAGACGTCGAAGACCCCGTCGCCGTCGGACGGGTCATCGGTACCCATCGAGCTGATCATGATGTAGCGGCCGACGCCGGCCTGCTCGGCGGCCTTGCGCAGCTTGACGGAGGCCTCGTAGTCGACCGTATCCTTGCGTGCGGCGCCGCTCCCCGGTCCCGCCCCGGCGGCGAACACGACCGCGTCGGCGCCGTCGATCGCGTCGGCGACCTCGACCACCGAGGCACGCTCGAGGTCGAGCACGACACCGCGGGCTCCGACCGCGTCGAGGTCGTCCTGCTGATCGGCCGAGCGGATGATCCCGCGCACGGTGTCACCCCGCGTGGACAGCATGCGGCTCAGGTGCAGGGCGATCTGCCCGTGCCCTCCGGCGATGGCGACGTCCACAGGGTCCTCCTGGCCGTGATGGCGGACCCCCGCACGATACCCATCGTGACGTGTCCCACGCGGCGGCCACCACGTACGCTGCCGTCAGCGCGCACAGCTCGCCCGACGACGCGGAGACGCCGTGACCGACCTCGCCGACCACGATCCCAGGATCGACGAGCTGTTCACGCTGGCACCGGGCGAGTTCACCGCGGCGCGCAACGCACTGGTCACGGAGCTGCGCAACGAGGGGCGGCGTGAGCTGGCGACGGACGTCGGCACGCTCCGGCGGCCCACCGCGGCAGCGTGGGCGGTCAACCAGGCGGTGCGGGAGCACCGCGACCGCTTCGCGCAGCTGCTCGAGGCCGGCGACGCCGTGCGGGTCGCGCAGCGCCGCGCGCTGTCGGGCGTGAAGCGGGGTGGCATGCGCGAGGCCACCCGTGCCCGTCGCGACCTGATCCAGGAGCTCGCCGGCGTGGCCGTCGCACTCCTGGACGCGCAGGGCGCGGCGGGCGACAGCCATCGCGGCGACATCGTCGCCACGTTCGACGCGGCGTCGGCGGACGCCGAGACCGCAGCCGTCGTCGGGACCGGCCGGCTGTCCCAGGCCCTGCCGGTGTCCTCCGGCTTCGGGGCGCTGGAGGGACTGACCGTGCTCGCCGCGGCCGGATCGGACCACGCGGAGCCAGACGTCGTCGACGCCGCCGAGGACGCCGCCGGCGATGTGGATGAGGGCCCGGACGCCGAGGAGGAGGCACGACAGCAGGAGGCAGCACTGGCGCGACGCACGGCGATCCGCGCGGTCGAGGCCGCCCGCCGCCATCTCGCCGACGCGCAGGCGACAGCAGAACGGGCCGCCGCCGAGGCCACGCGCGCGGAGGCGCGTTGGACCACCGCCGACAAGGCCGCGACGGCCGCCGAGGACAAGGCGCGCCGACTGCGCGGCGAGGCCGACGAGCTCGCCGGACGGGCCGACCGCGCCCGGACCCGGGTCACCGACGCTCAGCGTGCCGCGCAGCACGCCGCCGATGAGCTGCGGGACCGCGGGCACGAGCTGCAGCAGCTCGACTGAAGGACCGGCGGCGCCACACTCGAAGAAATCTCTATCACACCGGTGCCGGGCAGCTCTGTTATGCGTGGCCCGAGACGAAGGGTCGCCCGCGGAGCCCACGACGGATGTGATGATGATGAGACCTCCCGACCACCCCGCGGCCGTGCAGCTGACACGGTGCCCTGAGTGCGGCGCACTCGCCGAGATCGAGCGGCGGACGGTTCTCGAGAGCACCGACGGCCCCGTGGAGCACGCCAAGGTCCGCTGCGTCCTCCGCCACACCTTCCTGCTGCCGACCGCGGCACTCGACCACGTCGCCGCGCCGGCGCCCGAGAGCACACCCCGTTTCGCCCCCCGATGAGAACACGCCGCACGCCGACGGTGGCCGGTCCGTGGGCGGTCCCGGTCAGCGCCTCTCAGCGCACGTCGAGCGGTGGCATGCCGAACCCGTCCGGGGCGGACACGAGCACACCCTCGAAGCGCAGCGACACCGCCCTCGCACGTTCCCCCCGTCGCACCACGACGTCGAGCGTGCTGTCTGGCCACCGGCACACGAACCGGTCGTCGCCGTCCTCGATGTCGGCACCGAGCAGCGACCAGAGGGTGTGCGCGGCCGACAGGTCCGGGTGCTCCAGTGTCGGGCCGAGCAGGCGGGGGGCACCCGACGCGGGCGCCGTCGCAGCGGTCCCGATCCGTCGTGCCCAGGACCGATCGTCCTCCGACGTCCACGCGACCTGGACGATCAGACCGCCCACCTGGCTCGGCCGCAGGAACCCCTCCCGCCACCACGGTGACGTGTTCTGCACGTCGACGACGTCGTACCCACCGGCCCGCACGGTGTCGATCGCCGCACCGAGGTCGGCGACCTTGAGCGTCACATGGTGGATGGTCGGGCCGTGGCGTGCGAGGAAGCCGGTGACAAAGCCGCCGTTGCCGCCGTCGGGTGGCGGCGCGATCAGCTCGAGCTTGCCGCCACCGGGGGTGCGGACCTGGGCGATGTGGAACCCCTCGTTGGTCTCGCGGGCCACCACGCCGGCACCGACGGCGTCGCTCCAGTAGGCCAGGGCGTCGTCGAGGTCGCCGACGGCCACCGCCACGTGGTCGAGCCGAGCCCGCAGCGCTTCGGCGATCATCCCACGTCCTCGTCGTCGGTGGTACGGCGCGGAGACGCTATCAGGCCGCCGTCACCATCCCCGCGGCAGCGCGTGGCCCTCGGTGAAGCCGGATCGCGTCTGAACGCCCAGCACCGCGCGCTCGTACAGCTGCTCCAGCGTCGCGGCACCCGCGTACGAACAGGCGCTGCGTACCCCCGCGGTGATCACGTCGAGCAGGTCCTCGACACCCGGCTGGCGTGGATCCACGTACATGCGTGCCGACGAGATGCCCTCCTCGAAGAACTGCTTGCGCGCCCGCTCCAGCGCGTCCTCCCCTGTCGTGCGGCGATCGACGGCGCGGGCCGACGCCATGCCGAAGCTCAGCTTGTAGGGACGGCCGTCGGGGTCGTGCTCGAGATCGCCGGGCGACTCGTGGGTCCCCACGAACCACGACCCGATCATGACGTTGCTGGCACCGGCCGCCAGCGCGAGCGCCACGTCGCGCGGGTTGCGGATCCCGCCGTCGGCCCACACGTGCCCACCGAGGCGGCGGGCCTCGGCGGCGCAGTCGATGATGGCCGACAACTGCGGGCGGCCTACCCCGGTCGTGAGCCGCGTCGTGCACATCGCACCCGGGCCAACACCGACCTTGACGATGTCGGCGCCTGCACCGACGAGGTCGCGCACGCCCTCGACGGTGACCACGTTGCCGGCGACCACCGGCACCGCCGGGCCGAGCGCCCGCACCTGCGCCACCGCGTCGAGCATCCGCTCCTGGTGGCCGTGGGCGGTGTCGACGACGAGCACGTCGACACCGGCGTCGAGCAGCACCTTGGCCCGTTCACCGGCGGCGGAGCTGATGCCGACGGCCGCGCCGATGCGCAGCCTGCCGCCCGCGTCGACGGCGGGGTCGTACAGCGTCGAGCGCACCGCTCCCGCGCGCGTCAACACGCCGACCAGCCGCCCCGCGGCGTCGACGACGGGAGCGACGCGGCGACGCGCCTTGTCCAGCCGGCGGAAGCCCTCGGCGGGATCGATCGCGTCGGGCACCGTCAGGACCCCCGTCGACATCACGGAGTCGAGCTGGGTGAAGCGGTCGACGTCCCGGCAGTCCTCGGACGTGACGATGCCCACCGGCGCGCCCGCCTCGGTGACCACCACGGCGTCGTGCGCGCGCTTGGACAACAGCGCCAGCGCCGCACCGACGGTGTCGTGGCGCTCCAGCGTGATCGGGGTGTCGAACAGCACGTGACGTCGCTTGTGCGACGCGACGACCTCCGCCACGATCTCACCCGGGATGTCCTGGGGGATGATCGCCATGCCACCGCGGCGCGCAACGGTCTCGGCCATGCGCCGTCCGGACACCGCGGTCATGTTGGCGGTGACCAGCGGGATCGTCGTGCCGCTGCCGTCGACCGTCGACAGGTCGACGTCGAGCCGGGAGCTGACGTCGGACCGGTTCGGCACCAGGAAGACGTCGTCGAAGGTCAGGTCGTGGGGGCCGTGGCCCTGCAGGAAGCGCACCGTTCCTCGATTGTCGGTGGAGCACCCGCCATCCTCGCACGGCCGCTACCCGATGTATGGGGTGATGTCTACGGGACGGAACCGTGCCCGACGTACATGTCCGCCGGGCGCCTGCGCGGGCACCGCACCCTACTGTTACGTGTGATGCAATGGACGGGTTTCGGCATACGGGCGGCGGCCGTGTTCCTCACGAGCGTCGTGATGTTCGCTGCCATGATCGTCATCGCCCACAGCCTGAAGATGACGAGCGAGGTCGCACCGTTCCGTCCGGCCGCCGGACGCGACCTCCCGGCGGGCGAGCCGGTCGAGGACAGCTCGGACTGGCAGTGGCCGGACACCAAGGTCGACCTCGGTCCGCTCCGCCACGTCGGCACCGTCCCGTCGGAGCCCGTCCCCGTCGTCACCGCAGCACCGGTGCCCAACGACGACACGACCATCGCGAGCGCTGCGACCGGCGACACCACGCCACCGTCGACGTCCGCGGGCACGGAGCCCGCCATGACGGTGGTCGCCACCCCGGTGCCGTCGGGAGAGCGTGGACCTGCGCCCGAGCGCGACCCGCAGCCGGTCACGGCGCGGGAGCCCGCACCGGAGCCGCGGCCGGACCCGGCCCCACAGCCCGCTCCCACCCCACAACCCGCTCCCACGCCGGCGTCCGATCCGGAACCTCTGCCCGCGCCGTCTGAGCCGGACCCCGAGCCCACCCCGTCCGAAGCGGGAAGTGAGTCGGCCTCCGAGGAGGTTGACGCCTCGACCGACGACACGACCGCCAGCGAGACACCGACGCCCTAGCACGCCCCGCTCCGGGCCGTGCGTCGTGGGAGCCCCCGCATCCGCGACCTTCCCGGTCCGACGCGTTCCTTGTGGTGGCTTGCCGGGAGGCGGCGCGAGCCGGTCGTCGCTACGGTCCGTGGTGCGCCGCGCCGACCGGTGAGCACCCGCGGTCCTACGACTCGGCGGCGACCGACCACAGGTCGAGCAGCAGCGACTCGACCGCGAGCGTCAGCGCCACGTTGAGCTCGAGCTCCTCACGGCGCACGAACAGCGTGTCGATCGACGCGAGCAGCGCCTGCTCCGACAGCGCCTCTGCGTCGGCGCGCAGGCCGTCGGCGTCGTCGGCGTGCACCGCCTCGGCGGGATCGCCGCCGCTACGGACCAGCAGGACATCGCGGTACCAGGCCGCCAGGTCGTCCAGCGCCGTCTGCGCCACGACAGTCTTCGCCTCGCGCTCCCGCCGCGTCGACCGCTGCTCGACCTGGCGCAGCACGTCGCGGGGCGGGGCGTCGCCGTACAACTCCGACAGCTGCTCACGCTCACGCCTGGCGTCGTCGCGGACGCCGGCGACGGCGCGCTTCATCTCGTTGTCGAGCTCCGCCGCCGCCACGAGGGCGAACCCCGGCCCCCGGTCGCGCAGCTCACGCGGGATGCTGCGGTGCAGGCGCAGGTCCTCGAGCCCCTGCGGCGTCACCAGGGCCCGCAGGCGGTCGGGGGACCCCATGGCGGCGCGCACAGCCAGATCACGGTCACGCTGGGAGGCCGACGAGCCGGCGGACGCCAGCTCAGCCATCGTGTCGCGGTCCCACGGGGACACCCGCACCTCGCGGCAGCGTGACACGATCGTGTCCGGCAGCTCCTCGGGGTCGGCCAGCTCGATCACCCACACGGTGCGCGGCGGTGGCTCCTCGAGCACCTTGAGGAACGCGTTCGCCGCGGCGTCGTTCATGCGGTCCGCGTCGACGACGCGCAGGACCTTGTAACGCCCCTCGGGGGCCGTCCGCGAGGCGACCTGGGTCCACGAGTCGCGGACCTCGCCGACGCGGTGTGCCGCTCCGACGGGCACGAACTCCCAGTACGCGGGATGGGCGCCGCGCAGGCTGCGTACGCACGACGAGCACACACCGCAGCCGGTGGGCTCGACCTCGCAGTTCAGCGCCGCGGCCAGCGACCGCGCCAGCTGCTCCTGGCCGACGCCCGACGGCCCCACGACCGCCCACGCGTGGCCGACCTGGCCGCGCTCGACGGCATCGTGCAGCACGTCGGCGGCGTGCGCCTGTCCCGGCACCTGCCAGATGGTCACCGCTCCTCCTCCTCCTCGTCCACGCCGTGAGGGCCGCCCAGCCTCGCGTCGATCGCGTCGCGCACCCGGGCCGCGACGGTGTCGACGTCACCGTCGGCGTCGATCACGACGAAGCGGTCGGGGCTGCGCTGTGCGAGCTCGGCGAAGCCGTGGGCGACCTGCTCGTGGAACGCCAGCGCCTCGCGTTCGAGCCGGTCGACCCGGCCGTCGTCGCCTACGCGGCGGCGTGCGCGGGACAGGCCATCCTCGACTGGCAGGTCGAGCAGCACCACCACGTCGGGACGCGTGCCATCGGTCGCCCACTCGTTGACCCGGGTCACCTCGTCGATGCCCAGCCCGCGCGCGTGCCCCTGGTACGCCAGCGAGCTGTCGAGGTAGCGGTCGGTGACGACCACCGCGCCACGGTCGAGCGCCGGCGCGATGACCTTGGCCACGTGCTCCGCCCGCGCGGCCGCGTACAGCAGCGCCTCGGTGCGGTCGTCCATCGCGTCGAGCTCGCTGTCGAGCAGGACGGCCCGCACGGCCTCGGCCACCGGTGTGCCCCCCGGCTCGCGGGTACGCACCACCTCGAAGCCCAGGTCGCGCAGGTGCTCGGCCAGCCGCGCCGCCTGGGTTGACTTGCCCGCACCCTCGACGCCCTCGAAGGCGATGAGACGCCCCGTCGTGACCGCCACCGCCGTCGAGGGTGCGGCCTGCGTCGGTCCCGCCGCCTGCCAGATCGCACGCGCCGACCGCTGCGAGGACCACAGCGCCACCAGGCCGCCGAGCAGCATCGTGATCCGCGGCCCCGACAGCGCGAACTGCGCGTCCGCGTCGCCGGTGCCCGAGATGCCGATGTTGATGACCTCGATCGAACCGGCCAGGAACGGCGCCAGGCCCAGCGCCGCGAACGTCGCGACGCGCGTGCCGGTGTAGAAGGCCGCGAACGTACGCCCGCGGCTGTCGTCGGCGGTGTAGGCGTGCAGCAGCGTGTACCCGGTGACGACCGTCAGCCCGGCGGCGGCGCCCAGTGAGGCCCCGAGCCCGAGCGCGACGAGCCACCGCACGTTGACCGCGAGCGCCGTGGCGACGACGGACGTCACGACCAGGCTCACGGGGTACACGCGTTCGGTGCGGAACCGGTTGGTCAGGAACGGTACCGACAGGATGCCGACGACCAGGCCCGCGCCGACGAACGTCAGCATCGTGAACCAGTCATCATCGGGGCGCCCGAGCGTGCGGGTGACGAAGACCGGCCCGATGGCGACGATGATCCCGGCGCCGAAGAACACCCCGGTCACGCCGGTCACCAGTGCGTACACCAGCGGCTGGTCGGCGATCGCGCGCAACCCCTCGCGGAGCTGGTCGAGGATGCCCGGCGCGGCGTCCCCGACGTCGGCGTCGACCGCTGCGGTTGCCGCGGCCCGTGCGGCGTCCTGGGGCGCGTGGATGCCGCGGACCAGCAGCGCCGAGATGAAGAACGTCATCCCGTTGAGCACCAGCACCGTCGGCACGGCCTCGATCGCCATGCCGGCCTGCTGCAGGACCGACACCAGCCCGACCATCGCCGCGGCCATGGCGGCCCCGAAGGGCAGCGGGCCGTATGTGACCAGAAAGTTCAACTGGTTGGCCTGCGTCAGCTCCGTGGGCTCGACCAGTGACGGCAGCATGGCGTCCTTGGCGGCCATGAACAGCAGGGCCAGCGTCTCGATCAGGAACGTGAGCGCGAAGATCGCGACCAGGTCGCCGGAGAACGCCATCACGCAGAACAGCACGCCACGCGCGACGTCGACGATGACCATCAGACGTCGCCGCGGGTAGCGGTCGGCCAGCACACCGGTGACCGGACCGATCAGCAGGCTGGGCAACAGCCGGGCCATCATGATGCCGCCAAGCCCGAACAGCTCGACGCGGCTGCTCTCGGCCAGCCCTGTGACCAGGATCTGCAGGGCGAACAGCCCGGCCCAGTCCCCCAGGCTCGTGATCAGAGCGGCGAAGAACCAGAAGCGGTAGTTGCGGTTGGCGAGCAGTGACCGGTAGGACGCGACCGTTGCAGGGTTGCGCAGGGACCTCGGGTCGGTCTGCCCGGCCCCGCCGATCGCTGGACCGGCAGCCATGTCGTCCGGTTGCTCCTCTCGTGACGCCAGCGGCTGCGCTGTCCCAGCAGGGTACTGTCGCCGCGGCCCGAGGGGTGCCAGCGGTACCGGACATCCCGCCTACCGCCGCCACGTGCATTGACGCGCCGTCGACCCATCCCCGATCATGGCCGGCGGTCACCGAGCCGCCGACGCAGAACAGGAGCGCCGCCGTGACGGGCGTCGACGCACCCGACCGCGGGCGACCCACGGACGTCGACACCGATGTCCTCGCACAGATCGAGCAGAGGGTCCTGTGGCTGGCGATCCGCATGGTCGACGTGGCCAACGCCGGAGACGCCGGAGACGCCGGAGGCATCAAGGTCGGTGGCCACCAGGCGTCGTCGGCATCCATGGTGTCACTGATGACCGCGCTGTGGTTCGGCCACCTGCGCCGCGACGACAAGGTCGCCATCAAGCCCCACGCCTCGCCCGTGTACCACGCGATCAAGTACCTGACGGGCGAGCTGGACCGCAGCTACCTCACGCGGCTGCGCCGCCGCGGCGGCCTGCAGGCCTACCCGTCGCGGACCAAGGATCCCGACGTCGCGGACTTTTCGACCGGGTCGGTCGGCCTGGGCGCCGTGGCGCCGCTGTTCTCAGCGGCGACCCGTCGCTACGTCGACCGCCACTTCGGCGAGCGACCGCCGGCGCGCTGCATCGCCACCGTCGGCGACGCCGAGCTCGACGAGGGCAACGTGTGGGAGGCGATCGCCGACCCGGTCACCGCGGGGCTCGGCAACGTCATGCTGATCGTCGACCTCAACCGCCAGAGCCTCGACCGGGTGGTGCCGGGCATCGCCTCCACCCGACTGCAGCGGTTCTTCGCCGACGCCGGTTGGCACGTCGCGGAGGCCAAGTACGGACGGCAGCTGCAGACGATGTTCGCCGAGCCGGGCGGCGACGCCCTGCGCGCCCACATCGACGCGATGCCCAACGAGGCCTACCAGGCGCTGTTCGCCCACACCGGCGCGGCGCTGCGGGAGCGGGTGTGCGCCGACGCCGACGACGCCGTGCATCGCCTGCTCGACGAGGTCGCCGACGAGGCGCTGCCGGGACTGCTGTTCAACCTCGGCGGCCACGACCACGACGAGCTGCTGGCGACGTTCGCAGCGTGCGACGCGGAGGCCGACAGGCCGAGCATCGTGTTCGCCTACACCATCAAGGGGTGGGGGCTGCCGATCGCCGGGGACCCTCTGAACCACAGCCGCCTGCTGACGTCCGAGCAGATCGACGACCTGCGGGCCGCCTCCGGCCTGCCGGACGACGACGAGTGGGCGCGGTTCGATCCGGACTCGCCGGCGGGCAGGCTGTGTGCCGCGGTCGGCGACGAGCTCAACAACACGCCCCCGCCGCGACGGCCGCAGCTGCCGGTGCCGCGGGCGACGCTGCGGCGTCCGGTGACCAAGCCGATGTCGACCCAGGAAGCGTTCGGGCGGACGCTGACCACGCTGGCCGATGACGACACGATCGGTCCGCGGCTGGTCACCGCGTCGCCGGACGTGTCGATCTCGACCAACCTGGGGTCGTGGATCAACCGGGCCGGCGTGTTCGCGCCGGCGGAGGTCGACGACCACGGCGGTGCCGACCGCCTGCTGCGGTGGGCACCGGGCCCGACGGGGCGCCATGTCGAGCTCGGGATCTCCGAGATGAACCTGTTCCTGCTGCTCGGGCAGCTCGGCCTGGCCCACGAGCACCACGGCGAGCTGCTCCTGCCGATCGGCACCGTCTACGACCCGTTCGTGCTGCGCGGCCTCGATGCGTTCGTCTACTCGCTGTACAGCAGCGCCCGCTTCATCGTCGCCGGCACGCCATCGGGGGTGTCCCTGGCGCCCGAGGGCGGCGCCCACCAGTCAACGATCACCGCCTCGGTCGGCATCGAGCTGCCCGGCGTGGTCTTCGCCGAGCCCAGCTACGCCCGCGAGGTCGACTGGCTGCTGTGCAACGGGCTGGCGCGGCTGATGGCCGAC
>Ga0299913_10004031_pt1 | contig 12227 bp, 10 predicted proteins | sample RVTome_9_FD_201360 | JGI IMG/M metagenome (GOLD analysis project Ga0299913, IMG submission 201360) | Soil microbial communities from uranium-contaminated site in the Upper Colorado River Basin, Wyoming, United States - RVT155D38 (version 2) ... | reverse complement strand
CGGCGAGACCCTGGAGATGGTAGTCGAACCCGTGACCGGTCGGGGTGACTCGCACGCGCAGCCAGCGCCGCGGTGGGACGGCGGCCGCGAGGGCGGACCGTATCCGCGCCCGCGCCTCCTCGGTGAGCTCGACGAGCGGGGGCTCGCCGTTCGTGACCGGTTGGATAGGGTTGTCCATGCGAGCTTCCATTCTAGATCGGGCGTGACGGTCGGGGCAACCGGCGCGCCCGCTACAAATGGCGGCCTCTCAAGGCCTTGTAGCTCCCGACCGACGGGGATAGCTTTGCCCGATTCTATGCGCAATGGATCCTCCATCGAAAGGCTCCGGGCGGCCGTCCGTGGCTTCCGCGGCGGCCGCATCGTCGTGTATGGGGACCTCATGCTGGACGAGTATCTGTTCGGCAGGGCCGACCGCCTGAGCCCCGAGAAGCCGGTGCCCGTCGTGACGTTGGAGCACCGCGACCTGTGCCCGGGCGGCGCCGGCAACGTCGTGCGGAATCTCGGTGCGCTCGGGTGCGAGCCCGTCCTGATCGCACTGGTGGGCGACGACGACGCCGGACGCGAGTGCCGCGCCCGGCTCGAGAGGGAAGGGTATGGCAGCGAGGGGCTGGTCGTGGATCCGCGACGGTCGACCCCCCACAAGACGCGGGTCCACGCCGGTCAGCACGCCCTCGTCCGGATCGACGTCGAGGATCCCGAAGGGGCCTCCAACCGGGCCCAATCCGAGCTCCTGGAGGCGATCGACCGGCTGGCGCCAGGGTGCGATGCGGCCGTCGTGAGCGACTACCGGAAGGGGACCGTGTTCGCGAAAGCCGTCCGCGAGCTCGCCAAAGCCGTCGACCCGCGCCCGGTCGTGGCCGATCCCAAAGGACCGGACGCCGAGCGCTATCGCGGCGCTCGGTACCTGGTGCCGAACGAAGGCGAGCTGAGCGAGCTGACGGGTGGTCCGTGGGACGATGCCGGGGCCGAGGAACTTCGCAGCCGGCTGGGGCTGGAGGCCCTCGTCCTAACCCGCTCCGAGCGCGGCATCCGCGTGTTCGCGGGCGGTCCGGCCAGGGATTACGCGGCACGGGCCCGGCAGGTCTTCGACGTGACGGGGGCCGGCGACACCTTCGCCGCGGTCTTCGCCGCCATGTTGGCCGGGGGACAGAACGTGGACGTAGCCGCCGGGCTCGCCAACGTGGCCGCCGGGATCAAGGTGAGGAAGATCGGGACGGCGACGGTCACCCGGGATGAGATCGAGGCCGAGCTGGCACGCGAGCTTCCGCCCGAAGCCAAGCGACTGGACCGTCAGGCCATCGCCGCGGAGGCGGTCGCCCGCCGCCGGCGCGGCGAGACGGTCGTCTTCACCAACGGCTGCTTCGACCTGCTCCACGCCGGGCACATCCAATACCTGAAAGACTCGCGTGCGAGGGGGGATTGCCTCGTCGTGGGTCTCAACAGCGATGCATCGGTGCGGCGCCTCAAAGGCAAAGATCGTCCGATCCTCGACCAGGACGAGCGGGCGGAGATCCTCTCCGCGCTCTCCTTCGTCGACTACGTAGTACTGTTCGAGGAGGACACCCCGCTGGCGCTGATCGAGTCGATCCGCCCGGACATCCTGACCAAGGGCGCCGACTACGAGCCGCACGCCGTCGTGGGGGCGGACCGGGTCCGCTCGTGGGGTGGACGTGTCGAGTTGATCGATATCGTCGAGGGGAAGTCGACCACCGACATCATCGGACGCATCGCCGACCGCCAATCGAGAGTGGACGCATGAATCTGGGAGTTTTCGGTGCCGGGTACGTGGGCCTGGTCACCGCCACCTGCCTGGCGGAGATGGGGCACCACGTCGTCTGCTGCGACATCGACGCCGATCGAGTGGCCCGCCTGCAGCGCGGGGAGGTGCCGATCTTCGAGCCGGGGCTGGAGGAGCTGCTCCAGAGCAACATGACGGAAGGCCGGTTGCGGTTCACCACCGATCCGGAGACGACGGTGCGGGAGAGCGAGGTGCTGTTCATCGCCGTCGGGACGCCTCCGGGCGAGGATGGCTCCGCGGACGTCAGGCATGTTCTGGAGGTAGCCCGCACGATCGGGCAGTTCGCCGACACCCCCAAGATCGTCGTCAACAAGAGCACGGTCCCGGTCGGGACCGCCGACCGGGTTCGGGGGGTCCTGTCCGAGGCCACCCGGCACGTCTGCGTGGTGGTCTCGAACCCGGAGTTCCTCAAGGAAGGGACCGCCGTCGAGGATTTCATGAAGCCCGACCGGATCGTGGTGGGCGCCGACGACGCCGAGGGACGCGAGGTTCTGAGGGCCATCTACGGCCCGTTCCTCAGAACGGGGAATCCGGTGCTCTTCATGGATACCCGGTCCGCCGAGATGACCAAGTACGCGGCCAATGCCATGCTGGCCACCCGGATCACGTTCATGAACGAGATCGCCAACCTGTGTGACCGGGTCGGCGCCGACGTCGACGCCGTGCGCGCCGGGATCGGCAGCGACCGGCGGATCGGCAGCTCGTTCCTGTTCCCCGGCGTCGGGTTCGGCGGCTCGTGCTTCCCAAAGGACGTTCAGGCGCTGGAGCGGCTGGCAGACGAGGTGGCCTACGGCTTCGACATCATCCGGGCCGTCCACCGGGTCAACGAAAGCCAGAAGCGGCTGCTCGTGGAGCGCGTCATCGAGCGCTTCGGAGAGGACCTGAGCGCGCGGCGGTTCGCGATCTGGGGGCTGGCGTTCAAGCCCAGGACCGACGACATCCGGGAGGCGCCGGCGCTGGTCATCATTCGCGAGCTCCTGGCCCGGGGGGCCACGATCCGCGCCTTCGACCCCAAAGCGGTCGACAATACCCGTGGAATGTTCAGCGACGGCGTCGAGTTCACCGCCGAAGGCTACGAGGCCTTGGCAGGGGCGGACGCCCTCATCGTCGTGACCGAGTGGAACGAGTTCCGCTTTCCCGACTTCGAGCGCATGAAGCGGAGCCTCAGCCAGCCGATCGTGTTCGATGGCCGGAACGTCTATGAACCGGAGACGATGGCCGAACTCGGCTTCGAGTACTACTCGATCGGCCGGCCGCTCCGGGGCGCCAATCGCGCCCACGTGCGGGCCGAATGAAGAACATCGTCGTCACCGGGGCCGCGGGCTTTCTCGGCTCGCACCTCTGTGACCGCCTCGTGGGAGAGGGTGCGCGCGTCGTCGGCGTGGACAACCTGCTGACCGGGCGGCTCGAGAACCTCGCCGAGCTGCCGGAAGGCCGGTTCCGGTTCCTGCAGCAGGACGTTTCCGAGCCGATCCATCTCGACAAGCCGGTGGACGCGATCCTCAACTTCGCCAGCCCGGCCAGCCCGTTCGATTACCTGGAGTTCCCGATCGAGACCATGAAGGTGGGCTCGGCGGGCACGCAACGGACGCTGGACCTGGCCCGCGAGCACGGTGCGCGATACCTCCAGGCGTCGACCTCGGAGGTGTACGGGGATCCCGAAGTCAATCCGCAGCCGGAGACGTACCACGGCTGCGTGAACCCCATCGGCCCGCGTGGCGTCTACGATGAGGCGAAGCGGTTCGGCGAGGCGCTCACGATGGCGTACCATCGCCGGCACGGCGTGGAGGTGCGGATCGCCCGGATCTTCAACACCTATGGGCCACGCATGCGGCCGCACGACGGGCGGGTAGTCTCCAGCTTCATCTGCCAGGCGCTGGCGGACGAGCCGGTGACGGTATTCGGAGACGGCACGCAAACACGCTCCTTCTGCTATGTGGACGACCTCGTCGAGGGGATCCTGAGGCTGCTGCGATCGGATCACAACGGTCCAGTCAACCTCGGCAACCCGGTCGAAATCGAGGTCGGGGAGCTGGCCGAGCGGATCATCTCCATGACGGACAGCGGCAGCCGGATCGTGTACCGCCCGCTGCCGGAGGATGATCCGCGTGTCCGGCGCCCCGACATCTCGCTCGCGCGTGAGCTGCTGGATTGGGAGCCCGAGGTGAACCTGGAAGAAGGTCTCGAGAGGACGATCGAATACTATCGCGGCCTGAGCGAGTCCGTTCTGGCCAGCCATTGACGGAGCCACGAACGTCGGGTCGGTGAGCCGGTTCGTGATCGGCTTGGCCGGCGGCACGGGCTCCGGGAAGACCACCGTCGCCCGCAACATCCTCGGCCGTCTGGCGCTGGATTCGATCACCGTCTTCCAGCAGGACGCCTATTATCGGGACCTGACAGAACTGCCACCGGCGCAGAGGACGACGCGGAACTTCGACCATCCGGATTCGATCGAGATCGAACTGTTTGTGAGCCATCTGCAGGAGCTCAGGGATGGGCACCCGATCGAGCAGCCGGTATACGATTTCACTGGGCACGCGCGGACGGACCGCACCGTCCGGGTGGAGCCTCGGGACGTGATCCTCGCCGAGGGGATCCTCTTGTTCCACTTCCCGGAGGTGCGGAGGCTGCTGGACGTGAAGGTCTACGTGGACACGCCGCCCGACATCCGGTTGCTGCGGCGATTCCGCAGGGACATCCGGGAGCGCGGCCGGACCTTCGATTCGGTGAGCGAGCAGTACGTGAGGACCGTTCGACCCATGCACGAGGAGTTCGTGGAGCCGTCGAAGAGATTCGCCGACGTGATCATCCCCGAGGGCGGCGAAAACGAGATCGCGATCGACATGATCGCCAGCCGCATCCGGCTTCTGCGCGCTCCCGGGGAGAAGGCGACGGGATGAGCCGCGCCCTGATCACCGGAATCACCGGACAGGACGGATCGTACCTGGCGGAGTTCCTGCTCGAGCGGGGGTACGAGGTGCACGGCATCGTGCGCCGGGCGTCCACCGAGAAGTTCGAGCGGATATCCCACATCAAGGACCGCGTGATGCTGCACCAAGCGGATCTGCTCGACCAGCTCTCGCTGCTGAGCGTGATCGGCGACGTGCGGCCTGACGAAATCTACAACCTCGCCGCGCAATCCTTCGTGCCCACCTCCTGGTCCCAGCCGCTCCTGACCGGCGAGTTCACCGCGCTGGGCGTGACGCGGATGCTCGAGGCGATCCGGCACATCGACCACTCCATCCGATTCTACCAGGCCTCGTCGAGCGAGATGTTCGGCAAGGTCGAGCAAACCCCGCAGAACGAGAAGACGCCTTTCTATCCGCGGAGTCCATACGGTGTGGCGAAGGTGTACGGGCACTTCATCACCGTGAACTATCGCGAGTCCTACGATCTCTTCGCGGTCAGTGGAATCCTGTTCAACCACGAGTCGCCGCGTCGGGGACTCGAGTTTGTCAGCCGTCACGTGACTGATGGCGTGGCCCGCATCGCCCTCGGGCTGGCCGACGATCTTCCGATCGGCAACCTCGACGCCGAACGGGACTGGGGGTTCGCGGGGGACTACGTCGTCGCGATGTGGCAGATGCTGCAGTCCGACACACCGATGGACTACGTGGTGGGAACCGGCAAGACCCATTCGGTCCGGACCCTGTGCCGGATCGCGTTCGAGCACGCCGGGCTGGACTGGGAGGAACACGTGCGGGTCGACTCGAGCCGGTTCCGCCCCGCGGAGGTCGATCATCTGCGGGCCGACGCCGCGCGGGCCCGGGCCGAGCTAGGATGGTCGCCCAGCGTGGACTTCGAGGAGCTCGTCCGAATGATGGTGGACGCGGATCTGGCACGTCATCGCGATCCCGCCGCCGTGGGTGGCAACGAGCGTGGCTGACCGCGAGGCGGGATCGATGTCCGAGCCCGTGCAACGCGATCGGCCGTTCGGGGGTACACGGATCCAGGATCGTGAGGTTTTGCTGGACGTGCCGGAGCTGATCGTCCGCCAGGACCAGGGCGTCCGCGCCTGGCACGCCGGGCCGGCGGAGGCAGGGCGACTCCTGGGGGAGGGAGCGGCCCGGACGGTCCTGGACGCAGCGATCGGCGCGGAGCACCTGGTCAACATCGGTCTCTGGCACGAGGAGGACGAGGCCCGCAGGCCCGACATCTCCGACCGGAGGATCGCCGACACCAAGCGCCGGATCGACGCGCTCAACCAGCGCCGGAACGACCTCATCGAGCGGATCGACGAGGTGCTGCTGACGATCCTGGAGGAGCGGGCCTTGCCCGCCGAGGATGCGCCGCTGCACTCGGAGACGCCGGGCGCCATCGTGGACCGGCTGTCGATTCTAGCGCTCAAGATCTACCACATGCAGGAGGAGGCCGCGCGGGACGATGCCGAAGCGGACCATCGCCGGAGATGCCATGAGCGGGCCGAGGTGCTGGAGACCCAGCGCTCGGATCTCGCCGAGTGCCTCCAGGTGTTCCAGCGGGAAATCCTGGAAGGCCGGCGCCGCTTCCGCAGGTACCGGCAGTTCAAGATGTACAACGACCCGGAGATGAACCCCGTCCTGCGACGCTCCGGGGGCCGGACGGAGAACATTCCAGGAGGCGAGCATGAGGGTTGAGGCCTCCCGGCTCGTGTTGGCGGCCGCCTGCGTCCTAGCCGGCTGCGGTCCCGAGGGCGCGGCGTCCGAGGCGCGCGGGGACCGCTATAGCGCACGGGGGCAGTTCGCCGACGCGGCGGTGGAATACGAGATCGCGCTCGAGGCGGCGGGGGAGGACGCGCCCTCCAATCTCCGCCTCAAGGCCGCCGAGTTGGCTTTGCGATCGAAGGACTTCAACGCCGCGGAGCGGATGTTCGACGCCCTGATCGAGCGGGACCCGGACTACGCCGACCGGGTGCGGGCGCTCTACTACCTGCACGCTCGTCGCTGGTCCAGCCAGGGCGACACTTTCGCGATGCTGCGCGCCATCGACGGGATGCGCCACCGGGACAGCACGGCGACCCTGGGCTCGCTGTACTATGCGCTGGGCGACGCCGCGTTCACCCGGCCCGACTACGACGCGGCGATCGAGGCCTATCTCATGGGACTGGCCCGCATCCCTGAAGAGGCCGGACCGGAGGTGTACGCGCGGTTGGCCGACGCCTACGAGCAGCGCCGCGACTGTCCGGCCGCGGTCGCGTACCTCGAGCGGTACATGCAGCTGGCCGGAGCAGATGGCGGAGACCAGGAGGAGGTGCGATACCGGCTCGGTTCGTGCTCGTACCGGCTCGCAGAGCGCGCCTTTGCCAATGAGGACTACGAAGCGGCGTCCCGCTACCTGGACACTTTGCTCGCCACGGGGCAGCCCCCGAACCTGGTGCCCGAGGCCCTGCTGATGATGGCCCGGATCAAGGAGCGGGCGGGGGACCGCGACGCGGCGATGGACTACTATCGGCGGGTCATGGACGAGGAGGGAGACCGGGAGACGCCGGTCGCCCTGCAGGCCTTCCGGCGGCTCAAGCAGCTCGAGTTCGGTTTTCCGCTCGAAACGACCGAGAGGCTGAGGGAAGCGTCCGAGCGGGGGGCCCAGTCCGCCGGAGCGGCGGGAACGTGAGCAGGGCCGCGTGGTGGTTCGTGGGGGTGGCGCTCACCCTCGGCGTGGGGGCCTGTGCCTCGACCGGCGAGACCGGCGTCCTCCCGGCCGACGAGCAGTTCCAGGCGGCCACGCGGTTCTATGAGGATGGTCAGTACGACCGCGCGGTCGGAGCGTTCCAGGCGTTTGTTTTCAACTATCCCCAGGACCCTCGTGTCCCCGACGCGCGATGGCTGGCGGCCGAATCCTACTACCGAATGGAGGACTGGGCGACGGCGGCCCAGGAGTACCTGAACTTCCAGCGCGACTTCCCGCGGGAGGATCGGGCCGCCGAGGCGATCTACCAGGCGGGACGGGCGTACCAGGAGATGAGCTTGAGGCCCGAGCTCGATCAGCGCGACACCGAGCGGGCCATCAACGTCTACGAACGCCTGCCGGTGGAGTATCCGTCGAGCGAGCTCGCGGCCGAGGCCCGCGAACGCGTGGACGAGCTTCGCAACAAGCTGGCCGAGAAGACCTACCTGAACGCGGAGTTCTACTTCGACCACGAGGACTTCGAGGCCGCGGAGATCTACCTCGCGGACCTGATCGCCACGTTCCCGCAGACCGACTGGATGCCGGCGGGGTACGCGCTCCTGGCGCGAACCTTCTGCGCGCAGGGGCTGTCGGACCGTGCGGCGGACGTGATCGCGCGGCTGCGTGAGACGTACCCGGACAGCGAGGCCGCCCGGGAGGCCGAGGGCCAGCTCCCCGGCCGGTGCCTGCGGCCACCGGCGCCCGAGCAGGCGGCGGGCCCGTCCGACGGCAGTTGACGGGGCGATGACGGATCCGGGGCGGGTCTCTCCCGTCCGCAAGGGGCTCCTGGGCGGCACGTTCAACCCGCCCCACGTAGCGCATCTGATCGTGGCCCACATCGTGCGTGAGGCCCTGGGGTTGGAACGGGTCGTGCTCGTGCCCACCAACATCCATGCGTTCAAGGGAGAGGGTGAGGCCAGCGCCCGTGACCGGGCCGTCATGGCGGAACTGGCCGTGGCCGGCGATTCCGCCCTCGAGGTCGACCGAATCGAGGTCCGGCGTGGGGGGGTCTCCTACACGGTGGACACCTTGCGGGAGCTTCGGGAGCGGGAGCCGGACACGGTCTGGCACCTGATCGTGGGCGACGACAACCTCGCCGAGGTGCGCCAATGGCGCGACTTCGAACGGCTCCCGGACCTGGCGCAGATTGTGGTGGTCAGCCGGGGGACGGCGGACGGAGGCACGGAGGCGGCCGAGCCAGCCTTCGGAGGTCGCCACGCGCGGGTCCGCGTACCGGCGCTCGAGATCTCTTCGACGGCCGTCCGTCGGCGGGTGGCCGAGGGTCGGTCGATCCGGTATTGGGTGCCGCCGGCGGTGGAGGCCTACATCGCCGAGCGCGGTCTGTACGGTGGGATGTCGACGAAGGCGGTCGGTGGTCCCGGGCGCCCGGCCGGACGTTGATTCCGTCGCGGAAAGGCGCTACATTGAACATGTTACCGCAGTACCCGCCGAAATCGTCCGGCCGAGAATCCCGCCCCCGCGGGTCGCTTGATCGCGACCGGACACGCTCCTTGGAGAGCACTGCATAGGCAACGAGGAAAAAACGTGATCCTGCAACCGATCCTGAAACTGTTCGTCGGCGACAAACACCGCCGCGAGCGGAAGCGGCTGTGGCCGGTCGTCGAGCAGATCAACGAGATCGCCGAGTCGTTCCAGCCCCTCGGGGACGAGGAGCTGCAGGCGAAGACGGCCGAGTTCCGACAACGGCTCGCGGCCGGGGAGACACTGGACGATATCCTCCCCGAGGCCTACGCCGTGGTCAAGGAAGCCTGCCGCCGCAACCTGGGCCGGACATGGCTGGTCACCGACCAGGACTTCACCTGGGACATGGTGCCGTTCGACGTCCAACTCTTCGGCGGCATCGTACTCCACGAGGGGAAGATCGCCGAGATGGCGACGGGCGAGGGCAAGACGCTGGTCGCCATCCTGCCGCTGTACCTCAACGCCCTGAAGGGCAAGGGAACCCACCTCGTCACCGTGAACGACTACCTGGCCCGCCGTGACTCGGAGTGGGTGGGCGAGATCCTGCGCTGGCTGGGTCTGACCGTGGGCGTGATCCAGAACGACATGAACTTCGAGCAACGCCGCCAGGCCTACGACTGCGACGTCACCTACGGCACCAACAACGAGTTCGGCTTCGACTACCTCCGCGACAACATGGCGATCGCCCGCGAAAACCGGGTCCAGCGCGGTCATCACTACGCGATCATCGACGAGGTGGATTCGGTGCTGATCGACGAGGCGCGGACGCCGCTCATCATCTCGGGTCCGACTCAGCATGACACCTCGGGGAAGTTCGGCGAGCTGAAGCCGCTCGTGGAGCGACTCGTGCGTGATCAGGCGCGGACGGTCAACCAGCTCGTGGCCGAGGCCGAGGCGCTCCTCGAGAAGGAGGGGGAGAGCGAGGAGGGGGAGGGCGCCTACGAGGCGGCGATCAAGCTCTTCCAGGCACAGCGCGGCATGCCCAAGAACAAGCGTCTCATGAAACTGCTCAACGAGACCGGCGTCAAGAAACTGGTCCAGAAGGTCGAGGCCGATTTCATGCGCGATAAGCGCGTCCACGAGCTGGACGAGGCGCTCCTCTTCGCCATGGACGAGAAAGGCCACGACGCCCATCTCACCGACGGGGGACGCGAGAAGATCGCTCCCAAGGATCCCGAGCTGTTCGTGGTCCCCGACCTCTCGCAGCTCCTGAATGCGATCGACGAGGACCCGGATCTCGACGAGGCGGAAAAGGTGGAGCGGCGGTCGGCCCTGGAACGCGAGTACGCGGAGAAGAGCGAGACCATCCACAACATCGCCCAGCTCCTGAAGGCGTATGCCCTGTACGAGAAGGACGTCGAGTACGTCGTCCAGGATGGGAAGGTCCTCATCGTCGATCAGTTCACGGGTCGCCTGATGCCCGGTCGGCGCTACTCGGAGGGCATGCACCAGGCCATCGAGGCCAAGGAGGGAGTGCGGATCGAGGGCGAGACCCAGACCTTCGCGACGATCACCATTCAGAACTACTACCGCCTGTACGACAAGCTGGCGGGCATGACCGGCACGGCTGAGACGGAGGAGAACGAGTTCTTCCAGATCTACGGCATGGAGGTCGTCGTCATCCCCACCAACGAGCCGGTCCGGCGCGCGGACTTCGAGGACGTCGTCTATCGGACGCGGCGCGAGAAGTACAACGCGGTGATCGAGGAGATCGAGCACGAGCACGCGCGGAAGCGCCCGGTCCTGGTCGGCACGACCTCGGTCGAGGTGTCGGAGACGCTCTCGCGGCTGCTCAAGCGTCGCAACCTGCTCCACAACGTGCTCAACGCCAAGCATCACCAGCGTGAGGCTGAGATCGTAGCCCGGGCCGGACAGCCGGGAGCGATCACGATCGCGACCAACATGGCCGGGCGTGGAACAGACATCAAGCTGGGGCCGGGCCTGGTCCCGGAGGAGTGGCCCGCGGTGGCCCCGGAGGAGCTTCCCGAGGATTGGACGGTCGATCAGCTCGAGTCCCGGATGGTGGAGGAGATGCCGTGGGGACTGCATATCGTGGGCACCGAGCGCCACGAGTCACGGCGTATCGATCGACAGCTGCGAGGGCGTTCGGGGCGTCAGGGGGATCCGGGTTCCTCGCGGTTCTTTCTGTCCCTGGAAGACGACCTGATGCGGCTGTTTGGCTCGGAACGGATCGCGACGGTGATGGACAAGCTCGGAGCGGAGGAGGGCGAGGTCATCACTCACTCCCTCGTGACCCGGTCGATCGAGCGCGCCCAGAAGAAGGTCGAGCTGAACAACTTCGAGGTCCGGAAGCGGCTGCTCGAGTACGACGACGTGATGAACAAGCAGCGCGAGGTCATCTACGACCTGCGTGCCCGAGCCCTGGAGGGCGACGCGGAGGAGGTCTTCGAAGAGGCCCGGGAGCTCATCGAAGAGTCGGTCGAGGGGAAGGTCGCGCAGTACGTCGACATCGAATCGTACGCCGACGACTGGAACCTTGCGGACCTGCGCGAAGACCTCATGCGATCTTTCCTCCTGCCGTTCGACTGGCTCGCCCGGATGGGCGAGACGGATGGGAACGGCGACGAGCCGCCCGATCCCGAGCTGCCCTCGACGCACGAGGAGATCGTGAGCCGCGTGCGGGAGGACCTGGCGGCGGCGTTCGAGCGACGCGTCGAGGTATGGGGGCCCGATCTGGCCGAAAGGATCGTGCGCCGGGTCTTGCTGGGGATCATCGACGAGAAGTGGCGCGAGCACCTGTACGAGCTGGACCAGCTCAAGAGCGGCATCCAGTACCGAGCCTGGGGACAACGCGATCCGCTCATCGAGTACAAGAAGGAAGCCTTCGAGATGTTCGTCACCATGATGGAGGACCTGCGGACGACCGCGGCCTCGGTGCTGTACCGGGTCCAGGTGGCGGAGCCGGGAGTCATGAGCGCCCAGGACCGCCGTCGCCGCGAACGGCTTCAGCGCCAGCAGGTGGCGTTGAAGCCATCGGCGACGAGCGGGACCGGCGTCGTGGGTCGGGGACCACTCGACGAAGACGATCGCGGAGGCGGAACCGCCACAGCCATCCAGGCGCCGCCGCAGCCCCAGACGTTCGTGAGGGAGCACGACAAGGTCGGCCGCAACGATCCCTGTCCATGCGGCAGCGGGAAGAAGTACAAGAAGTGTCACGGAGCGTAGCCCCGCCCGGCGCGAGGTGCCGGCGCGGGCGCAGTGGATATCCAATCGGAGGATCTCGATGATCGGAATTCTGGACCGGATCTCGGGCGGTGCGGGCGTCCTGCGCCGCTTCGGGAAC
>Ga0299913_10004030_pt1 | contig 12228 bp, 7 predicted proteins | sample RVTome_9_FD_201360 | JGI IMG/M metagenome (GOLD analysis project Ga0299913, IMG submission 201360) | Soil microbial communities from uranium-contaminated site in the Upper Colorado River Basin, Wyoming, United States - RVT155D38 (version 2) ... | reverse complement strand
AGGGCACGAGGGCTTGATCGGCCCTCGAGGTGGCCGCAGCCAAGCGGCGGTCCGAACCTGGACGGATGTTTTTCGGCTCTGCGACCCGATCTAGCCTTCAGCCCCGTGACAGCCCTCGACCCACCCGCGCGCTGCGATGCCGTCGTCGTGGGGGCCGGAATAGTCGGCCTGGCCGTAGCCCGCGCGCTCCGAAGCCGCGATCCCGATATGTCGATATGCGTGCTCGAGAAGGAACAGGGAATCGGGCTCCACCAGACGTCACACAACAGCGGGGTGATCCACGGCGGGATCTACTACGAGCCTGGCTCCCTGAAGGCACGCCTCTGCGTCGAGGGCGCACGCGAGCTGTATGAGTTCTGCGAGCGACGCGGCGTCGACGTCGAGCGGTGCGGCAAGGTCGTGGTGGCGGTCGACGACGGCGAGCTCGTGCGCCTCGACGAGCTCGAGCGTCGCGGGCGGGCCAACGGGGTGCCGGGCCTGCGGCGGGTCGACGCGGACGAGCTGCGCGAGCTCGAGCCGCACGCAGCCGGGGTCGCCGCGCTTCACTCGCCGGCGACCGGGACAGTCGACTTCGCGGCGGTAGCCCGTGCGATGGCTGAAGAGCTCCGGGAAGCGGCGGTGGACGTGCACACCGGCTGTGCGGTCGCCGCGACGAGACCGACGGCGCGTGAGCTGCGGATCTTCCATGACCGCGGCGCGACGGATGCCCGCTTCGCGATCTTCTGCGCCGGCGCGTGGTCCGATCGCATGGCCGTGCGCGGTGGGGCGCCCGCCGATCCTGTGATCGTGCCGTTCCGCGGCGCCTACCTGAAACTGAGGGAGGAGCGGCGCGCGCTCGTGCGCGGCCACGTCTACCCCGTCCCCGACCCCGCGCTCCCCTTCCTCGGGGTCCACCTCACGCGGCATATCTCGGGCGATGTGCTGGTCGGCCCGAGCGCGCTCCTGGCGCCGGCGCGCGACGCATACAGGCTTGTGCGTGTCCGCCCGCGCGACCTCGCCACCACCGTCACCTGGCCCGGAACGTGGCGGATGGCCCGCCGCTGGTGGCGCACAGGGTGCACGGAGCTTGGGTATGCCGCAAGCCGCTCGCGCTTCGTCCGCGCGGCGGCACGGCTCGTGCCGGAGCTCACGCCGGCGGATGTCCAGCCCGGATTCGCCGGCGTTCGCGCGCAGGCGGTCAGCCGGGCCGGCAAACTCGTGGACGACTTCGCGTTCTCGCGAACGGAGCGCGCGCTCCACGTGAGGAACAGCCCGTCGCCCGCGGCGACGTCGGCGCTTGCGATCGCGCGCGTGGTGGTCGCTGACGTGCTGGACGAGCGCCGCTAGGGGACGCGTTCGTACGACATCTCGTGCGGAATCTCGACGACGCCGCCGGTGTTCCGCGGTGACGTCACAACGGCGGACGCGACCCGCGGCCGGCGATCAAGCAGCCCGCTCCTCCTCGCGATCACCCACGGCGATGCGTAGATCCTTCCGGCCGCGAAGTGGTTGTCGAACGTGATCGAGTACAGGTACTCGGTGTCGGCCTCGCTCCTCGTGATCCGAATTCCGCCATCGCCCGTCGAGGTCGCGAAGAGCGGCTGGCGCAGCTCGTTCTCGAGCAGCATCGCGACGTCGAGGTCCTCGACCGTCTTGTGGAAGCGGACCCTCATCTTCACCGAGCAGCGCGCGCCGTGCGGGAGGGTGGTCGCCCTCTCCCCGTGCTCGTCCTCGAACCACCCCTCGACGATCTCGGCGTCCCCGCTTCCGAAGCGCTCTCCCCCGTCCTGCTCCGGCTCCGCCCCCGCCAGCCGGTCGCGGCCGAAGTTCACCTCGATGTAATGGTTCGCGACGCGCTCCGGATCCCCGACCAGCCTGACGACGCCGCGCTCGAGCAGCACGGCTCGGTCGCAGAAGCGCTGCACCGCGGGCATGTCATGGGTGACGAACAAGATCGTCTTACCCTCCTCCTTCAGCCGGTAGAAGACGTCGAAGCACTTCTGCTGGAACGCGGCGTCGCCCACGGCCAGCACCTCGTCGATCAGCAGCACGTCGGCGTCCACTTGGATCATCACCGAGAACGCGAGCCGGACCTGCATCCCAGACGAGTAGTTCTTCAGCTTCAGGTCGACGAACTCCTCGAGCTCCGCGAACTCGATGACCGCGTCGAAGCGCGCGCGGGCCTCGCGTGGGGTCAGTCCGAGCATGATCCCGTTCAGCACCACGTTGTCGCGCGCGGCCAGGTCGGGGTTGAAGCCGACGCCGAGCTCGATGAACGTCGAGAGCCGCCCCCCGATCTCGATCTCGCCCCGATCCGGGCCGTAGATGCCGGCCATGCACTTGAGAAGCGTGCTCTTGCCGGAGCCGTTGCGCCCGAGGATCCCGAAGAACTCGCCCTGCTTCACGGCAAATGACACGCCGCGTAGCGCGTCGAAGCGGTCGGCCTGCCTGCGCCGGAAGGGCCGGACCGCCCGCTCCTTGAGCGTGTGCACCCGTTCGTGCGGGTGGTGGAACGATTTCGAGACCTCGCGGACGACCACGATGTCCTCGTCCGCGTGCGCCATGGCCGTAAAGGTAGTCAGGCCGTATGCGGCGGCCGACGATGCCAACATCCCGTCGATGAGCACGCAGGCCGTGACCGTCCCGGAGCGCCGCCGGATCCGTGGCCCCAGCGCGCTGGGCAGCGACCCGCAACGCTTCATCCAGCTGACGCGGACTCTGGCCGTGTCCGACTTCAAGCTGAGGTTCTTCGGCTCGGTCCTGGGTTACCTGTGGCAGCTGATGCGGCCGCTGATGCTGTTCGGCGTTCTCTACCTGGTGTTCGTGCAGTTCGTGCGGCTTGGCGGCGAAACGGTGCCCCACTACCCCGCCGTCCTGCTCATCGGGATCGTGACCTACATGTTCTTCGCCTCGTCCACCGGAGGCTGTGTGACGGCCGTGCTCAAGCGCGAGACTCTCGTGCGCAAGATCGAGTTCCCGCGGCTCGTCATCCCGCTCACGGTCGTGCTCGTCGCGTACTTCGACCTGCTGCTCAACTTCATCGCGGTCTTCATCTTCGTCCTCGCGAACGGGGTCGAACCGCGTTGGACGTGGCTCGAGCTGATTCCGCTGCTCCTGGCCGTAGGCGTACTGGCGACCGGCATAGGGATGCTTGTCTCGGCTCTCTATGTGCGCTTCCGTGATGTCGAGCCGATATGGGAGGTACTGCTGCAAGTCTTCTTCTACATCTCGCCGATCCTCTACCCCATCGAACTGGTAGCCGAGCGCGGCGGTGAAGATGTGCAGCAGGCGATGATGATGAACCCGCTTGCGGCGATCTTGCAGCAGATGCGGCACGCGGTCGTCGACCCAAACGCCCCGAGCGCGGGCGCAGCAGCGGGCGGGTGGGTCTGGATACTCATCCCGGCCGGGATCATCATCGGTCTGTTCGTGTTGGGTCTATGGGTCTTCAACCGCGAGGCGCCGCGGATCGCGGAGGAGCTGTGAGCGCAGAACCTCAGAGCACGCACGAGTCCGAGAAGGCCCTCGAAGAGGCACTGGCCGAACGCAACCGCCTGTGGGCGGAGCTGAATCGGGAGCGTGCCGATCAGCGTGAGCTCGAGTACCTACGCCGCGAGCTGAAGATGATCCACAGCTCGACCTGGTGGAAGATCGCGGGGGGCTACGGGCGGATCAAGGCTCTGCTCCGCGCCGGGCTCGAACGCCTCCGCGAACGCTGATGGCCGCCGTCGTCACCGTTGCAATCCCGGTGCTGGACGGAGCGCGCTACCTGGACGAGGCGCTGACCGCAGTCCGCGGCCAGGAGGTCGACCGGGAGCTCGAGATCGTCGTCGTCGATTCGGGGTCCACGGACGGCTCGGACGAGATCGCCCGGCGGCACGGCGCGATCGTGCACACGATCGAGAAGCACGAGTTCTCGCATGGCGGCACGCGCAACCTGCTGATGGAGCTCGCCTCTGGAGACCACGTCGCGTTCATCACCCAGGACGCGACCCCCGCAACGCCGCGATGGCTCGCGGCGCTGCTCGAGGGGTTCGAGCAGGCGCCCGACGTCGCCGCCGTCTTCGGGCCGCACGAGCCGCGACCCGACGCACGCCACATGATCAGGTCCGAGATGGCGCGGCACTTCGCCGTCTGGGGCGACGGCGGACGCGAGGTGGACGTGCACCGGCTCGACAGGACGCCCGCCGGCGTGGCCGAGTACCGGGACTTCCCGGGCAAGCTCACGTTCCTCTCCGACGTCAACTGCTGCATCGCGCGCTGGGCATGGGAGCGAGTTCCGTATCGCGAGGTGCCGTACGCAGAGGATCAGCTGCTCGGACGCGAGCTGATCGAGGCCGGCTACGCGAAGGTCTTCCACCCGGACGCGCGCGTGCTCCACTCACACGACTATCCGCCCGGTGAGTTCTTCAAGCGGTACTTCGACGAGTTCCGCTCGCTTCGCGAGGTGCTCGGGCACGTCCAGCCGTGGGGGCCGAAGACCACGCTGTGGGACGTGCGTGGGCTGGTCGGAGCCGACAAGCGGTGGCTGCAGGACCAGGGCGTGCACGGCCTGGACCTCGTGCCGGCCCTCGCGGCGTCGGCCCGCCACTGGACGCTCCGGATGGCGGGCGCGATCGTGGGCACGCGTGCCGATCGGATACCGGAGCCGCTGCGCGCCAGGCTTTCGCTCGAGGGTCGTTCGAGCTTCTTCGAGCACGACGTCCCCGGGAGCGCGCTGCTCGACGACGACGCCGCCTTCGACCCGGAGTGGCCGTGGGAGTTCGTGCGCCGCGAGTATCCGCTCGAGCAGGTGAAGATGGAGCCGCGCTCTCCGCGCGCGTCAGGTCCGCTGACGATCAACTGGGTCGTGCCGCCGTGGCAGATCGGCTCCGGCGGCCATACGACGATCTTCCGGCTGATCCAGCAGCTCGAGCGGCGCGGTCACGCATGCGCTGTGTACGTGTTCGATCCGTTCGGACAGGACGACCGGCCCGGACACGAGCTCCGTGAGGAGATCGTCGAGCGATTCATCCCGATCGATGCACCGGTGTTCGCGGGCCTGGACGACTTCGTCCCGTGCGACGTCGCGTTCGCGACGCAGTGGTGGACGGCGTGGGCCTTGCGCGACCTTCCCGGCTGCGGCGAGAAGCTCTACCTCGTACAGGACGACGAGCCGCGCTTCTACGCGACGGGCGCAGAGTCCATCTTCGCCGAGGAGACCTACCGGATGGGCTACCGCTGCATCGCCTACACGCCCTGGATGGCGGAGATCCTGGTGGACCGGTACGGAGTCGAAAGCCGCTACTTCGAGTGCGGCACGGACCTCGACGTCTACCGCTTCGCCGGCGAGGAGGGACGCGAGCCCGGCCTGATCGCGGTATACGCGCGGCGCGAGACCGAGCGACGTGCCGTTGACCTCGCGCTTGCGGGGCTGATGGAGCTGGTCGAGCGCCGCCCAGGGATTCGGGTGGTCGTCTTCGGGTCGCACCAGCCCCCAAGCGTCCCGTTCCCCGCCGAGGACTGGGGTGTCCGGCCGCCGCGCGACCTGGCTGCGCTCTACCGGCGGGCGTCCGCGGGCGTCGTGCTCTCGCTGACGACGCACTCGCTCGTCGCTCAGGAGATGATGGCGAGCGGGCTGCCGCTCGTCGAGCTCAATGGGCGGAGCGTCACGTCCGAGCTCGGCGAACCGGGAAAGCTGGCGCAACTCGTCGATCCGCGGCCGGATGCCGTGGCCGACGGTCTCGATCGCATCCTCGATGACCGCGGGGCGGCGGCGGCGATGGCGCGCCGCGCCCGTGCCTTCGTCGAGGAGCGGACCTGGGAACGGGCGGGCCAGCAGATCCAGGACGCGATCTTCGACTTCCTCGCACGGCCGCGCGAGCCGTTCGCCACGACCTGATGCGTTCGCGGCTGGCCTCCATCGGTCCGCCGGTGGCCGCCTGGGCGCTCGGCAGCGCGCTTGCCGCTGCCTTCACCTCGCAGGTCGCCGGCTGGTCGGTCATGAGCGACGAGCTTCAGCACGTGAGGCTTGCGATCAGTGTCGCGGACACGCTCTCGCTCACGCCGTACCTGCGGGGGGAGGACGTCACGATCTACAGTCAGCTGTACCCGGTCCTAATCGCGCCGTTCTACGGGTTCCTGTCGACGACGGCGGCGTTCGACGCCGTCCACATCTTCAACGCGGTCGCGATGGCCAGCGCAGCGGTGCCCGTGTACATCCTCGCGCGCGAGCTTCGGATCCCGAAGCCCGCCGCGACCGTCGTGGCCGCGGCGTCGGTGATCACCCCGTGGATGGTGCTGGCGACGCTGATCTTCACCGAGGCGGTTGCCTACCCGGCGAGCGCCTGGGCGATCCTCACGATCCACCGAGCGCTGGCGAAGCCATCGCCGCTGCGTGATCTGGTCGCGCTCGCCGCTGTGGCGCTCGCGTTCTTCGCCCGCACGCAGCTGCTCGTGCTGGGTGGTCTCTACCTGATTGTCGTGCTGGCACACGGCATCGCCTACCCCCTGGTCACGGCGCAGGGACGCGACCGGCTCGGCGCGCTACGGCGGGTGCCTGGGGATCTCGGCCGCGGGCATCCATTCCTGCTCGCCGGAACTCTCCTGGGTGCGGCGCTGGCACTGGCCGAGCGCTCCGATACCAGCCTCCTGGGGAGCTACGGGGAGGCGGCAGAGAGCGATTTGCTGCCACCGAGGTTGGTGAGTTTCACCCTCCAGCACATCGACTACATCGCGGTCGGCGTGGGCGTGATCCCGTTCGTGGCCGCGGTCGGGTGGGCCATCGCGGCCCTTTTTCGGCCGGCCAGCAAGGGTCATCACGCATTCGCGGTCCTGATGCTCGTCGCCGTCCCGCTGCTGTCGCTGCAGGTGAGCTCGTTCGTCCTGCGTTACTCGAGCAGCGAGATCCACGACCGCTATGTCATGTACCTCGCCCCGCTGCTCTTCCTTGGCCTGGCGCTGTTCCTCTACACCGACGTTCGCCGTTCGTCGTTCCTGGGGATCGCGGCGGCGGGACTGGCCTTCTTCGTGCTTGCGAGGGAGGCCGACTACGTGGGTGGGGCCGAGTTCTTCGCGAGCCCGGTGGCGATCTTCCACCCGGTCCTGACCGGGCGGGCGGACCAGCTCGGGGACCTGCTCGGCATCGACGGCCTCTCCCCCACGCCCCTGATCCAGCTCGTGGCCATCGCCACCGCGATCGGTCTGCCGCTGGCCCTCCGTCACCTGCCCCGGCGGCGGGTGATCGCGGTCGTCGGGCTCGGGGTCTTCGCCTTCTGCGTGGTCCAGTCCGTCTACGTGTTCGATCGGGTGCTCGCGCGCGCGGTCTTCGTCCCTGGCACCAACTCGATCGACCACCGCGTGCCCGACGGCGCGGAGGTCGGCATCGTGCCGTTCGAGGTCGGCGGCTACCCCCCGCGCCCCTGGTGGAACGCAGAGTTCTGGAACAAACGCGTGACCCGCAGCTACCAGTACGACGTAGACGACTACACGCCCTTCCCGTCCGGGAACCTGACGATCGACGACCGCACGGGCGCCCTGACGGCGACGGGAGTGCCCCTTACGCTCGCCCGCTACCTCGCGATGCACGAGCAGGACCGGCGCTTCCGCCCGCGCGGACGCGTGACGCGCGTGAGCGTGACCGACGAGGACGTCCTGGAGCTGATCGAATTGGAGCGAACCCCCGACGTCGCCTGGACCGCCGACGGGTTCGGCCACGAGGGCACCTTCCACGACGGAGCCCGGATACGGGTCTACGGCGGCCCCGGCCACGGCGCCGTCCGCCGGCGGGTGACGCTCCACATGGCCGCGTCACAGGAGGTCGACCCGGCGCTCCCGCGGACTACCCAGGAGCGTCGGCGGTTCGAGATACGCGGCCCCGGCGTGCACCGCCAGGGCGTCCTCCGGCTCGGCGAGGAGCGCGCCGAGACGTTCGCCCTCTGCGTCCCCCGACAGTCGAGCATGGCGATCCGGTTGCGCGCAAGCGGCGCCGGGTTCTACGGCGCGGTACCACCGGAGATCGAAGGACTTCCGATCGGCGTGAAGGTCGTCTCGATCGAGATGGCCGACACTCCACGCCCGTGCGACTGAGAAGAGGCGGCATGTCGCGCCGGCCGGTCACGCCGACAGCTCGAGCCAGTCGAGGCGACGGCCACACAGCGCGCGCGCGCGTTCCGGCTGCACGGTGACCGTTCGGCTCGGCCCGCCTCGACGCGCAAACACGAGCCGCCCTGTGAGATCGGGACGCTTGCTGCCGGACTGCCACCACGGCTTGGCGAGGCTGATCAGGGCCACCTGGGCCTTGCGGCGACGTATGGCGACCCGGCCGAGAGGATGCCAGCCGGACGGCAGGCCCAGATCGCCGAACACGTCGCCGTAGCCGGTCCCGTCCACGAACAGGCGCACGCCCGTCGCGAAGCTCCCCTGGATCCAGGCGTCGTACTGGCCGGGTGCGAGCGACGTGGTAACCGCCGCCCCGCCGCCTCTCCTGCTGACGAAGCCCGACGGCGGAATCGTCTCGGCGACTTCGTGGCCGCGCCAGGCGGCGGCGGAGATGATTGAGAGGCGCCGGCCCGGCGGGATCGCGGCTACGAGCGCCCGGCCCGACTGCCTGCTGGCGTGCAGCAGTTGCCGCGCTTCGGGGCGGCGGCAATCAAGCCGCGCCGTGTGGTCGTCACTGTCGGCGCCGAGCGGCAGGTGGTCCGCGGGCGCCTCGCCGTGGCGCTGCCAGACGCGGTAATGCGTCGTCTCGTAGGCGACCCGGTAGTTGATCGGTGGACGGCTTCCGCCGGGACTCTTCCGCTCGAATAGCAACGGGAAACGCTGCACGAAGCTCAAGAAGTAGTCGTCGAAATCGGGCGTGTGCGGGAGCGGCGGCGCCCACCTTCCGGCCACCCGGAGCACGCGGTCCGGCGGGTAGTAGCCCCAGGAGTCGAACGGCTGCAGATCCCTGAGCAGGTAGGTGCCCCACTCCTCGCGCTCGACGACCAGGATCGGCCCCTGGCCGCGGAAGCGGTCCGCTATCTCGTCGATCTCGCCGAAGCGCTCCTTGGGCGTCACCCAGGCTCCGGCATAGACAAGCGCCGCCCCGGCCAGGACCGCCTCCACCAGGAGCACCCCCCCGACCGCGCCCACCACGCGGCCCGCGCCCGGCCGAGCCAGCAACGCGAACACCGCCGCAGCGGCGGCAATCGCAAGCGCGGGCGCGAGCATCGCGTACCCCTTCGCCTCGAGGTAGATCGTGTACCGGCGCGAGATGACGATCGCGGCAATCGCCCCGCTCGCCACCATCAGTGGCAGCGCGAGCTCGCGCCTGCGGAGCGCGAAGCCGACACCGGCCGCGGCGAAGGCCGCCCCCAGCCACGGCCCAATCGTGCTCAACCCCTCGTAGGTCGCGGGATCGATGCGGTAGTCGTGGGCGAACCAGATGTTGAACACCTGCTGCCAGGGGACCGCCCCCACGAGGTTGCCCGGCCGCGAAGCGTCGGTCAACGCCGCCTCGGCCTCGCGGATGTACCCGAGCCCCTCGCTCACCGCCGGCACCATCGCGGCGGCGGCAAGCACCAGCACGAGCAACGAGCCGACCGCCAGGCGAGGGGTCGCACGTCGCCACTCTGCACGCCGGACGGCGATCACCAAGAACGCGAGCGCGGGCACGGCCAGCCAGACGCCCGCGCCCACACCGAACGTCAGGAAGGCTGCGAGCGGCGCGATCGCGAGCAGCGGAGCGCGGCGGACGGACAGGCCGCGGTCGAACACCTCGGCGGCGGCGACGATCGCCCCGTACACCGCGACGGCCGTCATGACCTCTTTCGCGCTGCCCTGCACGATGAAGGAGAAGGACAGGTAGCCGGCGGGGACGAGCGCGGCGGCGAGCGCCGCCGGCCATGCCGCTGCGGACATTCGGCGCAGCGCAGCGAACGCGACCAGGGCGAGCATCGCGGCAGCGACCGCTACTGAGGGCGTCCACACGTAGAACGAATCCAGCGACGACACCACGCCTGAGAACAGCGGCCAGGCGTGGCTGCCCAAGGGGTATCCGAGCTCGACGATCTCGCCCACCTCCGTCCAAGACGACGACTCCGGCTCGTACCCGTCCCGCTGGAGCCCGTGGGCGCGGAAAAGCTCGATCAGCGCCGCATGCCCGACCGGATCGTCGTTCAGGATGTAGCCGAGGACGCCGGCCCGTCCGCTGCCCACGAGTGGAGCCATGGCCAGGAGAAACCCGCCGCCTGCGGCCGCGGCCGCCGGCAGCGATTCCCGCAGAGCGATCCGGCGGCGCGCCAGCATTTCCTTCAGGGCCGTCCAGTGCGTGGCGTACCCGGCGACCGCAGCGGCGCCCGTCACCGCGACCGTGGCTTCCCCACCGAGGCCGACCTCGAGCAGAACGACCATCATCACGATTCCCGCCGCGTACCCGAGCGGCAACGTCATCGCGCCGAGCCGGGAGCGCGTCAACGCCGCAACGCCGAGGCCAAGTCCGCCGGCCGCGATCGCGGTCAGGAGAGGCGCGAGAACCCAGGCAGCCAGAAACGTCGAGGGGCTCCGCAGGTCCATGGGGGCACACCGTAGCCACCGGCCGCGTGACCTAGGCTGCCCGCGTGCGCGTCTGCCTCGTGCTCCCCGAGTTGCGGCCGTCTGGCGGCGTGGCGATCGCCGTCGGACACGCCGCCCGGCTCCGAGCACACGCAGGCTTCGACGTCGACGTGGTCGCGCTCGGCGGCGTCGGCGAAGCGTCGGCCGGCGTCCGGGTTCTCTCGCTCGCGGATGCGCAGCGTGAACGGTACGACGTGGCCGTCGCTACCTGGTGGGAGACGCTGCCCGCTCTCCTGGAGCTCGATGCGCGGCGGCGGGTCGCGTTCGTGCAGAGCGCGGAGGAGCGCTTCTACCGCCCGGAGGAGTCCTTCGAGCGGCTCGGCGCGGCGCTTGCCCTGACCGCGCCCGTGCACTTCTTCGTCGTTGCGCGCTGGCTCGAGAACCTGGTGACAGGGCTGAGGCCGGACGCGCGCTGCTGGTTCGTTCCGAACGGGATCGACAAGTCGCTGTTCGAGCCCCGGGAGGCCTCAGTTGCCCCGGGCGGCCCGCTCCGGATCCTGATCGAGGGCCAGCACACGCTGTGGTTCAAGGGGGTCGACGACGCGCTCGATGTCGTTTCCCGGATGCGCGAGCCGCACACGGCAACGCTGCTCGCGCTCGATCCGCGGGACGCTCCGGCGCAGGAGGGGCTCGCGGTGATCGGTGGGCTCAGGCCGGACGAGATGCGCGAGCAGTACGCACGGCATGACCTCCTGCTCAAACTCTCGCGGGTGGAGGGGCTGCCGCTGCCGCTCGTCGAGGCCTGCCACGTCGGCGTGCCGTGCGTCGTGGCGCCCTTCACCGGCCACGACGAGGTGATCCGGCACGGCGAGAACGGGCTCGTCGTCGGGTTTGACGACGCGGGCGGCGCGGCGGCCGTGCTCGACCTCTTGGCGCGCGACCGCTCGCTCCTGCGGCGGCTGTCGGTAGGTGCGGTCGAGACCATGAGCGGGTGGCCCTCGGCGGACGAGGCCGCAGCCGCGTTCGCAACCGCGCTTACGGATGTGGCGGAAGCGCCGGAGCCTCGCACGGCACCGACCACAGCCGCGGCGTGGAGGCGCTGGCGGGCGGCGGCGGAGGTCGCCCGAACCGAGCGCGACGAGGTCGCGCTCAGATTCCGGGAGCACGAGGGGTCGATCCGGTGGCTCGAGGAGGCGCTCGAGCGGGTGATCCAGCAGCGGGACGACGAGCTCGAGGCGCTCACGAGCTCGCGTACCTACAAGCTCGCCCAGCGGATGCAGCGAGCGAGCCACCTCCTCCGCCGATGAGCATCCGCGTTACGACGACAGGCGAGCCTCGTGCGCTCGCGCTGGCCGGCCTTGACGGCGCCGCCGGCGGGCCGGTCGTCCACCTCGGCGCGGGTGGCGAGCGAGCGGACGTCGTCTGGCGCGAGGGGACTGCGGACGGCTGCGACGGGCCCAGGGTGATCGCGCAGGGAGGCGCGGGGCTATGGCGGTGCGCTCCCTGGCCGGTGCGAGACGAGCTGTTCGAGCTCGCTCCCCCGGCCGGGCGGAACGTCCTGGCGGTGGGCGACGAGCCTGATCGCAGCCAGGTCAGCGAGCATGTGGACCAGCTCGACGGGCGGCTGCTGGAGGCAGATGTCCTCGAGCGGGGTGATCTGGAGGAGGCGGCGGTCGTCGTGTTCGCGCAACCCGACGGGCGGCCGCTGCCGGCGCCGGCGTTCGCAGTGCTCGCCAC
>Ga0299913_10004029_pt1 | contig 12229 bp, 9 predicted proteins | sample RVTome_9_FD_201360 | JGI IMG/M metagenome (GOLD analysis project Ga0299913, IMG submission 201360) | Soil microbial communities from uranium-contaminated site in the Upper Colorado River Basin, Wyoming, United States - RVT155D38 (version 2) ... | reverse complement strand
GGCGCTCAGCGTCTCGAGGTGCTCGCGCTCGTGCCGCCGCCGCGCTTCGAACGCGGAGGCCAGCCGGCCTCCGGGCGCGAGGGCGATCCTGCCGCTCTCCGCGTCGAGTAGGGGGACCGGTCCCACGCGGGGCAGGTCCACCTCGCGCGGATCGTGGATCTCCACGACGATGGTGTCGTGGCGCGCCGCCGCCGCCTTCAAGGCCCGACTGAACGGAGTCTCGAGGAAGTCGGAGATCAAGAAGAGGACGGATCGCTGCTTGAGGTTGCGCAGCACCGCCGGGACCGCCCGATCGAGGTCGGTGACCCCGGCGCCCCGATGGGCGAGGATCTCCCGCACCAGCCTCAGCACCTGGTTGCGCGAGTGCGCAGGCGCCAGGAAGCGCTCCACGCGGTCGCTCACCAGGGCGGCGCCGACCCGGTCGTGGTTGCGCAGGGCCGCGAAGGCGAGCAGGGCGGAGACCTCGGCGGCCAGCTCGCGCTTGAGGATGGCCCGCGAGCCGTAGTCGAGGCTGCCCGACGCGTCGATGACCAGGAAGACGGTCAGGTCGCGAGCCTCGACGAACTGCTTGACGAAGGGGCTGCCCATCCGCGCCGTGACGTTCCAGTCGATGGTCCGCACGTCGTCGCCGGGCTGATACGGGCGCACCTCGGCGAACTCGAGACCGCGCCCCTTGAAGACCGAGTGGTACTCGCCCGCCACCCCCTGGTCGACGAGCCGCTTGGTCGAGATCTCGATGCGCCGGACCTTGCGCATCAGGTCCTGGGGAAGGGGAGCGCGGTGCGCGGCCACGGGCGCGACCAAGTGAGGGCCTCCGCTCAGGGGACTTCGACCCGATCCAGCAGGCGGGTCACGAGGTCGTCCTGGGAGACCTCCTCGGCCTCCGCCTCGTAGGTGGGGACGATACGGTGGCGCAGCACGTCGGCCGCCACCTCCTTCACGTCCTCGGGGATGACGTAGCCCCGCCCGCGCATGAGTGCCATCGCCTTGGCGGCGCGCGCCAGGACGAGGGTCGCGCGCGGCGACGCTCCATACGAGATCAGCCCGGCGAGGTCGCTCAGGCCCGCAGCGCGCGGATCGCGGGAGGCGCCCACGAGGTCGAGGACGTAGCCACGGAGACGCTGGTCGAGGTAGACCTCGTCGGCCACCTCCTGCAGCCTCGCCAGGCCTTCCGCGTCGAGGACCGGCCGCACCTCGATCGGACGTTCCACCATCATGCGCTCGAGGATCGCCTCCTCCTCGCTGCGGGTCGGATAGGTGAGCACAAGCTTCAGGTGGAAGCGGTCGATCTGCGCCTCGGCGAGCGGGTAGGTCCCTTCGTGCTCGATCGGGTTCTGCGTCGCCAGCACCATGAACGGCTCGTCGAGTCGATAGGTGGTCTCGCCGAGCGTGACTTGACGCTCCTCCATCGCCTCGAGGAGGGCGGATTGGACCTTCGCGGGCGCACGGTTGATCTCGTCGGCGAGCAGCAGGTTGGTGAACAGGGGGCCCTTGCGCGGCACGAACTCGCCGTGGCGCTGGTCGTAGATCAGGGTCCCCAGCAGGTCGGCGGGCAGCAGGTCGGGAGTGAACTGGATGCGGCGGAACGCCAGGTGGAGGGCGCGGGCAAGGGTCTTGACCGCCAGGGTCTTGGCCAGTCCCGGAACGCCCTCGATGAGGAGGTGGCCACGGATCAAGAGGCCGACCAGAAGGCGCTCCACCAGGTAGTCCTGTCCGACGATGACCCTGCGGATCTCGGCTTCGACGCGCCGCAGGGCGAGAGATTCGCGCTCCACCCGTTCGGTGAGCGCTGCGATCTGGGGTTCCATGACCGGCCGTTCGAGGTGCAAGGCCAGTGCCAGCAAGCGCTCCCTCCGCCGCCGGGATCCGGCACCGCGGTCGCCGTCGCGGTTCGCCGCTGGATGCCAAATTGGCGTGTCCGATAGTGTGCACGCGTGCGACGACCCGTCCATCGCAAGGCCCTGGGCCAACACCACCTGCGGTCTGCGGCCCTCTCGGCTCCCCTGGTGTCGTTTCTGGGACCGGAGGGAGAGCTGGTCGTCGAGATCGGTCCGGGCGACGGCGCGCTGACCGGGGCGCTGCTCGCGGCGGGGGCTCGGGTCTGGGCGTGGGAGCTCGATCCCGCCTGGGCCTTCTGGCTGCCGGCCAGGATGTCGGGTCCCCTCCAGGTGGTGGTGGGCGACGCCCTGCTGGTGCCCTTCGATCGGCTGCCGGCCGGCGTCCTGGTCGCCGGGAACCTGCCCTACAACGTCGCCACGCCGCTCATCGACCGGATCCTCGACGCGGCACCGGTCGCCCGCTCCGCCTTCCTGGTCCAGTGGGAGGTGGGCGAGCGTCTGGCGGCGGCCCCGGGCGAGGCCGCCTACGGCGCTTTCAGCGTGCTCGCGCAGGCCCGGGCCCGGGTCGAGATCCTGGGCCGGGTGCCGCGTGGCGCGTTCCGCCCGCCGCCCAAGGTCGACGGCGCCTTCGTGGGCTTGACGCCACGCGCCGGTGCGCCGCGGGGCGCCGCCGCCGCGCGCCTGCGGGAGACCGCCTTCGCGGCCTTCGCGAGCCGCCGCAAGACCCTGCGCAATAATCTCGTCCGGGCCTGGGGCAAGGAGGCGGCGGAGGGCGCGCTCGCCGCCCTGGCCATCGACGGCGAGCGGCGCGCCGAGGCCCTGGCGGTCGAGGAGCTCCTGGCACTGGCGGACCGCGCCGGGAGCGTGTCGCCGGGTGGTAGCATCCACGCTGTCGAGGAGGATCCCGGGAGGATCGGTCCCTGACCCCGCCGCCCCAGTCCGCGAAGAAGCCCAGACGCTCCGGAGTCTCGCCTGAAAAGACGCGGGAGGTCCTCGGCGTCGTCTACGCCATGATCGGCCTGCTGCTGGCCGTCAGCCTGCTCTCGTACCATCCGGACGATCCGAGCTGGTGGCACGAGAGCTCCCAGCCGGCGGCGGTGCGCAACCTCATCGGCCGCGCCGGCGCCCAGGTGGCCGCGACCGGCTTCGGGCTCTTCGGCGTGGCCGTCTTCGTGGCGCCGCTGCTCGTCCTCGGCGCCGCCTGGCGAGGCCTCCGGCACCGGGCACAGGATCCACGGGTCGTCGGGCGCGGCCTGGGCGGCGTGCTCGTGCTCGCCTCCCTGCCTCCCCTCCTGCACCTCTCCCTGGGCGGCGTCGCCTGGCGGGGCAGACCGCTGGATGCCGGTGGCGGCATCGGCAGCGTCCTGGGGACCGCGCTGACCGGCTGGGTCGGGCTCACCGGCGCCCTCCTGCTGGTCCTGGGAGGCGTCATCGTCGGCGCGACGCTGCTGGTGCAGTCGACGCTCGGGGAGGCCCTGGCAGGGTGGCGGCGTCGGCTCGCCGACGCCTGGCAGAGAACGTCGCTGGCCTGGACCCGACGCCGCGAGCGCCGCCACAAGGAGCGGATGCGGGAGCGGGTGGTGGCCAAGCAGATGGAACGGGCGGGCCGGCCGAGGGTGGAGGGGCCGGCCTACGCTCCGCCCGCGCCGCCCCGCGCCTTGCAGGTGCGCGAGGTGCCGGGTCGGGGCAGGTTCTCGATCCGCAGGGTGATCGGGCGGCGGGCCGCGGAGCCCCTCGAGGCGACCGAGCCTCCGCTGCAGCGACCGGCGGCCGAGGCGACCGGGCCGCCCGGAGAGCCCTCGCCGGTGCGCCGGCCGAAGGCCCCGGTGCAGGTCGAGATCCCCGTGCCCAGGCCGCGGCGGGACACGCTGCCCCCGATCGACCTCCTGCGCTCCGATCCCCTGCGGCCGTCGGTCGAGGAGAACGAGCTGCTGCGGCTGGGCGAGGTGATCCGCCGGCGCTGCGCCGAGTTCGGAGTCGAGGGCACCGTCGAGGGGATCAGCCCGGGGCCGGTCATCACCGTCTTCGAGCTGCAGCCGGCCCCCGGCGTCAAGGTCAGCCAGATCGTCAACTTGCAGGACGACTTGGCGCTGGCCCTCAAGGCCGAGGCGGTCCGGATCGAGCGGATCCCCGGCCGCTCGACCCTCGGGGTCGAGGTGCCCAACCGCGACCGCTGCGTGATTCGCCTGGGAGCGTTGATCGACGACCAGCGGTTCCGGCGGGCCGGGTCGCCGCTCACCATGGCGCTGGGGACGACGATCCACGGCGAGCCCTTCTACGCCGACCTCGCCACCATGCCGCACCTCCTGGTGGCCGGAGCCACGGGCTCGGGCAAGAGCGTGGGGCTGCAGAGCATGATCACCTCGATCCTCTACAAGGCGACGCGCGACGAGGTGCAGTTCATCTTCATCGACCCCAAGCGCATCGAGCTGGGCGTCTACGCGGACATCCCGCATCTCAAGGCCGAGGTGGTCGTCGAGCCCAAGAAGGCGGCCAATGCCCTGCGCTGGGCGGTGGCCGAGATGGAGCGGCGCTACCGGCTGCTGGCCGAGGTCCACGTCCGCAACATCGAGCACTACAACAGCGCCATCGGCGACTCGGAGCTCAAGAAGCGGCTGGCCCTGTCGGAGAGCGAGAGCGAGTTCAGCCCCGACGACCTTCAGCCGCTGCCCTACTACGTGGTCATCATCGACGAGCTGGCCGACCTCATGATGGTCGCCTCCTCCGAGGTCGAGCTCTCGATCGCGCGCTTGGCGCAGATGGCCCGGGCGGTGGGGATCCACCTCATCATCGCCACTCAGCGGCCGTCGGTGGACGTGCTGACCGGGACGATCAAGGCGAACTTCCCCTGCCGCATCTCCTACGCCACGGCCACGCGGCACGACTCGCGGACGATCCTCGACCAGGTGGGCTCCGAGAAGCTGCTCGGCAAGGGGGACATGCTGTTCATGCCGCCGGGCACGTCGCGAGCGATCCGTCTCCACGGCGCCTACGTCAGCGAGCAGGAGACGGCCGGGTTGATTCGCTGGCTCAAGCGCCTCGGACCGCCGCAGCTGGACGAGACGGTGCTCGAAGGGCCGGAGGACGACCGCGCCGGCGGTGAGACACCGGGCGACTACGACCAGCTCTTCGACGAGGCGGCGCGCCTGGTGGTGGCGGAGGGCAAGGCCTCGGCCAGCTTTCTGCAACGCCGGTTGCGCGTCGGCTTCTCGCGTGCCGCGCGTCTGATCGACCTGATGGAGCAGGATGGGCTGCTGGGCCCGGCGCAGGGTTCCAAGCCGCGCGAGGTCCTCGTCGGCCGCGACTATTTCGAGGAGGTCGATCGCGCTCAGGAGGACCGCTGAGCGGCCTCGTCTTCTTCGGCACCCCGCGCTTCGCGGTGCCGATCCTCGAGGCCCTGGAGGCGGCGGGTCGGGCTCCGCTGGCGGTGGTGACGCAGCCGGCGAGACCGGCCGGACGGAGCCGGACCGCGCGGCAGCCGGAGGCGGCGCGATGGGCCCGCCAGGCGGACATCGAGCTCTGGCAGCCGGAGCTCGCGCGCGACCCCGACCTGCTGGCGCGGCTGCGGGAGCTGGCGCCGACCTGGGGAGTGGTGGCCGCCTACGGGGAGATCCTGCGGCCCGCCCTGCTGGAGATTCCCGAGCGCGGTTTCCTCAACGTCCACGCCTCGCTGCTGCCGGCCTGGCGCGGCGCCTCGCCGATCCAGGCGGCGCTGGCGGCCGGTGAACCGGTCACCGGCGTCACCATCATGGAGATGGACGAAGGCCTCGACACCGGAGCGATCGTCCTGCAGCGGGAGCTCGCGATCGAGGCCGAGGAGACGGCTCCCGAGCTCGCCGAGCGTCTCGCTCGATTGGGCGGACAGGCGCTCGTCGAGGCCCTGGACGGCTTGGAGGCGGCGGTCCTTCGGCCAGTGCCGCAGGACGAGGCCCGGGCCACCTGGGCGCCGCGTCTACGGCGTTCCGACGGCGAGGTGAGCTGGGAGTGGCCGGCCTCGACGCTCCACGACCGCTGGCGCGCCTATCAGCCCTGGCCGGGAGTCCACGCACGGATCGCCGGCGAGTGGGTGAAGCTCGGCCCGGTGCGCGTCGCGGAGGGCCACGGTTCCGAGGCTCCCGGCCTCTTGCGCGCCGTCGACGACACGCGGGTGACTGTGGCCTGCGGTGGAGACTCCGCCCTCGAGATCGCGGCGCTGCAGCGGCCGGGCAAGCGCCTGCTGCCGGCGTCGCAGGTCGTCCGCGGTCTGCGCCTCGAGGTCGGTGAGCGCTTGGGCTGAGGCTCGGCGCTCAGCGGATCTTGGGGTAGAGCCTCGCCAGCCGGTGCGGCGAGACGCCGGCGAAGTAGAGCCCGAAGATGACCCAGTTGACCGCCACCGTGCGCAGCCCTCCGCCGGCCCTGAAGCGGCGCGAGGAGGTGCGCACGGGATCTTCGATCACCGCGATCGGGCCGAGGCGGCGAAGCCTGCGAATGAGGTCGAGGTCCTCGAGGATGGGCCAGTCGCGGTAGCCGCCCAACCGCTCGAGCGCCTCCCGGGTCACGAACTGGGCCTGGTCGCCCAGCGGCGTGCGAACGACCCGGGTGCGCCAGTTCACGATGCGCTCGCCGAGGCGGTAGGTCGCGGGGCCGCCCTCGAAACGGACCAGGAAGCCGCCGCCGACGGCGCCGCCGGCGACCGCCTTCCGGACCTTCCGGCCGGCGGTCGAGGGTAGGAGCGTGTCGGCATGGAGGACCAGCAGGACGTCGCCGGAGGCCCGGGAGACGGCGCGCCGGATCTGGTTTCCCCGCCCGGTCGTCCCGACGATCGGCTCGATCCCGCGGGCGCGGGCGATCGCGCAGGTCCGATCCGACGAGCCACCGTCGCTGACGATCACCTCGTCGGCGTGGCGCAGGGCCTCGTCGAGGGCGGCCCCCAGGACGGCCTCCTCGTCCAGGGTGGGGATCACGATGGAGAGCGAGAGCATGGCGCCTCGGGTCATGGCGGGGGAGCGTTTTCTACCACGGAGCGCTGGTACCATTCCGCCTCGTGGGCGAGGAGAGGGAATCCGGCTTCAGCCATCTCGACGCCATCGGCCGGGCCCGCATGGTCGACGTCTCCGAGAAGGCGGTGACCCGCCGCGAGGCCGAGGCCTCCTGCCGGGTGCGGCTCTCGGCGGAGACGGTCGGCCGGCTGGAGACGCTGCCCAAGGGCGATGCGTACTCGGTCTCGCGGCTCGCCGGGATCCAGGCCGCCAAGCGCGCGGCCGACCTGGTGCCTCTGGCGCATCCCCTGCCTCTGGACCACGTGGAGGTCTCGCTCGAGCCCGACGGTGACGGCATCCTGATCACCACCCGGGTGGTCGTCCAGGCCCGCACCGGCGCCGAGATCGAGGCGATGGCCGGCTGCGCCGGCGCCGCTCTCGCCCTCTACGACATGGTCAAGGCCATCGAGCGTGACGCGACCATCACGGACTGGCGGCTCGAGCGCAAGAGCGGGGGGCGGAGTGGCACGTTCCGTCGCGGCTCGTGAGCGTGCGGACCGGTCTCGACCGCCTACTCTCCGAGAGCCGCCGCCTGGAGCGCCGTCGCTACGGCCTGCTCTCGCACGCCGCCGCCGTCTCCGACGACCTGCTCCCGGCGCACCTGGCGCTGGCGCGCATCGGGGCGCCGCTTCCCAGCGTGCTCTTCGCTCCGGAGCACGGCTTCCACGGCGTGGAGCAGGACATGGTGGCGGCGGGGGACGCCCGGGAGCCGTGGACCGGGGTGCCCGTGGTCTCGCTCTACGGCGAGGCTGAGGAGAGCCTGCGGCCGTCGCCCCAGGCCTTCGAAGGTCTGGATCTGCTGGTGGTGGACCTGCAGGACGTGGGGGCGCGGTACTACACCTACGCGGCGACCGCAGTCTGGGCCGTGGAGGCCGCCCTCGAGGCCGGCTGCGAGGTCTGGGTCCTCGATCGTCCGAATCCCCTGGGCGGGGTGCGGGTGGAGGGCAACCTGCGTCGCTCCGGTTTCGAGTCCTTCGTCGGCGCCTTCGAGCTCCCCGCGCGCCACGGCCTGACCTTGGGCGAGCTGATGCGCCTCGAGTCGATCCGTCGCGGATGGACCGAGGTGCCCGAGGTCGTGCCCATGATGGGCTGGAGCCGGCGCGAGTGCTGGGCAGACCTCGGCCGGCCCTGGGTGCCTCCATCGCCGAACCTGCCCACCCTCGAGGCCGCGTGGATCTACCCGGGGCTCTGCCTCGTCGAGGGGACGACGCTCTCGGAGGGACGGGGAACGACCCTCCCGTTTCAGCTCGTCGGCGCGCCTGGGGTCGACGCCGTGGCCGTGGCGACGGCGATCCGGCACCCCGGAGTGGTCGCCTCTCCCGTCTATTTCAAGCCGCAGACCCAGAAGCACGCGGGCGAGGTCTGCGGCGGCGTGCGACTCCACGTCGTGGCCCCGCCTGTCGTGCGCCCGGTGCGGCTGGGGGTGGAGGTGCTCGCCGCCTTCGCCGAGCATGCGCCGGACGCCTTCGGCTGGCGCCGCGAGGCCTACGAGTTCGTCACCGACCGGCCGGCGATCGACCTGCTCGCCGGGGGGGAGGCGCTGCGCGGGGCGATCGACTCCGGGACGGGCATCGCCGAATGGATCGCCTCGTGGCCCGCCGACGAGGAGCGCTTCCTGGTCGAGCGGGCGCCGGCCCTGCTCTACGACTGAGGCGCGTCGGCGAGGGTTGAACGGCACCGGGCCCGGTGCCACAATCCCGGCGATGAGCGACGAGCGGATCCGCTTCTTCCTGCCCGGCCCGACCTGGGTGCTGGCCGACGCACGGGAAGCGATGACGGCGCCCGCCATCGGGCACCGGGGGGCGTCGTTCAAGGCGCTGTACGCCTCCCTGCAGGCGCCCCTGCGGGCGACGCTGCGCACCGGGGGGGACGTGCTGCTCGCCTCCGGTAGCGCAACGCTGGTGATGGAGAGCGCGGTGGTCTCGACGGTCCGCGGCAGCATCCTGCACCTCACCGGCGGGGCCTTCGCCGAGCGCTGGCTCGCCATCAGCCGCACGCACGGGCTCGACGCCGACCAGGTCTCGGTGCCCTGGGGCGAGGCGGTGGCGCCGGACCTGGTGCGCGAGGCCCTGCGGCGCAAGCGCTACGACGCGGTGGCGGTCACCCACAACGAGACCTCCACCGGCGTCCTCCAACCGCTGCGGGAGATCGCCCGTGCGGTGCGCGAGGAGAGCGACGCCCTCGTCCTCGTCGACGCCGTCTCGTCGCTCGCCGGAGTGGAGCTCGAAACCGACGACTGGGGTCTGGACGTCGTGCTGGCGGGCACCCAGAAGGCGATCGCCGCGCCTCCCGGGCTCACCGTCTTCACCGTCTCCGAGCGCGCCGCGGAGCGGGCCGCGGCCAAGCCGAACCGGGGCTTCTACACCGACCTGCTCCGCTATCGCGACAAGCACGCCGCCGGCGGCACGATCACCACGCCGCCGATCCCCATCGTCCGCGCCCTCGACCGCCAGCTCGCGCGCATCGTGGGCGAGGGCCTTCCCGCGCGCTGGGAGCGCCACCACCGGCTGCACGGGATGACCAGGGAATGGGCGGCGCGGCGGGGCTTCGCCTATGCCTCGGCCGAGAACGCCCACTCGCCGACGGTCGGCTGCCTGCGGCCGCCGGAGGGGGTTGCCGCCCCCGCCCTGGTGGCGCGGCTGGCCGAGGAGGGGATCGTCGTCGGCGGCGGCTACGGAGCGTGGAAGCAGGAGACCTTCCGCATCGGTCACATGGGCGAGGTGCGCGAGACCGACCTGACGGCGCTCTTCGACGCCATCGAGGGCGCCGCCGCCGGGCTCTCCGGGGTCGCGGCGTGAGCCGCGTCCTGCTCGCCGATCCCCTGCATCCGGCCGCCCTGGCGCTCTTCGAGGCTGCGGGAGCCGAGATCCACGCCCTCGCCGACGAGGAGCGCGAGCGCCTGCCGGAGCTGATCGCGGACTTCGACGCCTTGGTGGTGCGCAGCCGCACCGAGGTCACGGCGGACCTGCTGCGGGCGGGCCGGCGGCTCAAGGTGGTGGGTCGCGCGGGCATCGGCGTCGACAACGTCGACATCGCGGCTGCGACCGAGCTCGGCATCCTGGTGGTCAACGCTCCGACCGCCAATCTGATCTCGGCCTGCGAGCACACCTTCGCGCTGCTGCTGTCGCTCGCCCGGCGGGTCCCCGCGGCCCACGCGTCGCTGGTCGCGGGACGGTGGGACCGCAAGAGCTTCCTCGGAGTCGAGCTGCAGGGGAAGGTCCTCGGCGTGGTGGGCTTCGGGCGGATCGGGCAGAGCGTCGCGCAACGGGCCAGGGCCTTCGAGATGGAGGTGGTCGCGCACGATCCCTTCCTCGACCCGGCCGTGGCCCGACGCCTCGACGCGGAGCTTCTGGAGCTCGACGAGCTGCTCGCCCGCGCCGATGTCGTCACCCTGCACACGCCGTTGACCGAGCAGACCCGTCACCTGCTCGACGCCGCGCGGCTCGGCCGCATGAAGGAGGGTGCCCTGCTGGTCAATTGCGGCCGGGGAGGGGTCGTCGACGAGGCTGCGCTGCTCGCCGCGCTCGAGGAGGGCCGCCTGGGAGGCGCGGCGCTGGACGTCTTCGCCCAGGAGCCACCGATCGACTGGTCGCTGGTGCGCCACCCGAAGGTGGTCGCCACACCGCATATCGGGGCGCAGACGGCGGAGGCCCAGGAACGGGTGGCGACCGACACGGCCCGCATGGTGGTCGCCGCGCTCGAGGGCTCGCTGGCGGTGACCGCGGTGAACCTCCCGTTCCGTGCCGCCGGCGCCAAGGGGGAGTCCTGGCTGCGCCTGACCGAGCAGCTCGGCCGGCTGGCCGGATCCCTCCTCGGCGGCGCCGCGCGCAGCCTGCAGGTCGACCTCTGGGGAATCGAGGAGTCGCTGCGCTCGCCGATGACCATCGCCGCCGTCAAGGGAGCGCTGACCCCCTTTCTGGGCGAGGGAGTCAACTACGTCAACGCCGAGCGCATGGCGGAGAGCCGCGGCATCCGCGTCGTCCGCTCCACCCACCAGAGCCCGAGCGAGTATGCCCACCTGGTCGGCGTCACCGTCGAAGGCGCCGGCGGCCAAGTGGAGCTGGCAGGCACGCTGTTCGGCGAGGACGAGGGACGGGTCGTCCGCTTCCGCGGCTATCCGCTGGAGTTCCGTCCCGAAGGGCGCCTGCTGGTGCTGACCAATCGCGACGTGCCCGGCGTGGTCGGCAAGCTCGGCACGCTGCTCGGGCAGGCCGGGGTCAACATCGCGGAGATCCACCTGGCCCGCCACGGAGGCGAGGACGCCGCCGCGGTCCTCCGCGTCGACCAGGAGCCCGGGCCGCCCTGCCTGGCGGAGCTGGCGGCGCTACCCGAGGTGCACGAGGTGAAGCTCGTCGACCTGTCGAGGGTGGGCTGAGGTGGCCGGGTCGAAGGTCGCCCTCGTCTTCGGGGGACGCAGCGTCGAGCACCGGGTGTCGATCCGGTCGGCGCGGACGGTGGCCGAGGCCCTGGCCGCCGCCGGCCACGACGTCATCCCCTGCGGCATCGCCCTCGACGGTTCGTGGGTGGAACGCGCGGCGGCCGAGGCGGCCCTGGCCGGCGCCGGGGAGACCGTGGGGCCGGGCTCGGCCGGCTCGCCGACCGATCGCCTGACGGGCGCCGAGGTCGCGTTTCCGCTCGTCCACGGCACCTGGGGAGAGGACGGAACCCTGCAGGGATTCTTCGAGATCCTCGACCTGCCCTACGTCGGGGCGGGGGTGACAGCCAGCGCCGTGGCGATGGACAAGGGGCTGGCCAAGAGCGTGATGGAGGCGAGCGGCGTACCGGTGGTGGACTGGGAGCTGGTGACCCGGGAGGATCTCGCCTCCGATCCGGAGGGGTCAGTGGCCCGCCTCGAGCGGCTCGGCTATCCGCTCTTCGCCAAGCCGTCGGTGGGCGGCTCGTCGGTCGGCGTCCGCAAGGTCCCCGACCCTTCGTGCGTCCGCAGCTCGCTCGAGTTCGCGCTGCGCTTCGACGAGCGGGTGGTCGTGGAGCGCGCCGTCGCCGGTCGCGAGCTCGAATGCTCGGTGCTCGGCCACCGCCGGCTCGAGGCCTCGGTCGTCGGCGAGATCGTCCCCGGCCACGAGTTCTACGACTACGCCGACAAGTACCTCGAGGACACGGCCCGTCTCGACGTGCCGGCCCGGCTCCCGGAAGCGCTGTCCGAGCGCCTGCGCGGGCTGGCGGTCCGAGCCTTCGACTCGATCGGCGGCCACGGCATGGCCCGGGTCGATTTCCTGCTCGAGGGGGAGACGCCGTACGTCAACGAGATCAACACCCTACCCGGCTTCACCTCGATCTCGATGTACCCCAAGCTATGGGAGGCCTCGGGCCTCCCGATCGACCGCCTGGTCGATCGCCTGGTGGAGATCGCCG
>Ga0299913_10004028_pt1 | contig 12230 bp, 13 predicted proteins | sample RVTome_9_FD_201360 | JGI IMG/M metagenome (GOLD analysis project Ga0299913, IMG submission 201360) | Soil microbial communities from uranium-contaminated site in the Upper Colorado River Basin, Wyoming, United States - RVT155D38 (version 2) ... | reverse complement strand
ACGTCACGATGTCCGTGACCCGAGTTGACGGAGAGGCGCAAGTCCGTCTGCAATTGCTTGGGTTTGATGCGATCTTTCAATAAACCGACGGTATGCCACGGCTGAAGTTGCACAGAGAGATACGGTGAGTTGAGAGAGCATGGAGATCCTGGACTTCTTATGAAATTCATCAGACTTCGATAGGCGCACCTCGCCCGGCACGACAGAAGAAGATGTTTCAGAGCTGTGGATGTGCTATCCTCCCAGATTGAGCGAATCATCAACGTGAGTGAGGAGAGCCATGATCATCCAAGTCTTGCACTGCCCCTATTGCCAGGGCACTGATATTGTCCGGCATGGCAAGTCACCTGAAGGCAAGCAACGCTACCGGTGCCGTGAGTGCTTAGAGGGGCGAGGTCGCACGTTTCTGCTGGACTATTCCTATGCCGGCCAATCGCCTGAGGTCAAAGAGCAGATCGTCGACATGGCCATGAATGCCAGTGGGATCAAACCTCGCCATAATTACCTTTACGTGTATGCGGAATTAATGTGACTGTATTCCAGTGGCAAGAATCCCCCTATGATGTCTAAAACCCTTTACTTTTCAATGGTTCTCATATGCGGAAATACAGTCAATTTATTTCCGCACTGGTGTAAATAAAATTTTGGCGAGGTTTGAGTGGGATTCGCGACACCGCCCGCGTCCTGCATATCAGCCCCACCACGGTCATCAAGGAACTTAAAAAGAAGAACCTGAGCTTGAGCCGGTGAATCACGCCCTGTTAGCGCTCTTAAACCCCAGGCAGATCAAGGTGGAGATATGGCGTGAGGATGAACTGGCAAGGCGTCGTGGGCTAAGCTCTGAGCTCGACGAAATGTGGAGCTATGTGGCACGCAAAACGAATCCGCGCTGGCTCTGGCACGCCATTGATCACCATACGGGGAAGGTGTTGGCGTATGTGTTCGGGCGACGTAAAGACGCGGTCTTCTTGAAGCTCAAAGCCTTGTTAGAGCCGTTTGGCATCACGCAGTATTATACGGACGGCTGGGGAACCTACGACCGTCATGTAGAGGCAGAGAAGCATACAGTGGGTAAGGAAAATACCCAAAAGATTGAGAGCAAGCACATCAACTTGCGGACGCGGATCAAGCGGTTAGTGCGTCGGCCGATCTGTTTCTCCAAGACCGAACAGATGCATGATCGAGTGATTGGGCTGTTCATCAACCGCTACGAATTTGGCCGGCTACTCTGATACTGAATCAACAGGTGTGAAACACCTTCCACTCTTTCTTTGGCTTTCGCCCTGGCATTACCCTGGACAAAATTCGCTCCCGCTCCCGGGGGCAGAGATCGATCTACAAACAGCTCGACATGATCATCATCGACGAAATCTCCATGGTGCGAGCGGATCTGCTCGACTGCATCGAGAAATTCCTCCGGCTGAATGGCCGCTATGAGGGTCAGCCGTTTGGCGGCATTCAGATGGTCTTCATCGGTGACCTCTACCAGTTGCCGCCCGTGGTGCCCGAGGATGAGCAAGAGCTATTTGAGACCGTGTACGCCAGTCCCTATTTTTTCGATGCAAACGCCTACGCCAAGGCCAACGTGACGCGGGTAGAGCTGACCGAAGTCTACCGTCAGCGCGATCCCATCTTTGTCGAGTTGCTGGACGCGCTGCGCACCGGCAGGTTGAACGGACCGCAGCGCCGCTATCTCAATCGGCACTGCTTTCGCCAGCGGGCTCAGCCCGAGGGCCCCCCTATTCAACTGGTCACGACCAATCACATGGCCGACCGGATTAATCACCATTATCTGGAGCGTCTTGCGGGTAAGGCGCAGCTCTATACGGGAGAAATACGGGGTACGTTCGGCGAGCGGCAACTGCCCACCCATGAACGGCTGCGGCTGCGGCCTCACGCCCGAGTGATGCTACTCAACAACGATACCGAGGGCCGCTGGATCAATGGCGATCTGGGATGGGTCGAGACGATTCCGGATCCCAGTGAGCCGGATCAGGCGGTGACCGTGAAACTCGACCGGGGCAAGACCGTCCAGCTTTTTCGCTACAAGTGGGAAGTCATTCGGTTTCGCTACAACCCGGAGCGCGACCGCATTGAGTCGGAGGTCATGGGGTCCTTTACCCAGTACCCGCTGCGTCTGGCCTGGGCGGTGACGATTCACAAAGCGCAGGGCAAAACCTTTGACGACGTGGTGGTGGATTTTGGCCGGGGGACGTTTGCCCCCGGTCAAGCCTATGTGGCTCTAAGCCGGTGCACCTCGATGGCGGGCCTGGTGCTGAGGCGTCCCTTGGAGCCACGACATATTCTCATGGACGAGCGCATCACGACATTTTTGTGGGCCGACCTCGACGAGAGGACGCCACCTCGCCTCGTCTGAGGGCTGTTCTCTCCGCAGCGGTGAGACCCGGGTTTCGCCCGGTAAGAAGCGCCACGGCCGAGCCCATTGACGGCATGCGCCATCATGTGGACACTATAAGGACTGCCCCCGGACAGGAGACTCGAACCCGGACCCGGCCATCATGAATGACACCAAGCGCCAACGCATTCTCGACAAAATTCGCAAACTGCAACGCAAAACCACGACTCTAGGCTGCACCGAGGCGGAAGCCCTCGCCGCCGCGCAAGCCGTGGGGCGTTTGCTCGATGAGTACGGCTTGACCCTGAGCGATGTCGAGTTGCAAACCACGACGTGTGTGGAAGACGCAGTCCTCTCCCCCTTCGTCACCAATCGGCATCCGATCCGCTATTGTCTGCGCGCCCTGTCGGGGTATTGTCACACCGCCTATTTCTTCCGCCAACAACCGATCGATGACGATCGAACCACGTGGCGCACGGCGTATTATTTTTTCGGGCTGCCGCACGACGTCGAGGTGGCCGTCTATCTGACCCAGGTGATCCTGGCGGCGTTGGATCGGGAGGCGGGTTCGTTTAAACGCACCCCGGCCTACCGTCAGTTAGCGAGTATGCACAAACGCGAAGCATTAAAATCCTTTCGCTACGGCATGGCCCAGCGCATCAGCGCCCGGCTCTATGAGATGAAGGCGGCGCGCGAGCGCGATTTGCAAGCGACGGGCCGAGAGCTGGTCCAGGTCATCGGTGCAGTGGTCAGCAAGGCGTTTGCTCAGGCCTATCCCGATCTGCGCACGGTGAGGTATCACGAGCGGCCCTACGATGCAATGGCTTTTCACCACGGCAAGGCCGCTGGCGGGCGCGTGGGGTTACATCCGGGTGTGAAGAGCGGGGGCGCGCCCCTGCAGCTGGAGACGTAAGCGAGCGGCCCAGATCGGCACAGGGACCCATCCCCCTTGCTCCACCGGCGTTTCCCCATCCCTTGGGGAATCACCGCCAACCTGTTATCCTTTTTCAGGTCAGATCGTCCACCCCGGCGAGGAGCGCCACGATGCCTGCTGCAGAACCTTGGTTGTCACCGCTAGCCTGTCAGTTTATGGCCGACCTCCTTGAGCGAACCATCGATAGTGGGGATGACGCCGAGCATCAGAGAGCCGTGCAAGCCTTCCTCGATGAGTTGAGGCCCTGGCTGCATCGGGTCGATTGTCCGGCCCCACGCGCCACCTTCACCGTGTTTTCCGAGATGGCGTTGGAGCCGGATCGAGACACCGTCTCGGCGGTCTTTACACCGGAAGGGCTCGCATTTTTTCGAGCCTGGCTGCGCCGCCGAGGACTGGACCCCGTCATGAGCCAGTCTTGAGCGCGTCAGTTGATCGGGTCGGTTCCGGCGAACGATTCTGCACCCCATCCTGCACCGGCTACGGCGTGGTACCTCGACGCCAGCGCTTCAGCGATGGTACCTGGCACATCGTCCATTCTTGCCGAAGCGTCCTCATGAGCTAGGAATTCGCAGGGGCAGTCTAACCGACACCCGCAACCGACCTGCTGCGCGCCGCCCCGGCGGCGCGCAGCACATCAGGACTCGGGAGCGGACCCGGCCGACTGCCTCAATCTGCAGGACAACCTTTGCGCTGCACCTCGCCAACCGCCCGTGGCCAGGAGCAACAGTTCCGGGCGGTTGGATCGACCTAGCCCAGGAAGGCTTCTGTTATGCATTGAACTTTGGCATACTTTCCTTCTCAGTCATGGCCCAGAACCTGGTTAACTGGCCATACGGGGTCGGATACGTTTTGAAGGGATCGTCAAGTTGTTGCGGCTGAGACCGTCATCCGGCACATGGGGCCTCTCTCCGGACATCTCGTCCCCTTATGCCGCCTGCTCCGTGCCCGGGACCATGCTCGCAAACGGGCACCAGGCACCACGGTTGTCGGGGTCTGTGACAACCCGATGCATCGGTCTTGAGGGGTACGCCAAAGGGGGCGGCGCGCCACGCTCCTTCCCGTTGTCCACGGGCACCAACCGATTCCATGCTCGCCACGACCTGTCAATGAAAAAGAGAGGCAGGAGAGACTGTTATGGCAACGCTCACATCTGAATACCAGCAGATTCTCACATCCCAGACGATCGATACCGACGGTCCGGGTTCGATCCTACGGGACTTCGAGATGCTATTGGAATGGATCGGACCTGAAGGCACGACCGTCAGCCACAAGAACAATCTGTTGCCGATGAAGTCACTGGAGCAACTCAATGCCCGCATGACGCATCCGCTTCAGCTCGCACTTAAGCGTCCCCGCCTCAAGTCGTATCCCCATATCAGTGCTCTCTACATGCTGTTACGCGCCACAGGACTGGCGAGTGTCAAGGGAACCGGGACGACAAAGCGTCTGGTGTTGGATGAGACCCTACTCGCGTCCTGGCGACAGCTCAACCCGACCGAGCGATACTTTACCCTGCTGGAGACGGGCCTGCTCAGGGCCAAGCCGGAAATGATAGGCGAACGCGGGTTCGGCATGCGGCCCTTGGTTGACAAGTGGGGGAACTTTTTTCAGCGGATACCGGGGAAAGGACTTCGTATCGCTGGGAACAAACGCCAAGAAGATGTGATCACGTATATCCCGGGATTCTTGGCAGTTGCCATGTTAGAGCTGTTCGGGCTGATTACCGTGCACCATGGCAAGCCGAAAGCGGGTAAGGGCTGGTGTATCGTCAAGGTCGACCGCACGCCCTGGGGCGATGCCCTCTTGCACGTGTTGGCTGAACACTTGATGAGCATTGACTTTCTGCTCAGACTCGATACCCTCAGCGAGGAGCCCTTTGGAGCCCTGCAAGCAATCCTCCAGCCGTTCTTCCCCGCGTGGTGTCAGAATCTGCACCTTCCGGAGCCTGAGTTTCACGACGGCACCTTTATTTTTAAGGTGTCTTGGGGCCGGGTCTGGCGGCGTATCGCCATCCCCGGCACACACCAGATGGACCGTCTGAGTGACGCGATTCTTGCCGCCTATGAGTTTGACCACGATCACCTCTACCTGTTTTCCTACACCAACCGCTTCGGCCTGGCCACAGAAATCAACCATCCCTACACGGAGGCCCCCCCGCTTACCACGGAGGTGCGTATCGGTGAGGTGCCGCTACAGCCGGGTGAGACGATGACCTATGTGTACGATTTCGGCGATCATTGGGAATTCGAGGTGCAGTTAGAGCGCATCGATCCGGTCGACCGGCGCATGCGAAAATACAAGATTCTTGAGTCGCATGGCGAGGCGCCAGAGCAATATGAGTGGGGAGATTGGGATGGAGATTGGGATGCAGAAGATAACGAGGACCTATAGGGTGTTTTCGCACAACGCCTCTCATGCCCGGACCCGACACGAGGGGCGTTGTGCGGGGTCTCGGATCATGCCGATAGGTCATTGCAAGTTTTAGTTGCCGCAGAACCGCATCACATTGATCAACTTCAACAGAGCATTGTCATGTGCCATCTTTCAACTTGTCGGTGGTTACTACTTCTTTTGGTCGTGGCGGTCGCTGCCTGTGACAAAACACCTACCGGTCGCCGCCAACTGACGCTGATCCCCGAGAGCCAGATCGAGCGCCTCGGGGTGCAAACCTTTGCCCGTATCAAGCGCACGCAACCGATGGAGGTCAGCCCTCAGATCAACGCGTTGGTTCGCTGCGTGGTCATGTATGGGAACCGTGCGGGTAATTCAAACCCCATCAAAACGAGGTAAGATCAGTCCCTCAATCACCTGAATAGAGGGGCTGACCATGCGATCCAACCTGGTTATCTCTCTCGTCGTGGGTATTGTTCTCATCCTGCTGATTCTCCTACCGCGCTGAAACGGACGCAAGCCAAACGGGAACCGAAGCCGTTTGCCGGCTAGACCCACAAGCCGGAATGCGAGCTCTGCAATCACGGCGAGGAAAACACACGCCAACGGATAAAAAGTCAGGCCGAATTGCATGATCAGCCCCTCCACTCAGGTGGTCAATGGGCTGATCATACCGCATTTGGAGCCGATCTGAATGAGCCGCACGTTTGCCCTACACGACCCCGTGGTACGTGACCCGTATGCCCGGTGGTGTGGGAGGGGGGAGATCGTGAGGGGCCTCCCTATCCCGATCAACGATGACCATATGGGGTTTTTGAGAAAAAGCATTACATGGAGTGCACTACCCACAATTTGACGTTGCCCTGCTGCTCAATTAGACTGGTAAGGACAGGAGAAACGCTCATGGATACAAACAAGATCGAACTCACACCGGAGCAAAAAGGCGTGCTGGTGGCCTTGTCTCAGGAGACGGGTGAGCCAGTGGATGCCCTCCTCAACAAAGTTTTTGAGGAGTTGCAAGAACGGATGCAGACGCCCAAAAAAGGGTTCAAGGAAGCATTGCGCTCTCTTGGGCTTGAAGGACTCGATCTCAAGCGGGTGAATGGGCCGGATCGGCCAGACATCGAGTGGGATTAATGAGCTACCTGCTGGACACCAATATTGTCTCAGAGATTAATAGGCAAACCCCTAATTCCGGTGTCCTGCAATGGTTTGACGACACGGAAGAGACCGACCTTTTCATTAGCGTCATCACCATGGGGGAAATCCGCAGAGGCATTGAACAGATTCGCCGCCGAAATCAGATGGACGATGAGAGGCGAGCGGCGCGTTTGGAACAGGCTCTCAACGCCCTGCGAAATGATTATCGTGGCCGCTTTATTCCGATTAGCGAAGAGATAGCCGAAGAATGGGGACGTATGTGCGCCGTTTATCCCAACCATCCCGTGGACAATCTGCTTTCCGCCACAGCCAGAGTGCACGATATGACCCTTGTGACGCGCAATATCCGGGATGTCGAAATCCACAACATTTCCTGTCTGAATCCATTCGTCTAGCCAAGTCGTCCTACCACCATGCCTTAAAGGTAGGGCTGTCTTCGTGATGCTGCTGGCGCTTGTCGTACATGCGCGTCGTGAAAATATCCGCGTGTCCGAGCCACTCCTGCCTCGCTCCCTCAAATCTGTCAGGAATGGGTATACCCTAACTTGACGTCAGGGGTGCCGCTTTCCTTCTGTCAGAATAGAGTTGTTTTTTGCATTACTTGACAATATTGTGTCCAAATCTTAGACTCTAACTTGACACATTAGGGGGCAGTATGAGCGGGCAACGCATTGGATATATTCGGGTTAGCACACTTGATCAACATACAGAGCGGCAACTGGATGGCATTGAGCTGGACAAAACCTTTATCGACAAAGTATCGGGCAAAGATACGAAACGTCCGCAGCTGGAACTGTTGATGAGCTTGGTGCGGAGCGGTCCCTCGAGCATAGGACAAGGCGCTCACGGGGTGCGCTGTTCGTCCTCGTGCAGCGGTTGCGTGCGCAGGACAACCATCGAGCGGCCTTGCAGCGCATACGGTTGCTCGCCGCCGAGGAGCAGGGGCTCGCCTGGCACATCAACGGTATCGAGGAGGCGCTCCCATTGCTGTCCCGCCTGAATAGGGGGCAGCATGAAAGGAATCACTTCGTAATGGGCATTGAGGAGGAGCAAAATGGTGTCACCGATAATCGGTTCCCCAAGCCTGTCCATATCCCCGATAAGATCCCCGGCAAGCCGCACCCCGAGGCAGCGGGCATATTCGGTACTCCACGTGTCTTCCGTCATGTCCTGGCCGGAGGGGTCAAGCCACGAGATATCCTGGATCCCCTCGCCATAAATCGCACGGCCCAGGAAAAACTTGCGGCGTTGAAAGACTGGCTGGGTGCGCCGGATCCGCAGCACGGTGCGCACAAAGTCGCAGAAGGCCTGCTGCTCATTGGTCAACGGCCAATGGAGCCACGCGAGCGCATTATCCTGGCAATACGCGTTATTGTTGCCCTGCTGCGTGTGCCCTATCTCGTCACCCGCCAGCAGCATGGGGACGCCTTGGGAGAGGATCAGCGTGGCCAGGAAGTTGCGCTGCTGCTGCGCCCGGAGCGCCTGGATCGCCGGGTCGTCGGTCGGTCCCTCGGCCCCACAGTTCCAACTGTGGTTATCGTTGGCGCCGTCCTGGTTATGGTCACCATTCGCGTCGTTGTGCTTGTCATTGTAGCTGACCAGGTCGTACAGCGTGAAGCCATCATGGCAGGTGATGAAATTGATGCTAGCAGAAGGCTTGCGCCCGTTATCCTGATAGAGGTCGCTGCTGCCGCTCAAGCGGGTGGCAAATTCTGATAATGTGGCCCCATCGCCCTTCCAGAACTGCCGCACGGCGTCGCGGTACTTGCCGTTCCACTCGCTCCAGAGCACGGGGAAGTTGCCCACCTGATAGCCGCCGGGACCGAGATCCCACGGTTCGGCAATGAGTTTGACCTCCGAGAGGACGGGATCCTGATGAATAATGTCGAAGAAGGCCCCCAACCGGTCGACCTCATACAGGGCCCGCGCCAGGGCGCTGGCTAAATCGAAGCGGAATCCGTCGACATGCATCTCCAACACCCAGAAGCGCAGGCTGTCCATGATGAGCTGGAGCACGCGGGGGTGTTGCATATTGAGCGAGTTGCCACAGCCGCTGTAATCCATATAGTAGCGGGGGGCCTCTGGCGAAAGCTTGTAATACGCCGCATTATCGATGCCACGCAGCGAGAGGGTCGGGCCGAGCTGGTTACCTTCAGCCGTGTGGTTGTAGACCACATCCAGGATGACTTCGATGCCCGCGGCATGCAGGCCGGCCACCATCATCTTGAACTGCTGCACGGTATCGTGCGGCCCGACCGGTGCGGCATAGCGGCGCTCGGGCGCGAAGTAGGCCAGGGTATTGTAGCCCCAGTAATTCCCGAGTCCGCGGTCGATGAGCTGCCGATCGTTGAGGAAGTGGTGCACCGGCAACAACTCGACGGCGGTCACGCCAAGATTCGTCAGATGCCGAATGGCCGCCACTGAGGCGAGCCCCGCATACGTGCCGCGGAGCTTCTCAGGCACTTCCGGGTGCAACTGGGTCGCCCCTTTGACGTGCACCTCGTAGATGATGGTTTTGTGCCACGGGGTGCGTGGCGGTCGATCATCTCCCCAGGTAAAGGCGGGATCGATGACCATCGCCAAGGGGGCATACGCCGCGCTATCGCGGTCATCATAGGATACATCCGCCTCCGGGTCGCCCAGGCGATAGCCGAAAAGTTCATCGGCCCATCGGAGATCGCGGCCGATCGATTTGGCATAGGGGTCGAGCACCACCTTGTGCGGGTTGAAGCGGTAGCCCTGCGCCGGCTCATAGGGACCGTGCACGCGATAACCGTAGAGCTGTCCGGGTGAGACCTCGGGTAGGTAGGCGTGCCAGACCTGGTCAGTCTGTTCAGGCAGAGGAATGCGATGGGTCTCGGTGGGGGCGTCGACCGCATCGAACAGGCAGAGTTCGACCTTCGTGGCATGCTCGGAGAAGAGCGCAAAGTTCACGCCTTTGCCATCCCACGTCGCGCCGAGCGGAGAAGAATGTCCTGGCCAAACGCGCATGGGGTGCCCTTTCTTTGTATGAGTTTTTCTGGCGCGCCAGAAGCAGGAGCCTACCGCACAAACAGCGCCGAAAACATGGGCTCGGCGTGGAGCACGCGGGCTTCGCAATCCGCATCTGCGCGCAGTGAGTGAGGGCCGTGGCCGTCCTGGGTATAGAAGACCGCGTCGGCCGCCTCGCCCTGCGCAAAGATCGGGCTGTGCTGCCGGTAGGCAGCGAGTGTTCTGCCGGCACTGATGTAGGCGAGAAACGTGTAGGGATCGAACGAGTCCAGGGATGTCATCTCCACCCCCTGGCCTGAGTATTGAGTTGGTGGACCAGTTCTTCCCCTGTATTCTAGCATTGTTCTGCAGAGGAAGCACCTATGGACTTGGCCAGATGAGACTCTGTTGGTTAATGTGCCGAGCCCTAAATTCCATGCTCTAGGAGCGAATTTTATCCAAGGCATAGGCCGGACTCCAGCGTTCCCGGCCCGGAATGAGCCGCACCATTGGGGTACACCACCCTGGCGACTCGCTCACAAAGTGGCATGGCTTTCCTCCTTATGGCATACTGTAGGGTGTACACATTTCCTCTCCGCTTTCATAGCGAACCTTCTCAACGGGTCCCCACGTGATTGGCACACGTGCTGCACACGGTGCAGTACACCGTAGGGGGCATTGCGTACCCGGTATACCAATGCCGCGTGGGGTGATTTCAGACGGACAGGGTGCAACTTCGGACGGATAGGGTGCAACCATGCGCTACCACGCCCTCGCCTGTGACTATGATGGAACGCTGGCCTTGGATGGTCGGGTCAACGAGCACACCGTTGCGGCACTGGAGCGGCTCCGGGATTCCGGTCGGCGACTCATTCTGGTGACCGGGCGGGAATTGGAGGATCTCCTCGGGGTTTTTCCCCACGTCCACCTCTTCGAGCGCGTGGTGGCCGAGAATGGCGCCCTGTTATACCGGCCCGCTACGCGTGAGATAACGCTGCTGGGTGAAGCTCCAGCGGAGGAGTTGATCACGGCGCTGCGCCAGCGAGGTGTTCAGCCGCTCTCGATTGGTCGAGGGATAGTGGCTACTTGGCATCCGCACGAGACAGTGGTGGTCGAAGTGATCCGCGACCTAGGGCTCGAGCTGCAAGTGATCTTCAACAAAGGGGCCGTGATGGTGCTTCCCTCGGGCATGAACAAAGCCACTGGGCTCAAAGCGGCGTTGCACGAGCTCGGCTTGTCGTCCCATAACACGGTTGGAGTAGGAGACGCCGAGAACGACCATGCGTTCCTTAGCCTCTGTGAATGCTCGGTTGCCGTGGCCAACGCCCTCCCCTCGGTCAAGAAACGGGTTGATTGGGTGACCAGCGGCGATCATGGGGCTGGCGTCGCTGAACTCATCGACCAAATCGTGGCAGCGGATCTCGGCGAGCTCGAGCCCCTGCTGAAACAGCACCACATCACCCTCGGCACGCGCGAGGATGGCCAGGAGGTACACCTGCCGCTCTACGGGGTGAGTGTTTTACTCGCCGGCTCTTCTGGAAGCGGCAAGTCCACCTTGGCCGCCGGTATTTTGGAGCGACTCGTGGAGCAGGGCTACCAGTTCTGTATCATCGACCCCGAGGGAGACTACTCGACCTTCGAAGGAGTGGTCGTGCTGGGCGACCCGCAACGGGCGCCGAGTGTGGACGAAGTCCTCACATTGTTCGAGAACCCCGAGCAGAACGCTGTGGTCAACCTGCTGGGCATTGCCCTTGAGCACCGCCCCATGTTCTTCAAGAGTTTGCTGCCCCGCCTTCAGGAGTTGCGGGCTCGGACCGGGCGTCCGCACTGGATAGTCGTGGACGAAGCGCACCACTTGCTCCCCGCGGTGTGGGAGCCTGCGTCGCTGGTCCTACCGCAAGCGCTGCACGGGATGCTATTGATCACCGTGCATCCCAATCATGTCTCCCCAACTGTTCTCTCGTCGGTCGGTATGCTTCTCGCTGTAGGCGAGGCTCCGGAGCAGACGATTCGGGCCTTCGCTGAGACACTTGGTCAGTCAGTCCCGGCGCTTTCCCCGACGGCCCTTGCCCCGGGTGAGGCCCTCTTCTGGGCGAGACGCACAGGGGCGGACCCGTATTGGTTCCGTAGTGTTCCCCCTCGCGCGGAGCGGCGTCGTCATCTTCGGAAGTACGCCGTGGGAGAGTTGGGTCCGGACATTAGCTTCTACTTCCACGGCCCAGAAGGCAAGCTCAATCTACGGGCCCAGAATCTGGTCCTCTTCGGCCAACTGGCAGAGGGGATCGACGACGCAACCTGGCTGTACCATCTCCACCGAGGAGATTACTCCCGTTGGTTCCGCGACATCATCAAGGACGAGGACCTTGCGGCCGAAGCGGTGCGCATCGAGAACCTCACAGAGGTGTCTCCCCAGGAGAG
>Ga0299913_10004027_pt1 | contig 12232 bp, 10 predicted proteins | sample RVTome_9_FD_201360 | JGI IMG/M metagenome (GOLD analysis project Ga0299913, IMG submission 201360) | Soil microbial communities from uranium-contaminated site in the Upper Colorado River Basin, Wyoming, United States - RVT155D38 (version 2) ... | reverse complement strand
GGTGGGGTCGTAGCCGAGGTTGCCGATGAGGGTCCTCGCGTCCTCGGTCAGCTCGATCTCGACGCCCTTCTCGCGCAGCCGCTCGGCGAGCCGGCTGGTCTGCATCGCGACGATGTCGCTGATCTCCTCGCGCGTCAGCTGGTCGAACTGGACGATCTCGTCGAGCCGGTTGATGAACTCCGGCTTGAAGGTGGCCTCCACCCCCTCGATCCCGCCGGGGACGTTCGAGGTCATGATCAGCACCGTGTTCTTGAAGTCGACCGTCCGGCCCTGGCCGTCGGTCAGGCGGCCGTCGTCCATCAGCTGGAGCAGGACGTTGAACACCTCCGGCGCGGCCTTCTCGATCTCATCCAGGAGGACAACCGAGTACGGCCGCCGCCGTACGGCTTCGGTCAGCTGGCCCCCCTCCTCGTACCCGACGTAACCGGGCGGAGCGCCGAGGAGGCGGGCGACCGAGTGCTTCTCCATGTACTCGGACATGTCGATCCGCACCATCGCCTGCTCCGAGTCGAACATGAACTCGGCGAGCGCACGGGCCAGCTCGGTCTTGCCGACGCCCGTCGGGCCCATGAAGAGGAACGTGCCGATCGGCCGGTTGGGGTCCTGCAGGCCGGCGCGCGACCGCCGCAGGGCGTTCGAGACCGCCTCGACCGCCTCCGCCTGGCCGACGACGCGCTCGTGCAGGCGCTCCTCCATGTGGATCAGCTTCTCGACCTCGCCCTCCATCAGCTTGGAGACGGGGATCCCCGTCCACTTGGCAACGACCTCGGCGACGTCCTCCTCGTCGACCTCCTCCTTGAAGAAGCGGCGATCGCCGGTTGCCTGCGACTCGGCCTCGGCAAGTGCTGTCTCGAGCTCGGGGATGTCCCCATAGCGCAGCTTCGCGGCCGTCTCGAGGTCGGCCTCGCGCTCGGCGCGCTGAACCTCACGATGGGCGTCCTCGAGCCGCTTCTTCAGGTCGCCGATCGCGTCGAGCGCGCCCTTCTCGTGCTGCCACTCGGCGGTCATCCCGGCCGCCTGCTCGCGCAGCCCGGCGAGCTCGCGCTCGATCGCCTCGCGGCGCGCCTTCGAGGCCTCATCCGTCTCCTTCGCCAGCGCCTTCTCCTCGATCTCGAGCTGCATGATCCGGCGCTGGACCTCGTCGATCTCGGTGGGGACGGAGTCGATCTCCATCCGGACACGCGAGGCGGCCTCGTCGATCAGGTCGATCGCCTTGTCGGGGAGGAAGCGGTCCGCGATGTAGCGGTGTGAGAGGACCGCCGCGCCGACGAGGGCCGTGTCCTGGATGCGGACGTGGTGGTGGCTCTCGTAGCGCTCCTTGAGGCCGCGCAGGATCGCGATCGTGTCCTCGACCGTCGGCTCATCGACCAGCACCGGCTGGAACCGCCGCTCGAGCGCGGCGTCCTTCTCGATGTGCTTGCGGTACTCGTCGAGGGTCGTGGCGCCGACCGCGCGCAGCTCGCCGCGCGCGAGCATCGGCTTGAGCAGGTTGGCGGCGTCGACGGCGCCCTCGGCCGCGCCCGCGCCGACGATCGTGTGCAGCTCGTCGAGGAAGAGGATGATCGTGCCGCCGGCCTCGCCCACCTCCTTCAGGACCGCCTTCAGCCGGTCCTCGAACTCACCCCGGTACTTCGCGCCGGCGATCAGCGCGCCGATGTCGAGCGCGATCACGCGCCGGTCGCGGAGCGATTCGGGCACGTCGCCGGAGACGATCCGCTGCGCGAGCCCCTCGACGATCGCCGTCTTGCCGGTGCCCGGCTCGCCAATCAGGACGGGGTTGTTCTTCGTCCGCCGCGAGAGCACCTGAATGACGCGGCGAATCTCGTCGTCGCGGCCGATGACGGGGTCGAGCTTGCCCTGCTCGGCCGCCTCCGTCAGGTCGCGGCCGAACTTCTCGAGCGCCTGGTACTTGTCCTCGGGGTTCTGGTCGGTCACACGGTGCGGGCCGCGTACGCCCTGGACGGCGTCGGCAAGCACGTCGCGGGTGACGCCCAGGTCGATCTGCGGGTCGCCGGCGAGCGCGAGCAGCAGGTGCTCGGTGGAGACGTACTCGTCGCCGAATCCGCGCGCCTCCTCGTCGGCGCGCGACAGGGTGTCGATCGTGCGCTGGTCGAGCGCGGGCGCCTGCGTGGCGTCGCCCGTGACCGTCGGCAGCGCGTCGAGCTGCTCGTTCGCGCGGCGGCGGACGGCTTCGGGATCGGCGTTCGCGCGCCGCAGTACCGGCGCGACGATCCCGCCCTCCTGCTCGAGCAGGCTGACGAGCAGGTGGTGGGGATCCACCTGCGGATTGCGCTTCCCGGCCGCCAGCTTCTGCGCTGCGGCGAGCGCCTCCTGCGACTTGATCGTGAACCGGTCGGCCTGCATGTCCTCACGCCCTCGGCCGGCGCACCCTGATGCGCACGGCGTCGTCGTCTGGCCGGCGCGGCGTCAGCGCGAGCTCGGGCGGCTCGTAGGGGACCAGGTCGAACCTGAAGCTGCGGCGCACACGATCGACCTCGGCCTCGAACCGCTTGCGCATCTCGTCCGCGCGCCGCTCCAGGCGGTCCATCCGCCGACGCATCTGGTCGAGCTCGCCCTCGAGCTCGAAGACGCGCTCGACGCCGGCCAGGTTCATTCCGAGTTGGGTGGTGAGCTCCTGAATGCGGCGCAGCCGATCGACGTCCTCCTGCGAGTAGAGGCGCGTGCCCTTTGGCGAGCGGGTGGGCTCGATCAGGCCGCGCTGTTCGTAGATCCGCAGCGTCTGCGGGTGCATGCCCGCGAGATCGGCGGCGACCGAGATCATGTAGACCGGCCGTCCGCTGTCGGGGCCCGCCATCAGCGCGCCCTCCCACTGAAGAGCCGCTCGCGCGGGTTGCCGTTCATGACCTGTTCGAGCTCGTCCACGACCTCGCTCTGCTCCTTCGACAGCGTGCGCGGCACCTCGACCACGAGCCGGTAGTGGATGTCGCCGCGGCCCTTGCCGCCGAGCCGCGGCGGGCCCTCGCCGCGAAGGCGTTGCACCGTGTCGTGCTGCGTCCCGGCCGGGACGCGAATCCGCTTCGAGCCCGACAGCGTCGGCACCTCGACCGTCGCGCCCTTGATCGCCTCGACAATCGTGATCGGGACGTCGACCTCGAGGTGGTCGCCCTTGCGCTTGAAGATCGGGCTCTCGGCCACGCGCGTGATGACGTAGAGGTCGCCCGGCGGGCCGCCGCGGCGGCCGGCCTCGCCCTTGCCGGCGAGCCGCACCCGGCTGCGGTCGCGGACACCGGCGGGGATGTTCACCTTGTAGCGCTTGACCTGGCGCGTGTGGCCGCTGCCGCTGCAGGTCGAGCAGGGCTCCTTGATCTCGGTGCCGGTGCCGCCGCACACGCGGCACGGCTGCGAGATCGAGAACAGGCCCTGCGACTCGGCCTCGACCCCGCGGCCCTGGCATGCCGAGCAGACGGTCGGCGAGGTGCCCGGCTTCGCGCCCGTGCCGCGGCAGGTGGGGCACGGCGCCGCCAGCGGCACGGTCACCGGCACCTGGGCGCCCTCGACGGCCTGGTCGAACGAGATGTGCACCTCGGTCTCCAGGTCGCGCCCGCGCTCGGGGCGGTTGCGCCCGGCGGCAGTCGCGCCGCCGCTCCCGCCGAAGAGGTCGGACAGGATGTCGCCGAAGCCGCCGAAACCGCCGGCGCCCGGCCGGAAGGAGCCGGGGTCGAAGCCGAACATGCCGCCCTGGTCGAACTGCTTGCGCTTCTCGGGGTCGGACAGGATCGAGTACGCCTCCTGTACCTCCTTGAAGCGCTCCTCGGCCTGCTTGTCGCCGGGGTTCTTGTCGGGGTGGTACTGGCGCGCGAGCTTGCGATACGCCTTCTTGATCTCGTCGGCCGACGCCTTCTTGTCGACTCCGAGCGCCCCGTATGGATCGCGCACGGCGGGCATCAGGCAGACACCACCACGCGCGCGGGACGCAGCACGGTCCCGTTCAGCTTGTAGCCCTTCTCGACCACGTCGAGCACTCGGCCCGACTCACCGTCCTCGCGGGTCGAGAGCGCCTCGTGCCACTCCGGGTCGAACGTCTCCCCGACCGGGTCGAAGGACTGGATTCCCTCGCGCTCGAGCGCGGCGACGAGCTGGACATGGACCATCTTCACCCCGTCGGCGAGATGCTGCTCACCCTCGCCCGCGGACGCGATGGCGCGCTCGAGGTTGTCGAGCACGGGCAGCATCTCCCGGATGAGGTTGGCCTTCGCCCGCTCGCCCGCCTGCGCGGCCTCGCGGGCCGCGCGCTTGCGGTAGTTCTCGAACTCGGCGCGCGTGCGCTGGGAGAGCTCGAGGTACTCGTCACGTTCCCGTTCGGCCTTCGCGAGCGGATCCTCGTCGGGCTCGGGCTGTTCGGCCTTCGGCTCCGGTTGGTCGGGCTCCCGAACAGCCTCTTCGTCGGGACGGGGCCGTGCCATTACTTGTCCCCGCCTGTGCCCTCAGGGGTATCCACGACCTCGGCGTCGACGACCTCCTCGTCACTTCCGTCGCTCGCCCCGGCGCCGTCCTCGGGCGCACCGTTGGCCGATGTGTCCGCCTGCTGCTGCGCGGCGGCGGCGTACATCTGCTCGGACACCTTGTGGAACGCCTGCTGGAGCGCGTCCGTCTTCGACCGGATCTCGTCGGCGTCCTCGGACTCGAGCACGTCGCGCACCGCCTTGATCGCGTCCCCGATCTCGGTCTTCGCCGACTCGTCCACGGCGTCGCCCAGCTCTCCGAGCTGCTTCTCGGCCTGGTAGGCGGCGTTCTCGCCGTTGTTCCGGGCCTCGGCCAGCTCGCGCAGGCGACGGTCCTCGTCGGCGTGCGACTCGGCGTCCTTGACCATCCGCTCGATCTCCTCGTCGGAGAGGCCGGAGCCGGCCTTGATCTCGATCCTCTGCTCCTTGCCGGTACCCAGATCCTTCGCGGACACGTGGAGGATGCCATTGGCGTCGATGTCGAAGGTGACCTCGACCTGGGGCATGCCGCGCGGCGCGGGCGGGATGCCCGTCAGCTGGAACTTCCCGAGCGACTTGTTGTAGGCGGCCATCTCGCGCTCGCCCTGGAGGACATGCACCTCGACGGACGGCTGGTTGTCCTCGGCCGTCGAGAAGATCTCCGACTTGCGCGTCGGGATCGTGGTGTTGCGCTCGATGAGCTTCGTCATCACGCCGCCCTTGGTCTCGATGCCGAGCGTCAGCGGCGTCACGTCGAGCAGGAGGACGTCCTTCACGTCACCGGCGAGCACGCCGGCCTGGATGGCGGCGCCCACGGCGACGACCTCGTCCGGGTTGACGCCCTTGTGCGGGTCCTTGCCCGTCAGCTCCTTGACCTTCTCCTGCACGGCCGGCATGCGCGTCATGCCGCCCACGAGGACGACGTGCTGGATGCCGTCCTTGCCGACCCCGGCGTCCGACATGGCCTGCTTGACCGGGCTGACCACACGGTCGATCAGGTCCGAGGTCAACTCGTTCAACTTCGAGCGCGTCAGCCGCATGTCGAGGTGCTTCGGCCCCGACTGGTCGGCCGTCACGAACGGCAGGTTGATCTGCGTCTCCTGCGTGGTCGAGAGCTCGACCTTCGCCTTCTCAGCCGCTTCGTAGAGGCGCTGTAGAGCCATCTTGTCCTGCGACAGGTCGATGCCCTGCGAGGCCTTGAATTCCTTGACCATCCAGTCGACGATTGCCTTGTCGAAGTTGTCGCCGCCGAGGTGGTTGTCACCGGCAGTGGCCTTCACCTCGAACACGCCGTCGCCGATCTCGAGCACCGACACGTCGAACGTGCCGCCGCCGAGGTCGAAGACGAGGATCGTCTGGTCGGAGGCCTCCTTGTCGAGCCCGTAGGCGAGTGCCGCGGCGGTCGGCTCGTTGATGATGCGCTTGACGTCGAGCCCCGCGACCTTGCCGGCGTCCTTGGTCGCCTGGCGCTGGTCGTCGTTGAAGTACGCGGGCACGGTGACGACCGCGCTCTCGACGGTCTCGCCGAGGAAGGCCTCGGCGTCCGCCTTCAGCTTCTGGAGGATCATCGCGCTGATCTCGGGCGGCGAGTACTCCTTGCCGCCGGCGGACACGCGCGCGTCGCCGTTCGGGCCGCGGACGACCTTGAACGGGACCATCGTCTCCTCCTCCTTGACCTCCGCCTCCTTGCGGCCCATGAAGCGCTTGACGGAGAAGACGGTGTTCTCGGGGTTTGTGACCGCCTGGCGCTTGGCGACCGCGCCGATCAGGCGCTCACCGCCCTGCGTGAAGGCGACCACCGACGGCGTCGTGCGGGCGCCCTCGGAATTCTCGATGACCTTCGGCTCGCCGCCCTCGAGCACTGCCATGCACGAGTTCGTGGTCCCGAGGTCGATGCCAATCGTCTTAGCCATTGCTGCTCCAGTTCGTTTCGTAAGAAATCTAAGTGTGGTTTTAGCAGATCATATCGGGGCGTCAACCGCCGGGAGCGCGGCGGCGCCCGCGCTCCGAAGGTTTCCCGAGGGACGCCGGGCACCGATACGGTGCCCAATCGACCGCGGTTGCGACGGCGGCGGGGGCCGTGCTCCTACCCAGCCTCTTCTGGGGCGCGCGCTCGGTTGCGCACACCGGGAAGCGACAGGGGAGAGCCGCCTAGGGCAACCGGAGCTTGCTCACGACACCGCCGTGGTCCGACGGCCACAACCCGGACGGCGTCATCTCCCCCGGATCGTCGCCGGTGACGAACGCCTTCCCCGCGCGCTTTACGCCGGGCTTCACGAGCACGTGGTCGACCGTGTGGTCGAACGTGTAGCTCGGGTCGTTCAGTAGCGACGGGTAGCAGCAGCTCTGGACCGCCCCGCGGTCCTTCATGCCGAACCGCTTCAGCGCCTTGAACGCGAGCGGATCCTTCGGGCTGTCCGTCAGGCCGGCGCCGACCCGATGCCGCTTCGGCAGGCCGGAGTTGAGGTCGCCCACGAGCACCCTCTGGCCCTTGCCGCGCAGCGCCTTGCGGATCAGCTGCTTGGCCTGCGCCTCGCGGATCTCGGGGTCGCCGAACGCCTCGAGATGGGTGTTGACGAACCGGAACTTCGCGTCGCCGACGCGCGCCGCCGTCCACAGCCAGCCGCGGTCGGCAGCGAGCTGGACCCCCGAGACGTCCGCGATGTAGCGCTCCTTGTAGTGGCCCTTCCGAACCTTCCCGGTCTTGACGCCCTTGCGGGCCAGGATGACGTCGCGCATCGTCAGCCGCGCGTCTAGGTCGGCGCCGCAGGCGTCGCCGGTGGCGTCATCGGCGTCGATGTCCGCCGGGAGCTCGGCGTCGAACTCGTGCTGCACGCCGACCACGCGGTAGCGGCCGCCGAGCTCGGCCTTCAGGAGGTCGAGGAAGTCGTACTGGACGGTGGTCGCCGGCATCCCGTTCGGGTTGATCGGCGGGGCGCCGAGGTCGGAGGGCGTCTGGACCCGCCAGAGCGCGACCTCCTGCAGGCCCACGAGATGCGGCCTGGCCCGCCTGATCTCGCGCGCGAGCGGGACCGCGCGCTCGCGGAAGTCGGTGCGCTGCACCTCGTTGTAGATCACGCCTGCGCCGTCGACGACCCCGCACAGGTCGGCGGCTTCGATCGCAGGGCTGAGGTCGGCGCCGAGGTAGACGTTGCGAGTCATCACCCGCACCTTCTCCCCGTCGTCCGCTGCCGCGGCAGCGGCGGGTGGCGCGAGCACGGCGAGTACGACAACGGCGAGGGCGGGAGCCTTCAGCTTCACGAGTTCTCCTCTCGGATGCGGTCCCGGGTGATGTTAGGAGGTACGTGCTCGCCCGTCGGGGCATATCGACAGCAGCGGGCACCCCGGGCAGTTCGGATTGCGCGCCGTGCACGTCCGGCGCCCGTGCCGGATCAGCGAGACATGAAGCTCGTAGGCCTCGTCCGCGAAGCGCAGCATCTCGTCGTGCGCCTCCTCGAACGACTCCCCGGGCCGGAAGATCCCGAGCCGGGTTCCGACTCGGAAGACGTGCGTGTCGACCGGCACGTCCGGAAGCCCGTACGAGAACAGCAGGACGCAGGCGGCCGTCTTGCGCCCGACCCCCGGCAGCGAGCAGAGATAGTCGCGCCCCTCGTCGACGGGCGCCGTCTCGAGCCAGGCCAGGTCGTCGCCGTCGAGCGCGCGCAGGATCTGCTGGATCCGGACCGCCTTCGTCGGTGCGAGACCGCCGGGGCGGATCGCGTCCTCGACGGTCGCGGCCGGCGCGTCCCGTACCTCCTTCCAGGACCCGAATCGCTCACGCAGGCGCCCGTAGGCGACGTCGCGGTTGCGGTCGTTCGTGTTCTGGGAGAGCACCGTCAGGATCAGCTCGTCCACGGGCGCCCCGTGCGGCTCGAGCTCGGGCTTGCCGTAGGCCGCACGCAGCCGGTCGCGGATCGCACGCACCTTCCGCCGGTCCGGCCTCCTCCACTCGGTTCGCTTACGTTGCACCGGTGGACATCATCGAGCACCGGTCCGAGGTGGCCGGGATCGAGACCTTCTGGCGCCAGGCCGGCGATGCCCCGATCCTGTACGTCCACGGCAACCCGAACAGCTCGGACCTGTGGCTGCCCTTCCTCGAACGAACTGGCGGCGTCGCGATGGACCTGCCCGGCTTCGGCCGGTCGGCCAAGCCGGCGGAGTTCAACTACACGATCGCGGGATACGCGGACTGGTTGGACTCCCTGCGCCGGGAGCTCGGCTGGGAGCGCTACCGCCTGCTCGTGCACGACTGGGGCAGCGTAGGCCTGGCGATGGCGCAGCGCGAGCCGCAGCGTGTCGAGCGGCTCGTGATCGTCAATGCCCTTCCGTTCCTCCCCGGGTACAGGTGGCACCGGGTTGCCCGCATCTGGCGAACGCCCGGCCTGGGCGAGCTGTTCCAGGGCGCCACCACGAAGCGCGGGCTCAGGTACTTCCTCCGCGGGATGCCCGACCAGTTCGTCGACTCGATCTGGGAGCACTTCGACCACGGCACGCAGCGGGCGATCCTGAAGCTGTACCGGTCGGCGCCGCCTGACGCCCTGGCGGAGGCGGGCACGCGCCTCGGCGAGATTCGCTGCCCTGCACTCGTCCTCTGGGGGGCGGACGACCCGTACCTGCCCGCCCGCTTCGCCCACGCGTACGGGGAGGCGTTGGGCGGCGAGACGGACGTCGAGGTGGTGGACGGTGCGAACCACTGGCCGTGGATCGACAAGCCTGAGCTCGTAGAGCGGGCGTGCGCCTTCCTGACCTGACCCGCGACCGGCTGGCCCCGACGCTGGCCGCGGCGTTGGTGGCTGCGCTCTACCTGATCCTCGACCTGCGCACCGGCGACCTGGCCGCCCACCTGTATCGCGCGGACCTGTTCGCACGCGAGGGGTTCACCATCTGGAACGGCAACTGGTACGGCGGCCACCACACGCCCGCCTACAGCGTGCTGTTCCCGCCGCTCGGCCACCTCCTGACGCCGCAGGTCGCGGGCGCGCTCGCCGCGGTCGCAGCCGCAGCCCTGTTCGAGCCGCTGGCGCGCTCGCAGTTCGGCGAGCGCGCGCGCTGGGGAGCGCTCTGGTTCGGCCTTGCCGCCGGCGCGTCCCTCTTCACCGGCCGGCTGCCATTCCTGTTCGGCGTGGCGGTGGGGCTGGGCGCGCTCCTGGCGCTTCAGCGCGGACGGCTGGCGGTCGCCGCGCTGCTCGCCGTCGCGTGCTCACTCGCCAGCCCCGTCGCCGGCCTCTTCCTCGCGCTCGCCGCGCTCGCCTACGAGGTCGTCGCACGCACGCGCAGCGGGGCGGTCCTGGCGGGGCTGGCCGTGGCCGCACCGGTGCTCGTCTCGGCCGCGTTCCCGGAGGGGGGCTATCAGCCGTTCACGTTCCGCTCGTACGCCGCCGTGCCGATCTTCTGCCTGCTGCTGTTCGTCGTCCTGCCGCGCGACCACAGGACGCTGCGCGTGGGGGCGGTGCTCTATGCCCTGGCGGCGACGGCCGCGTACGTGATCGACACGCCGATGGGCAACAACGCGGTGCGGCTGGCCGAGCTCTTCGGCGGCGCCGTGGTCGTCTGCTTCCTGCCCTGGCGGCACGAGCTGCGACTGCGGCGCAGGCTCGTCGTCGCGCTGCTCGTCGCGCTGGCCGCCTGGCCGCTCTACCCGACGGTGCGCGACGTGATCCGGAACGCGCGCGACGAGTCCACGGAGGCGTCCTACTACGAACCTCTGCTCGATTTCCTCGAGCGGGAGGGCCGCGAGCCCGGCCGTATCGAGATCCCCTTCACGCGCGCGCACTTCGAGGCATACGAGGTGGCGCGCCAATGGCCGATCGCACGCGGCTGGCAGCGCCAGCTCGACATCGAGCGGAACAGGCTCTTCTACGGCGGCGTGCTGAACGACCTGACGTACGCGACCTGGCTGAGCGAGAACGGGGTCCGCTACGTCGCGCTGCCTGACGCACCGCTCGACTCGTCCGCGCGCGAGGAGAAGGAGCTGATCGAGGAAGGGCCCTCCTACCTGAAGCAGCGCTGGGCTTCCGAGCACTGGCGCGTGTACGAGGTCACGCTCCCGCATCCGCTCGTGATCGCGGACGACGGAGCCGACATCCGGCTCACCAGCCTGCGCTCGGACGAGTTCACGCTCGACGTGCGCGAGCCCGGGGAGGCGCTCGTGCGCGCCGCATGGAGCCGGTATTGGGAGCCGCGCTCGGGATGCGTCGAGCGCGACGGGCACTGGACGCGGGTGACCGCGGTCGAGCCGGGGCCGCTGCGGGTGACCCAGCGGATCACGCCCGCGCGGCTCGTCGACTCGGGCCCGTACTGCGCCTCCTAGTCGCGCGCTGCCTCGGGAGTTAAGCTGGCTGCGTGGCCCGTGCGTGGTACTGGAGCAGCCGCTGGCTGCCGAATGGATGGATCGATGCCCTGCGGCAGCTCCTTCTGTTCGCAGGGGCGTACTACGCGTACCGGATCGTTCGCGGGATGGTGGACGGCCGCGCCAGCAACGCGTTCGAGAACGCGCGCGACATCATCAGCGCCGAGCGCTCGCTCAACCTGTTCTTCGAGCAGGACTTCCAGCAGTGGGCCCTCACCGACGCGCGCTGGCTCGTCGACGGCGCGAACTGGATGTACGTGAACTCGCACTTCGTCCTGACCGTCGGGTTCCTGATCTGGCTCTACCTCGCGCGCAACCAGGCGTACTACTTCGTGCGCAACATGTTCATGGTCGCGATGGGCCTCGCGCTGGTCGGCTACGTGGTCTATCCGACAGCGCCGCCGCGCTTCATGCCCGAGTGGGGGTTCCAGGACACCGTCACCGAGTGGGTCGGGCTCCAGGCCGCGCACAACGCGAACGCGCTCTACAACCCGTTCGCGGCCGTTCCCAGCATGCACGTGGCGTTCGCGCTGATGATCGCCGTGCCGGCCCTGCTCGTGATCCGCAACGTCGCGATCCGCGCGTTCTTCGCCGTCTATCCGCTCCTCGTGACAGTCACCGTCGTGGTGACCGGCAACCACTGGTGGCTCGACGCCGTGCTCGGAGCCCTGGTCGCCGGTGTGTCGGCCCTCGCCGCGAGCGGCGCGCTCGCGCGGGCCAGGCCGGACGCGTGGGCGTTCCGGACCGGCCTACGCGAGGCCCCCGCTTGAGCACGGTCGAGCCGCGCACGCGCACCGGCGAGCGCGTGGTGGAGATGCGTGCCGTGGCGCGCAACCGGCTGATCGAGTCGCGCCTGACCCCGAACGCGATCTCGATGACGGGTCTCGTGCTGAACGTCGTGGCGGCCGTCCTGGTCTTCGAGGAGGAGTTCTTCCTCGGCGGGCTGGCGTTCATCGTCGGTTCGATCATGGACACGCTCGACGGCCGCTACTCCCGCATGTCCGGCAAGGGCACGCCGTTCGGCGCGTTCCTCGACTCGACGCTCGACCGGATCGAGGAGGGCGTCGTGCTCACGGCGGTGGCCATCTTCTTCTCGCGCGAGGGCAACGAGACCGCCGTCGCCGCAGTGGTCCTGACGGTGCTGCTGTCGCTGATGGTCAGCTACACGCGCGCCCGCGCTGAGGCCCTCGGGGTCGAGTGCAAGGTGGGCCTCGCCACGCGTGCCGTACGCGTCGTGATCCTGTCCGCGGGACTCGTGTTCGCGAAGGGCGCCGGGCTGGGCGATTTCGAACTTCTCGCCCCGGCCATCTACGCTATGACGGTGCTCACCGGCTTTACGGTGCTGCAGCGGGTACTCCATGTCCGCAGCGCTCTGCGCTCGGCGCCCGCGTAACCAAACCGCTGGATTCGAGTAGATTCGGGGGTCCGCCCACGCCGCCTG
>Ga0299913_10004026_pt1 | contig 12233 bp, 11 predicted proteins | sample RVTome_9_FD_201360 | JGI IMG/M metagenome (GOLD analysis project Ga0299913, IMG submission 201360) | Soil microbial communities from uranium-contaminated site in the Upper Colorado River Basin, Wyoming, United States - RVT155D38 (version 2) ... | reverse complement strand
CTCAGGCCGGTACTCCGCCCCGCCGAGCAGGCCGACGTAGTCCACGCCCAGGTTGGCGATGTTTCCGACGAACAGGCAGTTCTCGATCGTCGCGCGGCTGCCGTGCAGGAGATCGACGGCCGATCCCGTGATCTGCGTGAGGTTGTCCCGGAAGATGCAGTGGCGCAGGAGCACGGAATCCTGAGTCTGCCCGAGGTGCTCGACCGACATGCCGGCGCCGCACGGGGCCGTATAGTTGTCATAGACCTCGACGTGCTCAATCGTCGGGTACGACCGGGCGTATACTTTGATGCCGCCGCCGTCGACGTAGAAGAAGGCGGTCTTCCGGATGTCGTCCGATTCGATCGGCGACTTTTCGCCCGTCCCGGTGGTGAAGTTCCTCGCGCCGGTGATCCTGAACCCTTTGAGGACCGTCTTCCGCGAGACGCCGTCGCCGAAGTAGACGACGTGATTCACGACCGCCGGCGACGCGGGATTGCGGGGATCGCCGATCTGTGGATTGGCGGCAGTCAGGACGACGTCCCCGAGGGCTTCCAGCGTAATGCCATCGTGCCGCGCATTGAACCAGATGAGCGCCTGCCCGCGGGCGGCCGGCCGATACGTGCCTGGGTGGACGTAGACAGTCTTGTTGACGGCGTCCTTCGCAGCCGCCTCGAGCGCCTCCTGGATCTGCCCGCCCGGATGCACGTGCCACGCGCCGGCCTTTGCATCCAGCGTGATCGTCTGTCCCGCCCCGCGCTGATGCTGAGCCGCGAGCGTGCGTACGGGAACGACCGGCGCCGCCATGAGCGCACCGAGGAACGCCCGACGATGAGGCGTGCCCGCCCGGGGAGTGGACGGCCGAATCCGCCGTGCCGTCATGGCGTCGCGCCGTCCAGCCGGCGCAGGCGGATGTCGCGCAAGGCGGCCTTCGTGCGCCACGAGGCCACGCCGAGCGGCTGCGACGGCTCCACCTCGAACCGCGTCGACACCGCGTGGCCCTTCAGGTCCTGTTCGACGATCTGTTTCTCGTCGAGCCATGCCTGGATCGTCGCCGGCGTCACGCGGATTCGCACGTCGTACCACCGGCCCGACTCGAACGCGACCGAGCGGGTCGTGTCGTTCTCCGACGCGTCGCGGCCATTGACGCTCGACAGCCCCACGATTGCGCCTCCCCAGCCGCCGAGGATCAGCGAGCAGAACGAGTCCTCGACGGGAAATGTCACGCCGGCGAAGAAATCGCTGCCCTGGACCCGCATGGCCTGCAACGCCAGCTCGTAGTTGGTCGTCGGGAGATCCGGCCCTGTCCAGGTGATGCCGGTGAGGTCGTTGCCGGCGGCGAGCACGATCTGACCGTCTTCCACCGTCACGGGCCCCTCGCCGATGAACCGGGTGGACTCCCAATTCGCGAGCGTCTTCCCGTCGAAGAGCGGCTGCCAGCCCGCCCCCGCCGGTGGCAACTGGCCCGCCGAAGCCGCGAGGCCGAGGGAGAGGGCGGCCGTCAGCACGCACGCCCCGAGCGTCGGCAGCCACGGCAGCAGCATGGTCATGAGGTAATTCTACGGGCAGAGGACCGCGCGCGCATCACCGTCCGGCTCAGCACCCGCGAAGCCGCACTGCGTCGTGTGAGGGGCACCGCGGAGACGCTTGCTCCCAAGTGTCTGGTCCGAAGGCATTTGGTATCATGCGGGGAAGGTCCGCCGGGCTCCCGCGCCGCCAGTATGCGGATGCGCTCACGTCCGACCGAGGCGATCATGACAGTGAAATCGAAGCCTGAACCCACCACGATCGAGCGCCGCGACTTTCTGAAGAGGACTGGCGCGGCGGCCGGCGCGCTCGCCGGCTTTCCAGGCATCATCTCGGGCCAGACGGTCACCAACGCGCTGAAGGTCGGGCTGATCGGCTGCGGGGGGCGCGGCAGCGGTGCCGCGGCGCAGGCGCTGACCGCCGACTCACAGGCCGAGCTGACCGCGGTCGCCGACATCGACGAGGCCATTGTCGACCGGGCGGCGACACGGCTGCGGGGCAGCGAGCGGTTCGGCGCACGAGTGAAGATCGACCACGCCTTCTTCGGTCTCGACGCGTTCCAGCACGTCATCGACAGCGGCGTCGACGTGGTCCTCCTCGCCACGCCGCCGGGCTTCCGGCCGCAGCACATGACCGCGGCGGTGAACGCGGGCAAGCACATCTTCGCGGAGAAGCCCTGCGCGACCGACTCGCCTGGCGTGCGGGCAGTGCTGGCGGCCCAGAAGCTGGCACATACCAAGGACGTCGCGGTGGTGTCGGGCTTCTGCTGGCGCTACAACAACATGGTCCAGGCAGCGATGGAGCAGGTGCACAGCGGGGCGATCGGCCGGCTCGTGGCGCATTACTCGACGTACTACACGAACCCCGTGAAGCCGATGCCGCCCGAGAGCGAGCGGCCGGCCGGCATCAGCGACATCGAGTGGCAGGTGCGCAATTGGTACAACTTCGTCTGGCTGTGCGGCGACAGCCTCGTCGAGCAGGCCGTGCACAACGCCGACAAGATCATGTGGGTCATGAAGGATCAGCCGCCGGTCGGCGCCGTCGCGGTGGGCGGCCGCGCCGTGCCGGCCAACGGCGGCAACATCTACGACCACTTCGAGGTGAACTACCTCTTCCCGAACGGCTATCGCGTCTTCCTCGCGAACCGCCAGGCGACCGGCTGCTACAACGCCACGCATGATTACCTGATGGGCACGGACGGCACGCTGCTCCTCGGGGGTGGCCGGCCGCGCATCGAGACCCCCGACGGCCAGCTCAAGTGGCAGTTCGAGGGAGAGGAGTACGACATGTATCAGCGCGAGCACGACGTGCTGTTCGGATCGATCCGGGCAGGGAAGCCGGCGAACACGGATCTGAATCTCGCCACGAGCACGCTGCTGGCGATCATGGGGCGGCAGGCCGCGTACACGGGCCAGCAGGTGACGTGGGAGGCCTCGATGAACTCGCAGGTCAGTCTGGTGCCCGATCCCATCGACTGGAACGGGCGGCACGAGGTCCCCGGCCTGGCGATTCCAGGGCGGACGAAGGAGATCTGATTCGAGACATGCGGTCGCGCGCGCCGGCGCTCGCGCTGGTGCTTCTCGTCGTGGCGCACCTGGCGCCCTCCCTCGCGGGACAGGCCGGATCGCCCGTGGATGCCGGGGAGATGGCCGCCGTCGAGCGGATACGGGCTCGGATCGAAGAGCGCAGCAAGCCGGCTTCAGGGTCCCCGGCGCCGTACACCGTCACGATTCCGAACACCACGGTCACCTACGGCATGGCTTCCGTGCCTGCCGGCGAGTTTCAGATGGGGTCGGCTGCGCCGGATGCGCCCGCCGATGAGAAGCCGCAGCACACCGTGCGCCACGACGCGTTCTGGATGCAGACCCACGAGGTCACCTGGGATGCCTACCTGATGTTCATGTTCGTGGACCAGGCCGGTGAGTCGTCCAAGCCGGACATGCTGGTCGACGGGTTGAGCCGTCCGACGGCGCCGCACCTCGAGATGAGCTTCGGCCGCGGCAACAGCGGATTTCCGGCGATCAGCATGACTCAGCACGCGGCGAACAAGTTCGCGCAGTGGCTGAGCGCGCGGACCGGGGAGTACTACCGGCTCCCGACGGAAGCTGAGTGGGAATACGCCTGCCGGGCAGGTGACACCACTGCCGTGCCTCCCGGTCCGCTGGACGACTACGCCTGGCACCGCGGGAACTCGTCGACTCCGGCCTTCGCCGACGGCACGTATCACCAGGTCGCCACGAAGAAGCCGAACGCCTGGGGCCTGCACGACATGCGCGGGAACGTGATGGAGTGGACGCTCGATCAGTACGCGCCGTACACGCCAGAGCCGAAAGAGAACCCGTGGGTGCGCGCCACCCGGCCATACCCTCACGCGGTACGCGGCGGATCGTGGAACGACGAGCCGGCGCGCGTGACGTGCACGGCCCGCGTGGCGTCCGAGCCCTCGTGGAAGATGCGCGATCCCCAGCTGCCGAAGAGCGTCTGGTATATGACCGACGCGCAGTGGCTCGGATTCCGCCTCGTGCGCCCCGCCGTGCTGCCGAACGCCGAGGAGATGTACCGCGCGTGGAACAGCGGGGTCGAGTTGGATCCGTACTGACGCTGTCAAGGCAAAAGGCACAGGCAGAAACGTGCCCTCAGGGCTCGCACTTCTCATCGGCCTGATGGTTCCAGCGGCGCCGGCCGATCTACGCCGGTTCGAGGCGGTCGAGCCGCACATGGGGACACTCGTTCAGGTCGTGGTGTTCGCGCGCGACGAGGCGGCGGCGAAGGCAGCATTCCGCACTGCCTTCGATCGAATCCAGGAGCTCGATCGGATCCTCTCGGACTATCAGCCCGACAGTGAGCTGAACGCCCTCACTCGTAGCGCGGTGGGCCGCCCCGTGCCGGTCGGGCCCGATCTCTTCACGGTCCTCAGCGCGTCCCAGCAGCTTGCGAGGGCGACAGGTGGGGCGTTCGACATCACGCAAGGGCCCGTCATCCGGCTCTGGCGAAGGGCGAGGCACACGGGCCGGCTGCCGGATCCGGCCGCGCTGCAGGAGGCTGCCGCGCGCAGCGGATACGGCAAGCTCCACCTCGATCAAGAACACCGGACCGTCATGCTCGACGCCGAGAGGATGGCGCTCGACGTCGGCGGCATCGCGAAGGGGTACGCCGCCGGCGAAGCGCTCGCGGCGCTCTCGATGCGGGGTGTGCAGCACGCGCTCGTGGCCGTCAGCGGGGACATCGCCGTCAGCGAGGCGCCGCCGGGCCAGCGCGGCTGGCGCATTTCGATTCACGACGCCGATCCCGCGCTGTCGCCCATTCCGGAGGTGCTGGAGCTGAGCAACGCGGCGGTCTCCACCTCGGGGAGCAGCGCCCAGCACCTCGACGTCGAGGAGCGCCGCTACTCGCACATCGTGGAGCCCTCCTCGCGCACGGGACTGGTCGGCGACCTGACCGTGACCGTTGTGGCGCGCCGCGGGATTGAGGCCGACGGGCTCGCCACGGCCGTGAGCGTGCTCGGCGCCCGCGACGGCCTCGCCTTCGTCGAGTCGCGGTCCGACGCTGCCGCGCTCATCGTCGATCGAGGGCCCGAAGGGACGACGTTCCACCAGTCGTCGAGGTTTCAGGCGCTGGCGTCCGGCTCTCTTCCGATGCAGTCCCCCCTGGGCCAGCTCGGCTGGCTGGGAGGCTGCTGGCAAAGCGGGAGCGGCGACCGAACCACCATGGAGATGTGGCTGCCGCCCGCCAGGGGACTGATGATCGGCGCGAGCCGCACTGTCGCCGGCGGGCAGGTCCGCGAGTACGAGCACCTGCGCCTCCGGGCCGATGGCGGCACGCTCGTGTACACGGCGCTACCGTCGCGTCAGCGGGAGACCGACTTCAGGTCCACCAGCGCCGGTGCTGACGGCTTCAGGGTCGAGAACCTGCAGCACGACTTCCCGCAGCGCATCACCTACACACGGACAGGCGCGGACACGATGACCGTGCGGGTCGAAGGAGCCGGCGCCGGCGAGCCGCGCGGGTTCGATCTGGCGTTTCAGCGTACGCCCTGCGAATCGGCGCCCGGGCCGCCTGCCACTCATTTCTGAGGGAGCGTCCTCGGCACGGCGGCGAGCGCTTCGCTCAGATTGAAGCCCTGGAAAATCCTGTCCGGGTCCTCCTCCTCGAACCGCAGGCTGGTCAGCCGCGTCAGTCGGCGATGGCGGCGCCAGGCGACGAGCCGTGCCGCCAGCCAGACGGCCGAGCAGAAGGCGACGAGTCGCAGCGGCCTCGCGATGAGCGCCTGATCGATCGCGGCGAACAGCACCGTGTACATGAAGAACGCCAGCACGTAGAAAGGCCACAAGGTGAAGACGCGTGACTTGCCGGGGTAGTACGTGCAGGCGCACGGCAGCTTGTCCATTCGAATCAGGAGAACCTCCGAGAAGAGCCGGCCCATGACCCAGCAGAACACCGCGTGGCCGGCTGCGGCAGGAAGGGTCCAGAAGATCAGCCCCTGGCCGAGCGCGAAGAGCCCGGTTGGCAGCACCACCAGGCTGGTCATCGTGTCGCGCGCGCCGTCGACTGCCGCGGCGCGGTCTGACGGCTCGCACGCGCGGAAGATCCAGCGCGCCTTCGGCTCGCACGGCAGCGCCATTATCAGCCGCAGCGCAATCAGCAGAAGGAATTGAAACGCCAGCGGCATCGAGAGCATCGGGATTGCGGGACGCCAGAGCCCCGCCCCGCCGTCGCGGACGGCGACAGACAGCGCCGACGAGGCGACGATCGCCAGCGCGATGCCCGCGTAGATGGCGAGCATCATGCGATGCGAGCGGCTCCGGGCGAGCGTGCGGACGGTGTACTGCCGCACGGCCTCGGTCGGCGGCGCACGACGTCCCGGCAGAGGCAGCTGCCGCGCGACGTGCCGCAGGCGTTCCCAGCCGTGACGTCTGGCCCGCGGCGGCGGCCCCTCGAGCGCCCGCCTGGACAGCGGACCGTAGGTCGCGGCATACAGACCGATCGACAGCACGACGGCGGCGAGGGTGACCACGACGGCGACTCGCGCAAGCGACAGGCTCTGCGCGTTCCCCGTCCCCGTCAGCGCCTCGTACAGGCCGACGAACCACGTGGGCGGCAGCGCGACGACAGCTCCAAGCCCTTCGTGTGTGCCGCCCCCCTCGCGCAGGACGCGTCCGAGCCTTGGCAGGAAGAAGAACAGCTGCACGAGCCCGACGGCGAAGAGAAGCTGGAAGGCCACCGAGACGTGCTGCGCGGCGCGGCGTCCGAACGCAATCAGCAGGAGGCTCTGCGCGGCCACGAGCGTCGCGAAGACGAACGTGCAGGCGAAGACGACCGTCGCCAGATGGGCGCCCATCCCGTGCAGCCTCGGCACCGGATCCCCGTGGCCGGCCACGGCCAGCGGGAAGGAGACCGACTGCAGGACGCAGATCGGCACCGCGAACAGGACGTACACCTGGCCGACTGCCGCCAGGCGGGCTTCCACGAAGCGCCACGTGGACACCGGCAGGACCCCGAGGATCCGTACATCGCGACGATCCGGGAACACGCCGTCCCAGATGATCAGCCCAGCGGCACCGATGGCGAGCATCGAGAGCGTGATCAGGATCGTCCGATCGGCGGCGAACTCCGGCGCAAGCGGCTGCGAGAACTGCAGCGACGCGTACTTGTCCACCACCAGGAAGGCGTACCCGCTCGCGGGCGTTGCCGCGAGAAGTGCTCCCCATAACACGAGCTGCACCTGCGGCAGCCCCTCGGGCATCAGGTCGCTCTCGAAGAGCCGGCCGAAAAACGCGCGCCGGAGGAGCGTGAACTGACTCACGGTCTCAGAGCTTCATCACCGACACCATGTCCGCCGCCACCGAGTCGAGGTCTTCGGCAATCACGAGGCTCCTGAAGACCTCCTCGAGCGAGGCCAGCATCATCAGCTCACGGAGCCGCGACACGGAGTCGTGCGCGACGATGCGGCCGTCGTGGAGGATGAGGACGTCGGTCGCCACCTGCTCGACGATCTCGAGCACGTGCGAGGAGTAGATCACCATCCGCCCCTCGCCGGCGAGCCGCTGGACGAGGCGGCGCAGCACGAGCGACGTCGTGACATCCAGTCCAGAGTTCGGCTCGTCCAAAACGATCACGGCGGGGTCGTGCAGCAGGGCGGCCGCAATCAGAATTTTCTGCCGCATCCCCTTCGAGTACGCCGACAGTGGTGCGTGCACATCGTCGGCGAGCCCGAAGAGCCGCAGGAAACCGTCGATCTTGCCCCGCAGGCGGCCCGGTGGGATGCCGCGCAGGCCTCCGACGAGCGACAGGTATTCGGGGCCGCTCAGGTACGTGTAGAGGACCGCCTCTTCCGGGACGTACCCGATCCGTGACTTGTAGGCGAGCAGGTTGTCCCTGATGGAGTGCCCCTGGAAGAGCACGTCGCCGCCCGAAGGCTCCAGCAGTCCGGTGATGATCGAAACGGTCGTGGATTTCCCGGAGCCGTTCGGCCCGAGCAGCCCCAGGATGCTTCCCGGCTGCAGGCTGAAGCTGATGTCCCGGATTGCCGGGATGGCCGCGTAGTACTTCGTGAGCGACCGCGCCTGGAGCACGCGGAGTTGGACACCAACTCCACCCGAAGGTTCCGCCGGCAGATGCGATCGAGCCCTGGAGTAGACTTTCTGGCACGGAGTGCACCGTGCGACGGTACCGACACTGCGATCCTCGGGGACCACGTCACAGGCTGATGGCGCTCGCAGTCGTCGGAGCCTGTCTCGCGCTTCCGCCCACGGCCACCGGCTGGCGACCGCGTGACGAGCCGTACACGTTGACCCGCGTCCAGCTGCGCGATCAGCTCTGGCGCGAGGGGGCCACGTTCGCGGACCTGAACACGGACGGCGTCCACGACATCGTCTCGGGTCCCTGGTCATGGGAGGGGCCGGACCTCACGCGGCGTCACTCGTCTGGTGGCGAGTCCGGTCCATAGCGCCATGAGCGCATTTCCCGACTGGCTCACGCCCATGGCAGCGACGCTGACCCAGGAGCGGTTCACCGGGCCCGAGTGGGTCTTCGAGCGGAAGCTGGACGGCATCCGCATGCTGGCGTTCAAACAGGACGCGGACGTCCGGCTCCTCTCGCGCAATCGGCTTCTTCAGAACGGCTCCTATCCCCGCGTCGTCGACGCCGTCGCGGCGCTTCCGGCATCGGACCTGATCCTGGACGGCGAGGCGATGTGGGACCCGGGCTCGAGGGTGGCGTATCACCTGTTCGACGTGCTCAGGATCGACGGCCGCGACGTCACCCGCCTGCCGCTCGACGAGCGTCGCGCGCTGCTCAGGGCGCTGCCGCTCGCTCCTCCACTGGGGCACGTGAGAGACGTCATCGATTCGAAGCCGTGGGAGAGGGCGTGCAGGGAGGGCTGGGAAGGGGTCATCGGCAAGCGACGGGACTCTCTCTACGAACACCGCCGCTCGGCCTCGTGGCTGAAGATGAAGTGCGAGGCGAGCCAGGAGCTCGTCGTCGGCGGCTTCACGGATCCGCAGGGAGGACGCGTCGGGCTGGGCGCACTGCTCGTCGGGTACTTCGAGGGTGCGGACTTCGTGTTCGCCGGGAAGGTGGGAACCGGCTTCGATACAAAGCTGCTGCTGGGGCTGCGCGAGCAGCTGAATCGCCTGCAGATTCCGCGCGCGCCGTTCACGAAGGCGGTTGGATTGCCGCGCCTGCGCGCGCACTGGGTGCGTCCCGAGATCGTCGTGCAGGTGGCGTTCATCGAATGGACCGTGCACGGCAAGCTCCGGCATTCGCGACTGCTCGGCGTCCGTACGGACAAGACGGCCCGCGAGGTCGTGAGGGAAACGTGATCACCCACCCCGAGAAGGTCCTCTTTCCGGAGGACGGCATCACGAAGGGGGAGCTCGCCTCGTACTACGAGATGATCGCGCCCCTCATGATTCCGCACATCCGGGCCAGACCCGTGACGATGGAGCGGTATCCAGCGGGTCTCGGCAAGCAGAGCTTCTGGCAGAAGGACGTCTCACGGGGGTTCCCCGCGTGGCTCGAGCGGGTGGAGGTGCCGAAGAAGGACGGGACCGTGCACCACCCCATCGTCACCACCACGCAGTCGCTGCTGTGGCTCGCCAACCAGAACAGCATCACCCTTCACGTCTGGACGTCCCGCGCACCGGACGTGTATCACCCGGACATCTGCATCTTCGACCTGGATCCCTCCGTCGACGATCCGGAAAGCCTGCGCGCCGCGGCGCTGGGGCTGCGCGATCTGCTCGAGGAGCTCGGTCTGCCCAGCTGGGTCAAGACGTCGGGCTCGAAGGGCTTCCACATCGCGGTACCGCTCGACGGAAAGGCGTCCACGCACGACGTGGCTGCCTTCGCCGACGCGGTTGCCGTGCTTTGCGTCTCGCGTGCGCCGAAGCATCTCACGCGGGAGTTCCACAAAGCGGACCGCGGCCGGCGCATCCTCGTCGATACGGGCCGGAACGGCTACAGCGCGACCTTCGCCGCGGCGTATACCGTTCGCGCGAGAGCCGGCGCGCCCGTCTCAGCGCCGTGCACGTGGGAGGAGATCGAACGGGGAGACGCGGGTCCTCAAAGCTTCACCCTGCGGACGATGGCGGCGCGCGTCGACGAACTGGGGGACCTCTGGGCCGGGATGCGGCGGCGCAAGAGGTCCCTCCGGCGTGCCGCCGAAAAAGTCCGGCGGATGCTTCCGTAGCTCATGCGCGGCTACTCCGTGCGCAGCGCGACCATCGGATCGACCTCCGTGGCGCGACGCGCGGGTAGGTAGCTGGCAACCAGCGCCACCGCGAGCAGAAACGCGGCGGCCAGCGCAAACGTGATTGGATCGAACGGGCCGTAGCGGATGTCCTGCGGGAACATCGGCAGTTCACACCTCTGCCGTGACCGTGACCCGGCGATTCGCGGCAGGATTGTCCTTGCTCCACGTGCCTGCGCGTCCGGCCGCTGTGCTCACGAGCCTCTGGTCGAGACCCTGACCGACCAGGAACCCGGCGGCCGATGTCGCGCGCGCGCGCGCCAGCCGGCCGCTCGTCACGCCGAGCCCACTGCCGCTCGCGTAGCCCACGACCTTCACGCGAGTGACCTGCGCGCCGCGGCTCACCCTGGTCTGAAGGGTCCTGGCAAACCGGCCGAGTGCGGCCTGGGCCTGGCCGTCCAGCGTGGAGGAGCCGTCGGCGAACATGACGGTATTCTCGCTCGGCAGCGCAAGGTTGGTCACGGCCATCGTCAGTGGATTGGCAAAGTAGCCGGACCTGGCCTGCTGCTCGTGGAACGACTCGCCAGCCGCGCTGCCAACCATGCGGAAGTACCACATTGCGCCCGTGTCCTTCAGTCGCTCGGTGAACATCTGCCCGTACGCGTCGGATGCCTCCTGCACGGTCGCGCGGATGCCGGTCTCCAGGTAGTGCAGGATGTGCCCGATCTGCAGATGGTCCTTGCCGGCAAGCGCGAGACCGCTGATGCGGCTGGCAAACTGTGTCTTCAGCGCGGCGAGGAGGGCGGCACGGCCGTCGATCCAGTCCCTGGTCCTGGCGTAGTTCTCCATCGCGATCTGGTCCCGCCGATCCGTGCTCTCGGCGACCACGGAGGAGTAGTGGTATCCCCAGATGAACTGGCGTTGCTGAGCCGCGCCGGACGTGAAGTCCACGTCCGTGCCCTGCTCCGTACCAATGCTCTGGGTCACGTACCCCTCGCCGACTCGTGCTCGGGCGAACTCGTTGACGCCAAGCGTCTGCGCGCGTGGTCCAATCGAGGCGGCGGCGAGGCCGTAGTTCTTACCGCCAGTCATCGGGGCCTTCTTTACCAGTTCCGACCGGCCTTCGGCGAGCATCTTCCGGGCCTCGGCCACTGTCACCGCGCCCGCGGCGAGCGCGCCGGCGAGCTCGTGGGTGCCGCCGACGACCTGGCCGCCGGTCGTGTCGATCGGCGCTACCGTCTCCGACGTACCGGAGCCGATGCGGGCGTGCGTGAGCCCGCCGCCGAGAATCTCCTTTGCCGTATCGCGGCAGATCGTGTTGGCAAGCACCGCAAATCTGCCGGCCTCCGGCGGCTCCGCGTCACGGAGCGCCGGCTGCACCATCACGAGCTCCTGACCGCTCGTGAGCGTCACCTTGTTTCCGATCGAAACGAGATGGACAGGGCTGCCGACGTCAGCGAGCGCCGCGTTGGCCGAGCCGACGACGGCGCCCCCCGCATAGAACTCCTTCGGCTCCCCCTGCTGCGCGTTGACCGCCAGGCTCTCGTCGTCGGCGACCAAAAGGCGGGGATGAGACGGGTTCGTGGCGGCGTACCCCATTCCGAGACCCGCCTTGGCGGATGGACGGGGCAGGGCACCGATCTGTTCGCTGACCAGCGTGAAGGGCTCGCGCGCGCCGGAGGACATGTCGCGCGCCACTGTGTAGGCATTCGAGGCTGGAACCGCCTTGTAGCGCTGAACGGTCCCGCCTGGCGCCGGGACCGAACTCCTCGCCTGCAGCCTCCGCGCGATGTGCGCGACCTCCGTGACGCGGCCGCTGCGGCGGAGCAGCTGGCTGAGGCGTGCGACGCCGTGCGAGGCGGCGGTGTGCGTTCCACCCCTCTGCGGGATCACGGCGTCATTGCTGCCGACCTCATGCCTTGAGGACGAGGGCCCGGCCGCCCGGGAGACCGCGCCGGCGGGTCGTCGCGCAGCGGGCTCCGACCGTGCATCCCGACGGGCCGTGGCGCGGTGAAGCAGCATGTCGTGGCTCCGGTGT
>Ga0299913_10004025_pt1 | contig 12235 bp, 10 predicted proteins | sample RVTome_9_FD_201360 | JGI IMG/M metagenome (GOLD analysis project Ga0299913, IMG submission 201360) | Soil microbial communities from uranium-contaminated site in the Upper Colorado River Basin, Wyoming, United States - RVT155D38 (version 2) ... | reverse complement strand
TTGTCCTGCTCGGTCTGGAGTCTGCCGACGAACCAGGTCCCCGCGTTGGACAGCCCTTTGTAGTCCAGGTCCACCGGGTTCTGGGTGGCCAGCACGATGCCCACGCCGAACGCCCGGGCCTGCTTGAGGAGGGTCAACAGGGGCGCCTTGGAGGGCGGGTTGGCGACCGGCGGGAAGTACCCGGCTATCTCGTCCATGTAGAAGATGGCCCGCAGGCTGGTGGTGCCGGGTTGCGAGCGGGTCCAGCCGAGCAGCTCGCTCAGCAGCAGGGTTACGAAGAACATCCGCTCGGAGTCGCTCAGGTGTGCGATCGAGAAGATCGAGAGGCGAGGCCTGCCGTCGGGAGCTCGCAGAGCCGTGCCGATATCGAGCCCTTCGCCGGAGAGCCACGCCTGGAACTTCGGGGCGGCCAGGAGGTTGTTGATCGAGGTGGCGAGGGCAAACCGGTCGTCCGACGGGAAGAACGAGTCCATCTGCATGACTCCGATCTGGGCCATCGGAGGAGACTGGATCTGCTGAATCAGCCCCGCCAGGTCGAGGTCCGATCCCTCCCTCCACGCCCGGTCCAGGATCGTGGAGATCAGGATGTGCTCCCGGCTCTGCAGCGGGTCGGCGTCGATGCCGAGAAGGCCGAGCAGGCTGGTCGCCGTGGTCGCAACCCGCTCGGCGAGGAGCTCGTCATCTTCGAGAATCGCCGGCGGCGGGGCGCGGAACGACTTCAGGATCGATACCGGCAGGCCCGCCTGGCTCCCGGGGGTGTAGATCGCCACGTCGGCGGCGTCGGCCAGCCGCTGGATCCTGGCCCCATCCTGCCCCCACTGCGCCAGACCCTCCTTCCAGGCGGCCGCCTGCTCGGCGGCGTACTCCTGCACGGACAGGTTCTTGCGGGCGGCGTCGTCGGCGTTGACCCACGGCTCGAAATCCTCCGGTCGAAGCTGCGGGAAGTTGAGCATGAGGTTGGCGAGGTCACCTTTCGGGTCGACGATGATGGCCGGCACCCCATCGATCGCCGCTTCCTCGAGCAGATCGATGCACAGGCCGGTCTTGCCACTGCCGGTCATGCCCACGCACAGGGCGTGGGTCACCAGATCCTTCGAGTCGTAGAGAACGAGCTCGTCGGTGAGCTTTCCGGCATCGGGGTCGAAGCGTTTGCCGAGGTAGAAAGCTCCCAGCTTCTCGAAATCCTGCCGGCTCACGCTGATTCCTCCTCACGAGTGGTCTGTGAGAATCTCATCACATTTAAGGAGTGGAGAGAGATTGAAGCGGTCGAAGCCGGCGGACACCATCAGCTACGGCGAGGCCGGGTCCCAGGTGTGCGACCTCTACCTGCCCGAGGGTTCCGGCCCCCACCCCGTAGTCGTGCTGGTCCACGGCGGGTTCTGGCGTTCGATGTACGACCGAACCCTGATGGCGCCGCTGGCCCGTGACCTGAGCGAGCGTGGTTACGCCGCGTGGAACATCGAGTACCGGCGGGTCGGGGAGCGGGGCGGTGGATGGCCGGGAACCTTCGAGGACGTCGCGGAGGCGGTGGATGCCCTGTCGGCGCTGCCGGAGGGCGTGGCCGACCTGGATCGGGTGGTGGGCGTCGGTCACTCCTCGGGGGGACACCTGGCCCTGTGGGTCGGCGCCCGTCCGGGACTGCCCGGTAGCGAACCGGGGGGCCGGCCGGTGGTGCGGTTTGCGGCGGTGGTGGCGCAGGCGGCGGTGTGCGACTTGAAGGCGGCCGCCGTCCCGGGCATCGGGCGGTCCTCGACAGTCGAGCTTATGGGCGCTTCTCCCGAGGATGACCCCGATCTTTACGCCCTGGCTTCCCCCATCGAAAGGCTGCCGCTGGGCATCCCCCAGCTGCTGGTCCACGGCCGGTCCGACCATCTTGTTCCCGTGGAGCAGAGCCTCCGGTACGCACAGAGGGCGGCCGCCGCCGGCGACGCGGTGGAGCTCCTGGCCCTATCCCGGGTGGGCCACTTCGACGTGATCAAGCCCAGACACCACTCCTGGAAGGCGGTGACCGACCGCCTTCCAGGCCTGATGGGGTCTCGTTAAAGCTTGATGCGGCTTCTCTACAGGAGCGAGCCGCCGCCCAGGATGTTGACCGGCAGACCGGAGAGAACCGAGCCCACGGTGGCTCCGATGGTGTTGAGCGTCGAGTTGGCCAGCATCAGTGGCACCTGCCCGCCCGGAATTAAATAGAGGTTGTCGGTGAGCGGAACGTACGCGTCGGCCGCAACTATGGTCGGGTTCTCGTAGTCGCCCGTCGCGAGCACGGCAAAGGTCTCGATGCCCGGAAGGCCGGCGGCGGTAAACACCTCAGCCCCCGCCAGCGGGGAATCGATCAGGGTGTCCACGATTGCGACCGGGCTCTGACCCAAGTCCGCGGGAATACCCACGCCCGAAGCCAGTCCTCCGGAAACGCCGGCGACCGAAAAAGCTGCTGTTAGACAGGTGTTTACGATAGAGCCAAGCAGACCATCGAGCATGTTATCCAGCCTTTCGTCACTTTGGGCCGGCGTGAAGCAAAGCTCGAGAAATGAGCTCTCCTGCAGGCCGGCTAAGCCGTTGGCTCGACCGCTCTTTCGCCCACCCGGAGAGAGAGGCTTGCCGATTACTGGGAATTGCTTCCCAGAGTGAGCAATGCTACCACGCATAGTGGGCAACAAATCCTGATTATCGAAGTCGAAGCCGATTTGTGTGCTTTTTGGGCTAAATAAATCGGGCTTTGTGCCGATCTATAGGAGATAGGACGGGGATCTCTGAGGAGGCACGGGCGGTTATGGACGGCAGGTCAAAAAACAGCATTGAAGCCATCCTGGAGGCCTACAGCAACCAACAGCGGGCCATAAGGCAGGAAATGGAGCGCAGAAGAGTGGAGCGGGAGGCATTTCTTCAAGAGTTTCAGAGGAAATTTGCCAGCGTCATCCGTCCCGTAATGGAGCAGGTGGGTGATCTGCTGGTGCGTAGTGGACACGATTTTGAGATTTTGGAAAATGAATCGGCAGCGCACGGCCGACGGGCCGCCAACGCCGTGGTCACATTGGTTATCTTTCCGGAGGGTGAACGGCCCCGTACCGAGCAGCCGGTGGGCTGGCCCCACGTCGCATTGCTGGCGCACCCCTCCAAGAACACGGTGCTGGTGTTCGAGAGCGCGATGATGCCGAACGTCGGGGGCCCCGCCGGCACCGCCGCCGAGTATCCGCTGGATTCGATCACCCCGGAGATCGTTGAGAAGCACATCGTCAGCGTGCTCTCCCGGGCGATGGGCATCGGCAGAGCCAGGAAGGCTTCCAACCTGCGAATCCGCCGCCGTGACCCGCAGTCCATAGTCCCCAGGACCGCGATCGGTGACGAGCGAATCGAATCCGCCTTCGACTACCTGGCAACTCTAGGAGCCCCGAGGTCCGAGGAGATCAACCCCCTCTAACCATTCTTAATGGCGGCGGCCGGACCCATGTCCGGTCGCCGTCATCCGCGTTCAAAGCACCAAGGGCGCCGGCACAGCCGGCGCCCTTGCCTTCGTTCGGGAGTTAGCTCAGCGTGGTCGACGGGCGTCGAGTGGTCGTATATGTATTACATCGGCACGAAGCTGGAGTTCTAAAGGCGAAAACAGGAGAGTTTTGACAGATGAAGACCACGTGGGGCCTCGGCGACTACCCCGCCATGGCCGAGCTCCTCCTGCCGGCGGCGAAGGTCCTCCTCGACGCACTCGACATAAAGCCCGGAGAACGGGTCCTCGATCTGGGGTGCGGAACCGGCAACGCCGCCATCCTGGCCGCTCAGAAGGGAGCGAGAGTGGTGGGGGTCGACCTGGAGCCGGCCCTCCTCGAGATCGCAGCGGGCCGAGCCGCCGAAAAAGACCTCGTGATCGAGTGGATCGAAGTCGACGCGCGTGCGGCCCCTTTCCCCCCCGCCTCCTTCGATGTGGTGCTCTCGGTCTTCGGGGTGATGTACGTGCCGGATCAACGGCAGGCCGTACGTTCAATGGCCCGGCTGTGCAGACGGGGAGGGATCATCGGACTGACGGCCTGGGCCCCCAACGGCTTCATGCCGGCGATGGGCCGGGTTCTCGCCTCATTCCTTCCCCCTTTGCCGCCGGGGTCCTACCCACCGGAGCGATGGGGGGATGAGGCCTGGTTGTCCGGGTTGTTCGGGGCAGAAGGCATCCACTCGCTTCGCAGCGCCCGGCGAACTATTCCCCTACATTTCGAGGACGCCCAGGAGGCTCGCGACCTTCTCGTTTCCACCGCCGGCCATGTGATCGCCGAGCGGCCCCGGCTGTTGGAGGAGGGGAAATGGAATGACCTGCTGGCCGACCTGAGCGCCCTGGTCCGGCAGAGCAACCGGGCGCACGGGCTGGGTGTGACCCTGAACCTCGACTACCTCGCCACTCTCGTCCAGATGCCTGATTGACTACGCCACTAGGCGCAGGCGGCGCTCCGAGACCGTGAGCTCGGCGGTGCGGCCCCAGCCGAAGGCGATGGCGTCGGCCTCGATGCCGTCGCCGAACACCACTCCCGAGTCGTCCATCTCGGAGCTGATCGTGAGGCGGCTCGCCGGGTCGATCTCGCCCTCGTCGAGTTCGACTCCGGTGGTCAGGCTCGGCCAGGGCTCCCGGCTGAAGAAGACCAGCCGGGCTTCGGTCGGAGACGGGAGCAAGATGCGGCTGTGGTGCTGGCGGTGGATCGATCGGGTCCAGCCCGAAGATCCGGTGCCGGTGGAGACAACGACGCCCGAGGACGACTGGCGTTCCGCCCGGTCTGCCCAGCGCAGCTCGTAGCGGGCCGACTGATGGCTGCGGTGGCCGATGAAGATCTCGTTCAAGGCAAGCAGGGTTTCCACCCCATCCACCCGAGCTTCGGCCATGGTTCGAAGCTCCAAGTGGGCCCGTCCCGCCCATAGGTCGGCAAGTAGGTCCCCGCACGCTTCGGGCGGGTGGCGGACCAGGATTCCCTCGAAGGTCTCGGGGTCGGGGTTCATGCCGATCACCGGCTGGCCGTTCAGGTACTTGGCGACGTTGGCCACCAGGCCATCCTGCCCGACGACGATCACGATGTCGTCGGGCCGGAACAAGAAGCGGTCGAGGTCCTTGCGAGAGATCCTGCTTCGTCCCCAGGGGGCCGGTATCGCTTCGAGCACCTCGGCGATCGCCTGCTGATGAAGCATGTGACGATGCTCGACCGGCTCGATCCTCTGCCCCCGGGCGCCGATCAAGAAGGCGGCCTGCCCTCGCGTCCCGTACTGCTCGAGCAACCCCTCGTATTCCGTCGGCCGCGTCACCACCACGACCCGCGGAAGGGCCTTGCTCCCCACCATCGCTCATCCTTCCTGCCGGCTGGGCACCATCGCTCATCCGTCCTGCCGGCTGTGGTTGGACAGCAGGTTGCCGAGCAGCGGCGTCAGCAGGTCGGGAGTGAGGTTCAGGTGGTCGATTCGCTCGAGCTTGGTCGCAACCTCTCTGAGGGCCAGGGCAGCCAGCACCCCCACCGGGAGATCGCGATAGGCGTCCATGCGCTTGCGCTCCATCTCGGCGGTAGCCCCCTCGACCAGCCGCACGCGCCCTGCCTGGGCTTCGGCGAAGATGGCGGTTCGTTCGGCGTCGCCCTCGGACTCGATCCGAGCTGCGGCTGCCTCGTCCTCCACCCGGCGGCGTTGGATCTCGCCCCGTCGGACGGTCAGCTCCTCCTCACGGCGGCTGAGCTCGATCTGGTTCTGCAGCTCGTTCTCGGCGATCGACCTCTCCTTCTCCACCGCCAGGGCACGGCGCTGGAAGGTCGCCTCGTCGGCCTGCTGGTGGATCGACTCAAAGGTCGGGGTCTGAAGCGCCCGCTCCAGCTCCGAAGTAGGGCTCACCGCCGCCACGCGCACGGCGACGATGTGGACTCCCATCTCGGTCAGGCTGCCCTCCCGTGCCAGGCCTTCGGAGATGCGGCTGCGGATCTCGGACACCCCCTCCGCCAGCACCTGCCCCAGGGTCAGCCGGGCCAGGTGGTCGACGGTGAACTGCTGAGCCAGCTGCGTGATCATGCCGGCGAGCTGCTCGAGCGGCGTCTTGGTGAACAGTCCGGTGTCGAGGTCGACGGTGAAGTCCATGCGCCGGGCCAGCATCTCCGGGTCGGCGACGCGATAGGTCACCGCCCCCTGCACCGTCGCTTCCTGAAAGTCCAGGGTCCGCGCCCGGAACAGGTAGACGGCTTCCCGGTCGTCCAGGGGCACCTCGGCGATGGAAACCCGGAGCGGCTGGAACCAGGACGCCAGCCCGCTGCCGCTACGCCTCAGCTCCCCGTCGCGGTAGAGCAGTGTGTGAAATGTGGGTTCGCCCCGGAAATGCCGGACGAACGGGTACCTTCGGATCTCGCCCATGGTCGTCTCCTCGTTTTCTAGATCGCAGTCAGGCTCTTGAATCGATAAAGCTCGGCCGGCCGGTGGCCGACCTCGGTCTCCCACTCGCCGGTGGCCTCGAGCTCACCCGACGAGAGCATTCGCCTCCGGAACGAGTCCTTGTTCAGGCGCTGGCCCAGAACCGTCTCGTGAACCGCCTGCAGCTGGCGAAGGGTGAAGGTGGGGGGGAGCAGCTGAAAGCCGATCGGGGCGTAGTTGACCTTGCCCCGGATGCGTTTGACCGCCATCCCGAGGATCTCGGCATGGTCGAAGGCAAGCTCGAGCTGCCGGCCGGCCTCGTATGCCTCGACCGGGCCACCTGCCTCGCCCTGCCAGGGAGTCTTCAGCCTCACCAGCGGTTCGAGCCCCTTGCGGGCGAGGGCATCGACCACCTGCGTCTCGTCGACCAGGGCGTAATAGGTGACGGTGATCACCCTCGTGCGGGGGTCTCTTCTCGGCTCTCCAAAGGTGTAGAGCTGCTCGAGGAAGACTTCTTCGAGCCCGGCCTCATCTTTTAGGACCCGTTTGGCGGCGTCCTCGAGAGACTCGTTCATCCCCACGAAGCCGCCGGGCAGGGCCCACGCACCCTTGAACGGATGGGCGTCCCTCGGCAGCAGAAGTGCCCACAGCTGGTAGTGCGATGCGGTCAGGATGACCAGGTCCACGGTCACCGAGGGCCGGTCGAATGCCTCGGCGTCGTACTCCTCCAAAAAGCGGGCTTCTTCCGAGTCCACCACGCCGGCCTCCTCCACGTTTTCGTCTCCTCGACTTAGATGTACTAAGCATATATGCTATGAGCATCTAAGTCCAACAGCTACTTCTTTTCGATCAATCTGGAAATTCCCGTTAAGTCAAACGGGGTTATGCCGATGTAGGTAGCGGACGCAAAGCTGATTTGCGCTGCGAATCATTCAAGAGAACAAGGGATTCCCATTGATCAACAACGCCCACGTCAAAAAAAGCCCGAAGAGCACCCTCAAAATCGTCGTGATGGTTACCGGCCTGGTGTCCCTGGTGATTCCGATCCGGATCATCTCCGAGAAGGTCGAAGAGATTGCCGCAGAACGAGTGCGCGTCGCCTCGATTGAGGAAGTCAAACCCCTCCCTCCCGAGTGGGCGGAGACCATCAAGCAGCTGAAGAGCTTCGTCGAAACCGAACGCGGGCTCAAGTTCAAGTACGAGTTTCCGATAGTGCTCGAGTCCAAGGAGGACTTCCGGAACCGGCTGACAGCCGACGCTGAGGAGTACGACCAGCCCGTTGCCGCCAATAGCTACATCGCCCTCAAAGCGCTCAATCTGGTCGACGGCAAGCTCGACCTCAACGCCCTCGAGGATCCCCTGCAGGACGGGGGGACCGTCGGCTACTACGACTCCGTATCCAATCGCCTGGTGGTAGAGGGCGAGAAGCCCACCCCCTTCGTTCGAGGGGTCCTCGTTCACGAGCTGACCCACGCTCTCCAGGACCAGCACTTCGCGCTGAACCGAAGAATGGGCGAGTTCGACGAGACCTTCATCGCCTTCGAGTCGGTGATCGAGGGAGACGCCATGCGGATCGAGACCCAGTACGTCAAGTCGCTCACCCCCGAGGAGCAGGCGGCCTACGCCGCGGAGGAGTCCCAGGGCGACCCGTCTATGACGGTAACCCCGTCGCTGGAGGTCCTGGGCATGCTCGCGAGCTTTCCCTATGAGGTCGGGGAGCAGTTTATGAACGAAGTCTTTGAGTTCGGCGGGCAGGCACGTGTGGACCAGACGCTCCGTTCCCCTCCCACTTCCACCGAGCAGGTTCTTCACTCCGAGCGGTATCTGTCTCTCGAGCGGCCGAAAAAGGTCGAGGCTCCCGACGCCGGCGGCGACGTGTACGAGGAGGGCGTCTGGGGAGAGATGGGCCTTCTCACCATGTTCCTGCACACCCTGCCGGAAGAGCAGGCGTGGGAAGCGGCGGAAGGCTGGGGCGGCGACTACTTCGTAGCCTGGAAGAAGTCCGGTAAGGCTTGCATCCGGATGGACATCGTTACCGACGGAACGACCGACAAGAACCAGATGGTCAAAGCCCTGCGGGACTGGGCCGAAAAGCACCCGTCGGCTTCGATCAAGAGCGGAAAGACGATCCAGGTCAACGCCTGCTCGTAGCCTCCTGGGAACCCCAAGTCTCCGAACAGATCTGAACCTCTCGGAAAGCTGGAAATTCCCGTTAATTCAACGAGGTTCTGGCCGATCTAGATAGCGGACGCAAAGCTGATTTGCGCTGCGAATGATTCAAGAGAACAAGGATTCCATTGATCAACAACGCCCACGTCAAAAAGAGCCCCAAGAGCATCATCAAAATCGTCTTGATGGTGACCGGCCTGGTGTCCCTGGTGATTCCGATCAAGCTCATTGGCGAGAAGGTGGGCGAGATCGCGGCAGAACGGGCGGGGACCGCCTCAGTTGCCGATGCAAAACCCCTCCCAACCGGGTGGGTGGAAGTCATCGAGCAGCTAAAGAGCTTCGTCGAAACCGAACGCGGGCTGATGTTCAAATACGATTTTCCGATCGTGCTGGAGTCCAAAGAGGATTTCCGGGACCGGCTGGCAGCCGATGCTGAGGAGTACGACCCGCCCGTCGCCGCCGATAGCTACATCGCCCTCAAAGCGCTCAATCTGGTCGACAGCAAGCTCGATCTCAACGCCCTCGAGGATCCTCTGCAGGACGCGGGAACCATCGGTTATTACGACTCGGTAGCCAACCGGCTGGTCGTAGAGGGCGAGAACCCCACCCCGTTCGTTCGAGCGTTGCTCGTTCACGAGCTGACCCACGCCCTCCAGGACCAGCACTTCGATTTGCACCGAGAGACCGGCGACTTCGACGAGTCCTACCTGGCATTCGAGTCGGTAGTCGAGGGAGATGCCACGCGGATCGAGAACCAGTACGTCAAGTCGCTCACCCCCGAGGAACAGGCTGCGTACGCCGCGGAGGAGTCAGAGGTGTCCATCACGGTAACGCCGGGGCTGGAGGTCCTGGGCATGCTTGCGAACTTCCCTTATGAGGTGGGTGAGCAGTTTGTGAGCGAAGTCTTCGAGTTCGGCGGTCAGGCACGCGTGGACCAGGCGCTCCGTTCCCCTCCCACCACCACCGAACAGATTCTTCACACCGAACGGTTTCTGGCTCTAGAGCAGCCGACTGAGGTCGACTCTCCCGAAGCTGAGGGTGAGGTCTACGAGGAGGGCGTCTTGGGAGAGATGGGCCTTCTGGCGCTGTTCCTGAACACCCTGCCGGAAGAGCAGGCATGGGAAGCAGCGGAAGGGTGGGCAGGAGACTATTTCGTAGCCTGGAAGAAGTCCGGCAGCGACTGCATCCGGATGGACATCGTGACCGACGGAACGACCGACAAGAACCAGCTGGTCAAAGCCCTGCAGGACTGGGCCGAAAAGCACCCGTCGGCGACGGTTGACAGCGGAAAGATGATCCAGGTCAACGCCTGCTCGTAGGTGGCGACTTTTTAACCGCTCCTCGCCGGAAGCTCCCGACCTTTAGAGGATCTCCTTTTCTGCCGATAGGTAATAAGGTCACCAATCCGGGCGGCCCTGAATGCGGGGGATTGCGGGATGAGAGAGTTCCTGCTCTTCGCCGGCCTGGCAGCGCTGGTATTAGCACTGGTCGCAGCGATCAAGGGTTCGCTTCCCCCCGGTCTACGGATAAGCCATAAGCAGGCCGCAGCGATCATGGCGGCAAGCTTTGTCGTGCTGCTGGCCGGTGCGGCGATGGCCGACCCCCTCCCGACGGGCACCTCCGGCGAATCAGAGTCAACTCCTTCTCCAGTCCCCAGTCTCTCTGCGCCCCCCGATCCCGTTTTAAGCCCGAGCCCCCTTCCGATCCCCTCGCCCAAGCCTTCTCCCATCGTCAGACCCCCCTCTCCGCAGCCCCCCGCAAGGCCTGGGGCGATTCCTCCGGAGGCTCAGGAGGCGGTCGTCGTGAGGCATGTCGACGGGGACACCATCTGGGCAGAGGGAGGCACCCTGCCTGCTGCGGCAGTAAGCAAGATCCGGCTGCTCGAGATCGACACCCCGGAGTCGGGGGACTGCTTCAGTCCCGAGGCATCCGCCTTTCTGAGGGCAGAGCTCCCCATCGGCTCCAAGATCTATCTCCTGGCGGACAAGGACGACAAAGACCAGTACGGCCGCTTTCTGCGCTACATCTGGAAACCAAACGGTGAGTTCTTCAACGACAAGGCGGTGCGCCAGGGATTCGCCAAAGCGGTGCTTTACGCTCCGAACGATCGCTACATCAGCCAAATGAGAGCGGCCGAGGCTGAAGCCAAGTCGGCCAAGAGGGGACTCTGGGCGGCCTGTCAGGCGGCGGCGCCGGCGCCTGTGCCCCCGCCACCCGTACCGCAGGCGCCGGTTTCCGTGCCGGTCCCGGTTCCGCCGCCGGCGGCCGGTTGCGACGCCTCCTACCCGGATTTCTGCATCCCTCCGGGGCCGCCGGATCTGGACTGCGCAGATGTGTCCGAACGACGGTTTACGGTTCTGGCGCCCGACCCCCATGGGTTCGATGGGAACAAAGACGGTGTCGGCTGCCAAAGCGACTAGGGAGTCAAGCGAGCAATTCCCAATGCTTATGGAGGCCGGGCGACTTTTGGCCTTTCGATTGGGTCGCGTGTCCCTCACATCAAGTGTCGCTTGATCAGTGAATCGTCAGCGGCACCATTGGCTCGGGCAACCAGGGGTCCGGTAGGTGTCCCAAGGAGTGGTGGGAATTTTGGAGGGTGGCGGAGGGCACGGGCCAATGTACCGTGGACCGGATACTGTTCACCCCGGCCTGTTCCCCAGGTGGCTTAGAAGGGCCCACAACGGCGAGTTTTTCGGCTCTTGAGCTGAAATCCGCAGTTTAGGAGGGCCATCGCTTGATCCTCAGCGTGTTCAGCGACGATCACGTGAGAGGAGATCGAAACGATGGCCCTAGAACAGTCTGCACTGTCCGAACTGCTGGATGCGATTCGCGCCGGCGGCAGCATCGACGTCATGCGGGATGCTCTGGCCTTGGTGCTGCAGGCCCTGATCGACGCCGAGGCGACTCAGGCGATCGGCGCCGGCCGCTACGAGCGCACCGATAACAGGACCACCCACCGCAACGGGAGCCGGTCCCGGCTGTTGTCCACCAAGGCAGGGGATGTGAACCTGTCGATTCCCAAGCTTCGAGCCGGCAACTTCTTTCCCTCCCTGCTCGAACCACGCCGGCGGATCGACCAAGCCCTGTACGCAGTGGTGATGGAGGCCTGGATCCACGGGGTCTCCACCCGTAAGGTCGACGACCTGGTTGCGGCGCTGGGGATCGACTCTGGGATCTCCAAGTCCACCGTGTCGAGGATCTGCGCCGAGCTCGATGAAGTGGTTGCAGCCTTCCGGGACCGCTCTTTGTCGCATGTCGAGTTCCCTTACGTGCTGCTCGACGCCACCTACGTCAAAGCCCATGAGGGTGCCCACGTGGTCTCCAAAGCGATCGTGATCGCCACCGGGATAAGCGCCACCGGGGAGCGGGAGGTCCTCGGTCTGGCGGTGGGTGACTCCGAGGATGGGGCCTTTTGGACCCAGTTCCTGCGCAGTCTGCGGGCCCGGGGCCTGTCTGGGGTGAAGCTGGTCATCTCCGACGCACATGAGGGACTCAAGTCTGCGATCAACGCGGTGATGCTCGGGGCGGCTTGGCAGCGCTGCCGGGTACATTTCGTCCGAAACGCCCTGGCAAAGGTGCCCCGGGGATCGGTGGAGATGGTGGCGGCCGCCATCCGGACGATCTTCGCTCAGCCGACCGCCGAGGAGTGTTCGGCTCAGCTCGACAAGATGGCGCGGATGCTAGGCCGGCAGTTCCCCAAAGTGGGCGAGATGTT
>Ga0299913_10004024_pt1 | contig 12236 bp, 6 predicted proteins | sample RVTome_9_FD_201360 | JGI IMG/M metagenome (GOLD analysis project Ga0299913, IMG submission 201360) | Soil microbial communities from uranium-contaminated site in the Upper Colorado River Basin, Wyoming, United States - RVT155D38 (version 2) ... | reverse complement strand
GTCGTAGCTGTCGTCGATGAACGGCCCGCCGGCGGAATAGTCATTGGCGTTCGGCGCCCGCGCGACCGTCACGAACGGCTCGCCCTGCTGCCAGGCGCCGCTCGTGCCCGTGAGGCCGTTGTCGAGCTCGTTCAGGCACCCGATCTTGTTGGGGTTGAAGGCCTTGGCGGTCGAGTAGCCGAGCTCGGACGGCTGGCTGGCGAGATTGTTGTTGTTCGTCCCGGTCAGGACGAAGCCGTAATCCCAGTCCCACTCGATGTCCCAGCTGGACCGGAACTCGAGCGTGACCGGCGTGCCCTCGGGGACGGTGGCGAGCTCGGGCAGGAAGAGGTCAAGGTTATGGCCGCCGGTCGGCGAGCAGCCGAAGTCGTTCCCGCGGCCGGACCACCAGACGCTCTCGCCCGGAGGCACCTGCCCGGGGTCGAGGAGGATTCGCCCACCGAGCTTGAGGCCGTAGGCCTGTCCGTTGTGAATGTTCTGGTCGCCGTTTGCGGCCGAGAGCGTGTACGGGGTGCCGTCCGGGCTCTGCCACCGGATCTCGCCCGTGTCGGCCTTGATCTCCTGCCAGTCTTCGACAGCCACGGACTCGCCAGGCTGCAGGAATTCGGGCACGACCCAGCCGAGGTCCTGCTTGCCGAACACGGTCATGTGCTGGCTGTAGTCGGACGCCATGAGGTTCATGTCGGCGTAGACGACGCCGTCGTTGTTGTAGAAGTCGGGCAGCCCGAGATGGTGGCCATACTCATGGCTGATGACCGAGGCCGCCTGGAAGACGGTCTCCGGGTTGACGTTATACGGACCGACTCGGACGTAGACCGGCAGCTCGTCACGACCGGTGCCGCCGCTCGCGGCGCAGTCCGCGTACTGCAGGTACTCCGCGTCCGTCCAGCACTGTGGAACCTCCTCGAGGCTCGTCAGCTGGTCGTCGCTGATGTAGCCCCGGAGGCCGGTGGCCTCGTCCGTGTACTGGGCCTCGAGCGAGGACGAGTGCGGCCAGATGTTGTCGTACGACGGGTTGTCCGTGAAGTACGGGCAGAAGACGGGCCCGATCTGCGAGCCGCCGTTCCCGCCGCAGCCCACGAAGACGAGCATGAAGAAGTCGACGACGCCGTCCTTGTCGGAGTCGTAGTCGTCGTAGTTGATCTCCGGGTCGGCGATCTGCGCCGCGTCGAAGACCGACTTGCCGAGCGGGCCGCAGGCGCCGTCGATGCCGAGGGTGGTCGCGCTGAAGACCGGCCAGTCGCCGCCGTAGTACTCGGTGGTCGCGGGCAGCTGGTACCAGCCGTCGTTGATGCGGGTGTCGTACGCCGCGGAGCCGATGGCCCCCGGCGCCTCCGCGAGCGTGGCCCCCCGGCATTCGGCACCGCCGAAGGGGTCGGTTCGATCGGGTGTCGTGAAGTCGAAGCCCGGCGCATAGTCGGAGAACGTTGCCGAGGCGATGCCTGCCGACGGCACCGTGCCGTGAGGATGAAGCTGCCCGAAGCTCATCTCCTGGTAGAGGTTGTACGTGGAGCCCTCGAACGCGGGGTCGTTGACGACCACGTCGAGCTTCTCGGAATCGTTGTCCCAGGTCTCGTTGCTCTGGCGGTTCAGGTCGATGTACTCGACCGGCACCATGGGGAACGGCTTGTCGCCGTAGCGTGCCGTGTCGAATCCGCCCTCCGGCGGGATGACCTTGGGACCGTGGGTGGTCGACGTGATTGCAGCGGGCTGGCCGGAATACGACAGCGTCGCGGTGGTCGACAGGTCCTTCCAGACCACCTCGGGATCGGCGCCGAGGCCGAATGCCCTGGCGGTCACGACGATCGTCCGGACCTGCGGCCCGGCCTCGTTTGCGGCCGGGATCGTGCCGATGCTCCAGGTGATGGCGCCTTCGCTTACGGTCGCGGAACCGCCGCCATTCAACGGCGTGGCATCGAGGAACCGCGATGAGGGCGGCGCCACAACCGACACGCTGACGTTCGTGGCCGCGGTCGTCATCGCGTTGGTGACGAAGATGCGGAACGGGTAGGCGTCGCCGGGCTTCACCCAGCCGACGGAGCTCACGAAGCTCGCCTTGAGGGCGAGACGGTCAGGGGAATCGAGGAGGCTGACGCCGAGCCGGCCGGCCTCGTCGGCTGCCCATGGGCCGGTCGACGGGTCGGTGTACGAGGCATCGACGGCCGCGACCGCGGCGACGACCTCGAAGCCGGCGTCGGGGTTGCCCTGCAGGTCGGCGGTCAGGTCGCCCGGGATGGTCGCCGTCGCGGTGCCTGACGCGCTTGCCGTGATTGGGCCGCCCGGAACCGGTCGGACCTCGCCGCCCGGCGTGATGACCACGAGCGAGAACCGGGCGGCGACGCCGGTCCGGGTCGCGCCGATCAAGTCGTTCGTGGTGTCCATCTGGCCGATCTGGACGGCTGCCGTCAGGTCGTCTCCGGGCGCGTATGGGGCGCCTGCGGGGTCGACCGTGATCTCGGCACCGAGGAGCTTGTGGCCGAACGTCGTTCGGCCGGCTTCCTCGCCATCGACGCTGATGACGGCCGTGATCCACCCAGCGGGCCAGCTCGCCGCCGGCGCGATCGGGAACGACCAATCGGCATCGATCGCATCGTACGGCGCGTCAACCGTGGCGAACGTCGCTCCGTCGGGGCCTTTGAACGCGGCCTGGACATTCGCCGTCGTGGGCGCGCCGCTCACCCCGAAGACCGCGAAGCCGCAGTCCTCCGGTGTGTAGAACGGGCCTTCGCTGACGATCAGCCCAAGGGCGCTGCAGAGCGGCTGGGGCGTCTGGTGCTTGTAGAAGAGGAAGCCCGACGCCACGGCGCCAGCCGCCGGCGGGGCCGCCAGGGCCGTTGCCGCGCTCAGGGGCAACAGCGACCCAAGCATGAACAGCGTCGTGATGGCGATCGTCCAGCGCGATGCGCGCTTGGACCGCCGCGGATGACGGTGCGACACGGGTCTCCTCCGAGTTTCGATGTCGCGGGTTAGGCGACACCACAGCTAGTGGTAGCGCAATCGTCGCGTATAACACCACTGCCGAGGGTGTCAGTCAAGTTGTGCGCACGTGCGCCGGCCGCCCTGGGCCTTGCATTCGCGTTGCAGTTGCGCTGACAGCCCCGGCGGCCGCCCCAGCGTGGTCATGCGCGGACGGGCAGGAACATCCCGCGCCACGCGCTCGACTCGGCGTAGCCTTCGCCAGCGGGCATCAGGGAGGGAGCAGCCACTTGGCCGACCACGCACTGGCGATCGACGTCGGGACCCAGAGCGTGCGGGCCATCCTGTTCGACCCGCAGGGCAACCTCGTGGCGATGGGCCGCGTCCCGATCGAGCCGTACGTCGCTCCTCAGCCCGGCTGGGCCGAGCAGGACCCCGAGGTCTGGTGGAACGCGATCGGCGAGGCGTGCCGGCGGCTCTGGGCCTCGGCTGGCGAGGGCGGCGCGGGCGGCGCCGGCGGCGCCCCGCCGGACCCGTCGAGCGTCGGCGGTGTCGCCTTGACCACCCAGCGCGTCACGCTCGTGGTCGCCGACGAGGACGGTGTGCCCGTGCGACCGGCGATCGTCTGGCTCGACCAGCGCCGAACCGAAGGGCTGCCGCCGATCGGCGGCCTGTGGGGCCTTTCGTTCCGGCTCGCCGGTGTCCGCGACACGGTCGCGCGATTCCAGGCCGACGCCGAGGCGAACTGGATCGAGCGAAACGAGCCGGCGGTCTGGAAGCGCATCCGCCGCTACGGCGTCCTGTCGTCGTGGCTGACGGCACGGCTCACGGGCGACTGGGTGGACTCGACCGCGAGCCAGGTCGGCTACCTGCCGTTCGACTTCAAGCGTGGCGAGTGGGTCGGGCGGCTGGACTGGAAGTGGCTTGTCGCGCCCTTCGAGCGCGCGTGGCTGCCCCGGCTCGTCCCGCCGACGGGGCGCCTCGGTGAGCTGACGGCGGGTGCCGCCGCGCATCTCGGGGTCGCGGTCGGAACGCCGCTGATCGCGGCGGCCGGCGACAAGCAATGCGAGGCGCTCGGGGCGGGCGCGGTCCAGCCGGATGTCGCAGCGCTGTCGTTCGGAACGACCGCGACGATCGGGACCACGCACCGGCGCTACGTCGAGGCGATCCCGCTCGTCCCGCCCTACCCCGCCGCGATCCCCGGGGCATGGTTCGTCGAGCTGCAGATCATGCGTGGGTTCTGGATGGTCGAGTGGTTCAAGCGCGAGTTCGGCGCGACCGAGGTCTCGCGTGCCGCCGCGCTCGACATCCCGCCGGAGGGGCTGTTCGAGGAGCTGCTGACCGCATCACCACCGGGCGCGATGGGCCTCGTCCTGCAGCCGTACTGGATGCCCGGCGTCCGCTACCCGGGGCCGGAGGCGAAGGGGGCGCTCCTCGGGTTCGGCGACATCCACGGCCGCGCCCACGTCTACCGCGCGATCCTCGAGGGGCTGGCCTACGCGCTCCGGGAGGGCGCCGAGCGTACGGTCAGGCGGAGCAAGGTGCCGATCCGGGAGCTTCGGATCTCCGGCGGCGGCTCGCAGTCGCGCGCCGCGGTCCAGCTCTTCGCGGACGTATTCGGGCTGCCGGCCTCGCGGTCGCAGACGCACGAAGCGGCCGGTCTCGGCGCTGCGATCGACGTGCTGCTCGGGCTCGGGGTCCACGCCGACCCCGTCGACGCGGTCGCCGCGATGGTCCGCGTCACGGACCGGTTCGAACCCGATCCAGCGGCGAATCGCACCTACGAGGACCTGTACCGGTCGGTCTACCTGCCGATGTACGACCGCCTGAAGCCGCTCTACCGCGAGATCCGCAGGATCACCGGTTATCCACCCGACTGAGGCGCGCCGACGCAGGGAGTCGTTAGGCCGACCATCGGCAACGGCGGTTGCCGCAGGGAGGCCGGATGGCTGCCGGGGACGGCGCGCCGCTAGGCGCGCACTTCCTGGCGCATGAACCGCGCGTAGGCGAGAGCGAAGCACCCGATCGTGAGCGCAAGGAGGATCACGATGTGGGGCAGGATCAGCAGGAAGCTCTGGTCGAACGACAGGAGCGTCTGCGGCATCTGCTGGGCATACTGGTCGCCGTAGATCTCCGAGGCGCTCACGGTCGTGACCGCGGGGTTGAGCAGCGCGGCCGACGCCTCGGCATAGACCTGGCCCGGCAGGAGGCGCTGGACCCACTGCACGGTGCTGTAGTACTCGGCGGCACTCGTCGCGCCGGCCGCGAGGAAGTTCCCGAGCAGGCCCACGAGCAGGGGGCCGATGAACGGAATCGCGACGAACAGCCAGATCCCGAAGCCCACGAGCGCAGAGGTCGAGGCGCGCCGGATGACGACCGAGAGCAGGGTCCCGAACGCGAGCCACAATGAGACGTACAGGACGGTCACCCCCACCCAGGCGATGAGCCGGATCACCTCCTCGAGCGCGGGCGTGATGCCCAGGCGCAGCAGGCCGAACCCGGAGATGACCGTGAGGGTCGCCACGAGGGCAAGGGTGATCACGGCGAGCCCGGCAACGTACTTGCCGTTGATGACGTCATCGCGATGGATCGGTTGCGAGAGGAGCCTCGGCAGCGTCCCCTGGTGCCGTTCACCGTTGACCGCGTCGAACGCGAACGCGACGCCGAGCAGCGGCGCGGCGATGGCGACGAACGCCTGGACGGTGAAGCTGATCGGGCCGAGATTGAGGCCCTCCGGGCCGAGCACGAAGAGGGCGAGGAACGCGGCCTGGGCGCCCGACACGGACTCGGCGAGGGAGCGGATCCGCTCCGCGGCGAAGTACAGGGGAATGAGGGCTGAAGCGCCGACGACGATGAGGAGCACGTAGAACCGCACGCTCTGCACGTGGTCCGCGAATTCCTTGCCGGCGATCGTCACCCAGCCGGGCCGAAGACCGAGGTTCGCGGCCGTGCGCGACGCGGCGGACTTGGCCGCGGGAGCCGGCGCTTCCGGTGCGAGCGCGGTCATGCCGCGACCTCCCCATGTTCCGCAATGCCACTCGAGCGCACGGCGATGCGGTAGATGTCGTCCAGCGACGGCTGGACGTCGCGGATGGAGTTGAGCCGGAGCCCGTTGCTCGCCGCGGCGGCGAGGACGGCCTCGCGGGCCGGACCGGAGTCCTCGTCGGCCACCACGAGCACGAACGGATCGCGCTCACCGGTGGGCAGCCGGACCTCGGCGATGCCCTCGACCTTGCCAAGCACCTCGGCGGTCTTCGTTCGGCCGGCTGCATCGAGGCCCTCGAAGCCGACCTCGATGTGCGCGCCCGCTCCGCCGAACTGACGGGCGAGCTCGGCAACGGTGCCGACGCCGATGAGCTTGCCGGCGGCGAAGATCCCGATCCGGTCGCACACCGACTGGACCTGGGCGAGCAGGTGACTGGACAGCAGGACCGCGAGGCCGCGCTCGTCCACGAGCCGTCGCAGGAGGTCCAGGATCTCGACGACGCCGAGCGGATCGATCGCCGTCGTCGGCTCGTCGAGGATGAGGACCGATGGCGACTTCAGGAGGGCGTCGGCGATGCCGAGCCGCTGGAGCATGCCCCTCGAGTAGGTGTCGACACGCCCATCCGCGCGCTCGGTCATACCGACCTGCACGAGCACCTCGACGATCGTCGCCTCGGCCTCCCTCCCGTACAGGCCGTTGAGTCGCGCCGTGTAGCGGAGGTTCTCGCGGCCGGTCAGGTTTTCGTAGAAGCCGACGTTGTCGGGCAGGTAGCCGACCCGTCGCTTCACGCCGAGCGGATTGCGCGCCGGATCGAGCCCGAGCACGCGCGCCGCTCCGGCGGACGGCTCGGTCAGCCCGAGGAGCATCAGGATCGTCGTCGTTTTGCCCGCGCCGTTCTGCCCAAGCAGGCCGAAGATCTCGCCGGCCTGGACCTCGAGGTTGAGGTTGTCGACCGCGACGAGATCGCCGTAGCGCTTCGAGAGCCGGCGAGTGGCGATCGGGGCGCGGCTCTCCTCGACGACCTCACGGTCGCGCTGCCGGCCCTTTCTCGCGACGCGACGGGGGGCGTCGCCCTCCTTCCGCGATGCCATTGGCTAGCGCCGCCCGTAGCGCCGGAAGACCCACCACAGCCCGGCGAACGCGCCGACGATCAGCGCGCCGCCGATCAGCGCGCCGAGGATCGACGCCTCGACCGTGAACCTGACCGCCGCCGTGCCGTCGGCCTCCTCGGCGTTGGCCCGGAAGTTCAGGTTGTAGTCGCCCGCGATGGCGTCACCGGACGGCGTGATCTGCGCCTTGACCTCGGCCGTCTGGCCGGCCTCGATGCTCGCGATCGGCTCGGGCGGATCGAAGACGACGTTCCAGTCGTTCGGCGGCGTGATCGCGACCTCGACATTCGTGAGCGGCGCCGTGCCCGTGTTCGTCACCGTGAAGGTGACCTCTGTGACGCCACCCGACGGGCCGCGGGCGCTGAGGACGCCCGTCTGCGTCGACAGGTCGAGGCTGTAGCTGCCGGTGATCTCGACGACGAGCTCCTGCTGGAGTTGCTCGCCGCCGACGGTGGTCGTGACGAGGATCGTGTAGCTGTCCGAGGGAACGTTCTCGGGCGCGGTGACCGAGACGGTGATCCCGGCCTCGGACCCGGCCTCGACGACCGCGCTGACTGCCTGCGTCTGCCCCGTGGGCGTCGCCTCGACATCCCAGCCGGGAGGCCCGACCGCGGTCACGGTGAACGTCAGGTCCTCGGCCTTGTCGTTCACGACCTGAAGGTTGAATGTGAAGTTCGTGTCGGAGTCACCGCGCAGCCCGGGCGTCTCGGCCTCGAGGCTCACCTCGCCGCCCGCGTCGGTCTCGACCGCGATGTCGAGCGGCAGCTCGACCCGGGACTCGCTGTCCGAGGCGACGACGGTGATGCGGGTGGTGCCCGTGGCGTCGGGCGGGATGGTCACGTCGAGCCGGGCCTCCGCCGGGTCATTCCCGTTCAGCTGGACTGCCCGGATGACCGATCCGCCGCCGAGGAGCGTCGCCGACCAGGAGTCGGGCACGCCGTTCACCTCGAGGTTGACGCGGCCGTCCTCGCTCGCATCGACCTCGAGGTCGAAGCTGATGCGGGAATCCGGGCTGGTGACGATGGCCGGGTAGGGCGTCGTCAGCGTGAGGCCCGAGATGGCGCGCACCGCCGGCACGAGGCCGGCGAGCACCATGAGGGCGGTCGAGATCGAAAGCACTGCAATGCGTCGAGAACGCACGTGGTCAAGCCTCCCTGCACGAGAACGACAGGCCGGGCTGCGCCGCCCGCATCCCCGGCGGGGCCTCCAGCGCACGGCGCACGTACATCGGCGCGCCGCTGCCCGCTTCAATTGTCGAGAGTCTGCCAAGAGCGGTCGGGTGACCGCAACCAAGGCGCGATTGTGACCAGATTATGGGATTTGAATCGAATCCGGTCACGCGGGCGCGGATTCGGAACACGGTGAGGGGCGCCGCGCGTTGCGGTTGCCGGGTGACTTTCGCCGTTCCGGGCGGGCCGAATGGCACCTTGTCCCTGGCATGCCAGGAGCGGGACAGTTGACAGGCCGGGGGAACTAACCTCATCCTCGATACGTCTAGGTGAACGCCGAGTAAGGACAGCAGGTCAGAGCATCGACCGTCCAGGTACGACTGGCTCCCGCGTCCAGGCAATGAACAACGCTCGATCGCCCCACCCGCGACGAGCAACACGACTGACGGCCAGGGCCCACACCGCCCCGAGCCGCAACAAGGAAAGAACGATCAACCTCATGCTTTCGCGTACATACCATTCGTCCGTCGTCGGACGATCTGCTTCGATTCGCCGGATGCGCCGGCGCTCCATGGCCACGAAGCTCTACTGCCGGACCAACGGCTGCACCAGCTTCCTCGAGCTGCAACCGGAGCGTGGCCTCGCCATCTGCCCCGTGTGCGGCTTCAGCCGCCGCCTCGACTGACCCCGCCGCGTGAGGCGGCCCCCGACCCAGATCGAAGACTGGCGGGCTCCACCGCTTCGGCATCTACCGTCGTTTGGCGACTGTCAGTCTCCAATCCGCGGTACTCAGGCCTCGGTCTGACCCGATTCGGCGCCGTTTGAGGACTGGGAGTCCCCAGGCTGCGGCAGATCGGTGCCCCGTGGAGACTGGGAGTCCCCAACCGACGTTCCAGCGCCGTCGGGAGCGCAGCCGACCGGCCCAGCCCGTCACACTGGCGGCCATGACGACCAACCCGACGAACGCCGCGCCGACAGGCGTCGGCTCGGCGACGGGTGTCGATCCCGCTCGCGTCCAGGAGCTGCTCGAGCGCGAGCTCGAGGGCTTTGCGGATCGCCATCCTCGAACCCGCGCCCTGCACGCGCACGCCCGCGAGACCCTGCTCGACGGCGTGCCGATGAACTGGATGGTCAAGTGGGCCGGGCCGTTCCCGCTGTTCCTCGAGTCGGCGAACGGGGCCCACGCGACCTGCGCCGACGGACACGACTACGTCGACCTGTGCGTCGGCGACACGGGCGCCATGGCCGGTCACGGGCCTGCGCCGGTGATCGCGGCGGTGGAGCGGCAGCTCCGGCAGGGCATCACCACGATGCTGCCGACGGAGGATGCTGCCTGGGTCGGCGAAGAGCTGGGCCGCCGGTTCGGGTTGCCGTCGTGGCAGTTCACGCTCACCGCGACCGACGCGAACCGCTTCTCGCTCCGGCTCGCGCGGGCGATCACCGGCCGCCCGCTCGTGGCGGTCCACGAGTACTGCTATCACGGCTCCGTCGACGAGACGATCGCGGTCATCGACCATTCTCCCGGCGCCGGTCCAGGCCGCGCCGTGGCTCGGCGTGGCAACCTCGGGCCCCAGGTCGACCCGGCCCAGACCACGCGCGTCGTGCCGTTCAACGACCTCGACGCGCTCGACCGGGCGCTCGCGGACGGCCAGGTCGCGGCGCTGCTCATCGAGCCGGCCCTGACCAACGTCGGGATCGTGCTGCCTGACCCCGGCTACCTCGAGGGCGTCCGTGAGCTCACGCGCCGACACGGGACGATCCTCATCCATGACGAGACCCACACGATCTGCGCCGGCCCGGGCGGCGTTACCGGCGCCGGCAGCTACGAGCCGGACATGCTCGTGATCGGGAAGACGATCGGCGGCGGCATCCCCGTCGCGGCGTACGGCATGTCCGCGGAAGTCGCGGACCGCGTCCGCGCCGCCGTCCCGTACGAGGACTCCGACGTCGGCGGCATCGGCGGGACGCTCGCCGGCTACGCGCTCTCGATGGCCGCCGCCCGAGCCGCGCTCGGCGAGGTCCTGACCGAGGCCGCGTTCGCGCGGATGATCCCGCTCGCGGAGCGCTGGGAGCGCGGCGCGAACGAGGCGATCCAGAGGCACGGGGCGCCCTGGAGCGTGACGCGCCTGGGCGCTCGCGCCGAGTACCACTTCATGCCCGAGCCGCCGCGCGACGGTGCGGACCAGATCGCGCACGCCGACGTCGACCTCGAGCGCCTGCTCCACCTCTGGGTCATGAACCGCGGCGTCCTCATGACGCCGTTCCACAACATGGCGCTCATGTCGCCCGCCACCACCGAGGACGACGTCGACCGGCACACCGAGGCCTTCGAAGCGGCGCTCGCCGAGCTGTTCGACTAGCGACCCTATCATCCGCGGGATGTCCTTCATGGCCCACGAGGCGGCCCACATCGCGCCGTCCGCGCTCGAGGCCGCCCGCCGGCGGTCGCGCCTCGCCCTGTTCCTCAGCGTGGCGTTCGGCAGCACGGGCCACATCGCGGCCGCGACCGTCGCCGCGATCGTGGGCAAGGAGTTGCTCGGCTCGCCCGCGCTGGCGGGCGCGCCGGGTGCCGCCGTCGTGTTCGGGGCCGCGGTCGGGGCCGTCGGGCTGTCGTGGATCATGGGCCGCCGCGGCCGCCGGGCCGGCCTCACCGCCGGCTTCCTGTTCGGCCTGCTTGGCGCGGTCGTCGCCACGATCGCCGTCGTCATCCGGTCGTTCCCGCTGCTGATCGCCGGAACCTTCATCATCGGCTTCGGCAATTCGTCGATCAACCTGTCGCGCTACGCGGCGGCGGACCTCGTCGAGCCGAAGCGGCGTGCGGTTGCGATCGGACTCGTCGTGTGGGCCTCGACGATCGGCGGCGTTCTCGGCCCGTGGCTGGTTCCGTTCGCGGGCGACGTTGCGCCGCGCCTTGGCCTCCCGACGCTGGCTGGGCCGTACCTGATCCCGGTCCTCTTCGTGGGCATCGCAGCCGCGCTGTCGTTCCTGCTCCTTCGACCCGATCCGTTCGCGCTCGCCCACGAGTCAACCGTCCACACCGACACGGGCGCTCCCCGCACGTCCGTCCGGGAGATCCTCCTCCGCCCGGCCGTTCTGGCGGCGGTCGCGGCGCTCATCGCCGGACAGGCAACGATGGTTCTGATCATGACGATGACGCCGCTTCACCTGACGGAGCACGGCCACGGGCTCGGCGTCGTCGGCATCGTGATCAGCGGCCACGTGGCCGGGATGTTCGCGCTGGCACCTGTGTCGGGCTGGATCACCCAGCGGATCGGCCAGCTCCAGACGATCTTCCTCGGGACGGGCGTGCTCGTCGCCGCGTCCGCGCTCGCGGCCCTCGCGCCCCCGGAAAGTGATCAGGTCCTGTTCGTCGCCCTGTTCCTGCTCGGCTGGGGCTGGAACCTGGGCTTTGTCGCCGGCAGCGCCATGCTCTCGTCCGAGATCGAGCTCGCCGAGCGGGCACGCGTCCAGGGCACCGCCGATGCCGTCATCTGGACGACCTCGGCCCTCGCGAGCCTCGGATCGGGGGCGGTCGTCGCCGCGGCCGGTTTCTCGACGCTCGGGTTCCTCGGGGTGGCGATCGTGCTGGCGCCGGTCTGGCTCCTGCTGAACCGGCGGCGGGCGGTCGCCGCGGGCGCCGCCTAGGCGCAGCCTACGGCGCGAGCTCGCGGACGAGCCACGCGGCCAGCGTCCGGGCACAGTCGACGACCTCGCTGATCGAGACCCACTCGTTCGCCGAGTGGGCGAGCCGCTTGTCGCCCGGCCCGAAGATCACCGTCGGCGTGTCACCGTGATGGATGAGCAGGCGCATGTCGGCGCCGTACGGCTCGCCGGTCATCGGCGACGGCCGGCCGAGGACTCCCTCGGCGACCCTCGCGAGCCCGACGGGAAGCGGGTGATCCGCCGGGACGCGTGACGACGAGAACCGGCCGCCGGTGAGCTCGACCGTCGCCGGATGCTCCCGGAGGAACGGATCTGTGTCGTTGGCCTCGTCGATGCAGCGCCGGAGGTCGCGCTCTGCGTCGCGCCACGTCTGGCCGAGCTTCACGCCGTAGC
>Ga0299913_10004023_pt1 | contig 12236 bp, 8 predicted proteins | sample RVTome_9_FD_201360 | JGI IMG/M metagenome (GOLD analysis project Ga0299913, IMG submission 201360) | Soil microbial communities from uranium-contaminated site in the Upper Colorado River Basin, Wyoming, United States - RVT155D38 (version 2) ... | reverse complement strand
CACGACAGCCGGGGCGACGCCTATCGCCAGCCATACGGCGCCGTGCCGGCCGGGACGGAGGTCACGCTCCGCCTGCGCGCCGCGGCCGGCGACCTCACCGACGCATCGATCCGCATCTGGGACGCCCTCGCCGAGTCCCAGGTGCTGGTGCCGATGCGGGTCGTGGCCCGCGACGCCACCACCGGCGGCCACGGCCACGACTGGTGGGAGGCGACGCTGCCGACCACGAACATCCCGTCGCTGCTGTACTACCGGTTCATCGTGCGCGACGGGGGCACGACGCGGTACGTCGAGGACGACGCCCTGCTCGACGGCGGCGCGGGCGAGACGCTCGCCGCGTCGGAGGATCGGTCCTGGCAGCTCGTCACCCATGCCCCCGAGTTCGCGACGCCGGATTGGGCGAAGGGGGCTGTCGTCTACCAGATCTTCCCCGACCGATTCGCCAACGGCGACCCGACGAACGATCCGCTCCCCGATGCCTCACCCGGCGCGACCGGAGCGGAGCGCTACCGCTCCAGCGAGATCTACGGCAACCCGGTCGCCCGGCGCGACTGGGAGTCGGACCTGCCGGAAGGGTTCTGCCGCGCGTACACCGCTCCTGCGGAGCCATGCGACGAAGAGCCCCTGGGACGAGACTTCTACGGCGGCGACCTGGCCGGCATCCGCGACCATCTCGACGAGCTCGCCGAGCTGGGCGTGACCATCCTCTACCTCAACCCGGTCTTCGCCGCACCGTCGAACCACCGCTACGACACGAGCGACTTCACCCTCGTCGACCCCGACCTCGGCACGAACGAGGACCTGGAAGGGCTCGTCGCCGATGCGGAGGCGCTCGGTATCCATGTCCTGCTCGACGGCGTCTTCAACCACGTCAGCAGCGCCGCCCCGATCTTCGACCGGGATGGCCGGTTCGAGGAGGTCGGCGCCTGCGAGTCGGCCGAGTCACCGTGGGCGACCTGGTTCACGTTCAGCCCCGGCCCGCCGGCGAAGTGCTTCGACGGCCAGACATACACCGACTGGTTCGGCTTCGACACGCTCGCCGTGCTTACCGAGAACCCGGACACGTTCGGCTACTTCCTCGGGGAGGAGAGCATCGCCACGCGCTGGCTCGGAACGGGCATCGGCGGCTGGCGGCTGGACGTCATGAACGAGATCAGCCACGACTTCCTGCGTGGCCTGCGCCGCAGCGTGAAGGGGACGAACCCCGACGCGTTCATCCTGGGCGAGGAGTGGGGCGACGCGTCGGCCTGGCTGCTCGGCACGGAGGCGGACAGTGTCATGAACTACCGCTTCCGACGCGGGGTCATCGGCCTCGTCAACGGCGAGACCGCCGATGCGGATGGCGCGATCCCAGGACTCTCCCCGAGCGACTTCGTGCGGACCATGGAGGGCGTGCGCGAGGACTATCCCCGCGCCGCGTGGGACGTGCTGCACAACATCGTCGACACCCACGACACGACCCGCATCCTTTGGACGCTGACGCCCGGCGCCGACAACCGCGAGGAGAAGGAAGCCGCCGATGCGCTGGCCGCCGGCATGGCGAAGCTGCGTCTCGTGGCGGCGCTGCAGATGACCTGGCCCGGCATGGCCGGGGTGTACTACGGCACCGAGGTCGGTCTCACCGGCCACGATGATCCGGACGACCGGCGGCCGTATCCATGGAACGCGCAGGACAGCGAGCTGCGCGACTGGTACGCGCGGCTGGGGAGCCTGCGCGCCGAGCACGAGGCGCTCCGCGCCGGCGACCTGGCCTTCCTCCACGCCGACGACGCTGCCGGCACGCTCGCCTTCGGCCGTCGGACCGGTGCACAGGCGACGATCACGGTCCTCAACCTCTCGGATGCGCCACGCTCGATCGAGGTGGGCGTCGCCGGCTGGCTGCCGCCGGACACGTTCCTGACCGACGCGCTCGGCGGGGCATCATTCCGGGCGGACGGCGACACCGTGACCATCGAGCTCGGGCCGCATGGGTCCGCGATCCTCGTCACCGGCCCGGACGTCGACCTCGCGCCACCGCAGGCTCCCGCCACGCTCACGGCGGAGGCGACGATCGGCGCGGTCGAGCTGGCCTGGGCGCCGTCCGCGGATGCGGCGGGCTATACGGTCTGGCGCTCGATCCTGTCCGGTGGTGGCTACATCGAGGCCGGCTCGGTGGCGGCCGATGCGACGACCTTCACGGACCGCGGCGCCCGCTCCGGGACGTTGGCGCACTACGTCGTCACCGCCGTCGACGCCGCCGGCAACGCGAGTGAGCGCTCGCCGCAGGCGTCGGCACTCCCCGAGGTGGTGGTCGACGACGCCCGCCTCGCCGAGGGGGCAGCGCTCGAGCAGACGCTGTCGGCTGTCGATCCGCTCGCGCCCATCGAGGCCATCGTTCACGTCGACGGCTCCAGCCAGCGCGAGGGCCCGACCGTGGGGGTGCGCATGGAGATCGGCTTCGGACCGGCCGCAGACGCGGTAGCGCCCGACGACGCGGGCTGGACCTGGTCGCCGATGCGCCACGCGTCCGACGACGACGGCGCGGACCGTTGGGCCGGCGAGGTGCGCCCCGAGGAGGCCGGCACATACGCGGTGGCCGCCCGCCTGTCGACCGACGGCGGGGCCAGCTGGCGCGCGGTCGGTACCGGCGGTCTCGGCGACGAGGTCACACCGCGAACCCTGGCCGTGGTCCCGGGGGAGGACACGACCCCGCCGGGTGTGCCGGACGCGCTGGTGGCGACGTCGGTGGCCGAGACGGCCGTCGGCCTCGCCTGGGAGCCCGTCGCCGATGCCGACCTCCACCGCTACGAGATCCTGCGGGCCGACGGCGACGGTGACCTCGAGCGCGTGGGCGTGGCCACCGAGCCGTCGTTCAGCGACGAGTCGGTCGCGGCCGGCCGCACGTACCGCTATGCCGTCCGCGCCCAGGACACGACCTTCAACCGATCCGCCGCCTCCGACGAGATCAGCGTCGGCGCGGAGGCTCGCGACGTGGCGGTCACCTTCACCGTCAGCGTGCCGTCGAACACGCCACCCGGAGACACGGTCTTCATCGCCGGCGACTTCCAGGGCTGGGACCCGGCGGCGACGCCGATGGAGCGCGTCGACGAGGTCACCTGGCAGCTCACCCTGACGTTCCCCGAGGCGATGCCGATCCAGTACAAGTACGCACGCGGCACATGGCTGGCGGTCGAGAAGGACGCCGGCTGCGGCGAGATCCCCAACCGGGAGCTGACCGTCCAGCATGGGACCGATGCGACCCTGGCCCAGGCCGATACGGTGGCGAAGTGGCGGGACGTCGACGCCTGTCCATGACCCATCGCGCACGCCTGATCGGCCCCCTCCTGCTGTTGGTGGCGCTGGCACTCGGTGCCGGCGCCATCCTCATCGCGACGCGCACGCCGGCGATCACCCCCTGGGCGGAGCTCGACACCCGTTGGGGCACGTACCTGTCCGAGCGCGAGTGGGGCACCCCGCGCGAGGCGGTCGGCGACGACCCGTGGGGCATGGACTACCTGTCGGCGGTGCGGCAGCCGTACGCGCACGGCGAGGATGGCATCGCCGGCCTGGTCGACCGCGACGGGACGTTCCACATCGGCTGGGCGGTCTGGGACACGAGGCAGGTCCGGGTCGCCGAGCGCCTGTTCGGCTGGGGCAACCCCTCCGGCGAGCACGGCGAGGAGATCGTCGATCGGCGCACATTCGGGCTCAACACGCCGACCAGCTCGGTGGCGGAGGCGACGCTCGTGTACCCGAACAGCGACCCGCAGTTCCGCATCACCTTCACCCAGGCCCGCGCCGACGACCGCGGCGGCGTGCTGATCGCGTCCGTCGACCGCCAGCTCGGTGCCGAGCCCGGCGCCTCCCCCGCTGCCGGCGGGGAGCTGCCGCTCCACGTCGTCCTCAAGGGCTGGTTCGGCGACCCCGCCAGTTCCGTGGAGCCGATCGAGGACGGCATCCTGCTCGTCGGCCCCGACTCGGTCGTGGCCCTCGTGAGCGTCGACCCGGACGACCGCCTGATCAGCGCGGAGAAGCGCGCCCTCGACGAGCAGCTGCGCGACGGCGGCCTGGCCGAGGACGAGGGGCACATCGGCGCCCTGGCGCATCGGCTCTCGATCGGCACGACGACCGCCACCGCGGCGACCTTCGCGTGGGCCGAGGCACCCGACGGCGAGGCCGCTGCCGGCCGGGCCCGCGAGCTGCTCGGATCGGCCGATCGGATCATCGAAGCACGACGGGCGGAGACGGAACGCGTCTTCGCCGCCGAGGTGTCGGAGCACGAGCCGGTGTACCGCCAGGCCCTGATGAGCCTGCTGTGGAGCCAGAGCCTGTACCGCTGGGACGGCACGTCGAGCTGGATTCCCGAGTGGGAGGGCCGCGTGGCCGCCAACGACGTGCTGATCATGCCGGACAAGTGGGAGTTCCCCTGGCTGGCGACCTGGGACTCGGCCTTTCACGCCGTCACCGCCGCGCTGATCGACCCGCAGCTCGGCGCGGACCAGCTGCGCTTCATCCTGTCCCCCGATTGGCAGCAGCCGGACGGTCACCTGCCGTGCGCCGAGTTCGTGATGGACGACGAGTGCCCGCCGGTCTTCAGCTGGGCCGCCTGGCGCGTCCACCAGGCCGGGGCCGGCACCGACTTCCTCGCCGAGGTCTACCCCGGCCTGCTGGCGAACCACGCGTACTGGAAGACGAGGCTCGAGGTCGAGCCGGGCCTCTACACCGGCGGCTTCCTCGGCATGGACAACCTGCCACGGGCCGAGGGCCAGGTCCAGGCCGATGCCAGCGGCTGGATGGCGTTCAGCGCCCGCCACCTCGAGCTCATCGCGGAGGAGCTCGGCGACGCCGATGGCGCGGCGGCGTTCCGTGATGACGTCGAGGCCATCGGCGCCGCGGTCAACGAGCGATTGTGGGACGAGGATCGTGGCTTCTACTACGACCGCAACACCGACGGCGAGGCGCCGATCCTGACGAAGTCATACGCCGGCCTGGTCCCGCTCATCGCCGGGATCGTGCCCGACGACCGGGCCGAGCGCATCCTCGACACGCTCCGCGACGAGCGCCAGTTCCTCTCCCCGCACGGGATCCGCAGCACCTCGGCCGACAGCGTCCTGTACCGGCCGGGGTACGCCGACCAGCGTGGCGCCAACTCGTCGTGGCGTGGACCGATCTGGCTGCCACTCAACTACCTGCTCGTCGGGGCCATCGGTGAGCGGGATGCCGCCTTTGCCGCTGACCTGCGGACGCGCCTGGTGGAGCTGGTCGAGACCGATTGGGAGCGGACCGGCCGCTTCCACGAGTACTTCGACGCGGAGACGGGCGAGGGCCTGGGCGCCGATGCCCAGGCCGGCTGGACCGCCCTGGTCGCGAACCTCGTCGTCGAGGGCTGGCCGGCCGACTGATCGGCGCCGTGGCCTACCATCGAATGCGATGGAGTGGCTGGCCGAGCTGTTCGAGACGAATCGGATCATCGTCCTGTCGATCTACGGGCAGGTCTTCTTCGTCATGGGCCTGGCCGTCGCCCTCCAGAGCCGACGCCGCTCCCAGCTCGTGCTGGCGCGACCGCTCGCATGGCTGGCCGCCTTCGGGATCGTGCACGGGCTCATGGAGTGGGGCTATCTGTTCATCCCCATCCAGGCCGGCTTCCTGCCGCTGCCGATCGTGGAGGGCCTGCTCGTCCTCCAGCTCCTGCTGAAGCCGCTGAGCTTCGCGCTCCTGCTCCAGTTCGGCGTCGAGCTGATCGTCAGCGCGCGCGAGCCGCACGAGCTGCCGCGCGTCGGCGGGCAGCCGTGGCTGCGCGCCGTGCCGGCGGCGGCGAGCGTGTTGTGGGTCGTCGCCACCCTGGCCCTGTCGAGCACGGTGGCCACCGGGTTCACTCCCGACCCCGGTCCGTGGTTGCGCGCCCAGGACATCGGCCCCGCGCTGGCCGGCGTCGGTGCCCCGTTGGCGGTCGGCGACGTGACCGCTCGCGCCATGCTCGGGCTGCCGGCCTCGCTGCTGGCCGCCATCGGCCTGCGACGGGCGATGCGCCTGGTCGGTCCGATCGCCGGCGACGGGGTGGCCACCGCTCTCAGCGCGGCCTCGATCGCCTTCGTCGTCTATGCCGTGCTGACCGGGCTTGTGCCGCTGCCCGCCCCCTTCCCGCCGGCATCCGTCCTCAACGGGCAGACGGTCCTCGACACGTTCGGGATCCCGATCGAGGTCTTCCGCTCGCTCGCCGGTCTGGCGATCGCGGTGGCGGTCATCCGCAGCCTCGAGCTCTTCGAGCGCGAGACCGATCGCGCCCTCGCCGACGCGCGCCGCCGAGAGCTCCTGCTCCGCGAGCGCGAGCGAATCGGTCGTGACCTGCACGACGGCATCATCCAGTCGATCTATGCCGCCGGGCTCCACCTCGAGCAGGCGGCCACCGAGGCCGACCGCGCTCCCGCCCAGACCCGCGAGCGGATCGGCACCGTCATGGGCGAGCTGAACCGCATCACCGGTGACATCCGCAGCACGATCTTCGACCTGCGTTCGGGAGAGCTCGAGTCCCGCGACGCGGAGGCCATCGTGCTGGCCGTCGCCGACGAGCTGCAGGCCCACACGCTCGTGTCGCTCGAGATCGGGTCGGAGGGGATCTTCCGTCCGCGACTGAGCCCGGAACAGGCCGAGCAGCTGCGCCACGTCGTCACCGAGGCGTTCAGCAACATTCTGCGCCACGCCCACGCCGGCCACGTGTCGGTCCGCATGGCCTGCACCCAGCGCCGCTTCACGCTCGAGATCGTCGACGACGGCGCCGGCTTCGACCCGGTCGCCAGCCCCTCACGCGGCCGCCGCGGACGAGGAGCGCAGGGCCTCGAGAACATTCGGCGCCGCGCCGAGCTGCTCGACGCGGACCTCGACATCGAGAGCGCCCCCGGACGCGGGACGAGGCTGTCCCTTACGATGCCGGTGGCGACCAGTCGCCGACACTCATGACAGAACCCCAACCGCAGGCCGCGCCCGACGCGGCGATCCGAGTCCTCATCGCCGATGACCACGAGGTGGTCCGCATCGGCCTGGCCGCGTTGCTCGACGGGCAGCCCGGCCTGAGCGTGGTCGCCCAGGCACGCTCCGGCGACGAGGCGGTGCGCCTCGCCCGCCAGCACCATCCCGACGTGGTGGTGATGGACATCCGCATGCCGCACGGCTCCGGCATCGACGCCTGCCGCACGATCACCGCGGAGCAGGCCGACACGCCGGTCATCATGCTCACCAGCCACGCAGACTCCGAGGCGCTGTTCGACGCCATCGACGCCGGGGCGTCGGGGTACGTGCTGAAGCGCGTGGGGAGCGGCGAGCTGGTGAACGCCGTGCGCGCCGTGGCCGAGGGCGGATCGCTGCTCGACCCGGCGGTCACCCGCCGCGTGCTGGATCGGCTGCGCAACACGAGCCGGCTCGAGGAAGCCGGAGCGTTCGCCGACCTCACCGAGCAGGAGCGGCGTGTCCTGGCCCACATCGCCGACGGCGCATCGAACCGCGAGATCGCCGAGCGGATGCGCCTGGCGGAGAAGACCGTTCGAAACTACGTGTCGAGCGTGCTCGCCAAGCTGGCGCTCACCAGCCGTGCCCAGGCCGCCGGCTACGCCATCCGCAACCGGCTCCCCGAGCTGGAGGGAAGCGACGAATGAGGCGCATAACGGCGGTGGCTGCGATCCTGGCGCTGGCGCTCTCCGCCTGCATCGCCGGGCCGACGCCCAGCCCAACGGCCTCGCTGCCGACGCCGACGCCGACCCAGCCGCCGACGCCGTCGCCGCAGCCGAGCGAGCTCCCGTCGGTCCCCAGCTCCCCGTCGCCGACCCCGGAGCCGTCGCTGTCGCTCGACCTGCCGGAGCAGCAGGACGCACGGGTGGTTGCCGTGGAGATCGTTCCCGCCGTCGCCGCGGACGGGAACGGGGAGATCCTGGTGACCGTCACCAGCACTGCCGACACCCGCATCGACGAGCTCGTCCTGCGCTGGCCGGCCGAGCTCGACGATGCCCTCATCCTCGCGCCCTTCACGCCGTCCGACGATCGGACCCGCGAGGGCGGGGACCCCCTCGTCCAGCCCTGGACGAAATGGGTCGTCGGGCCTGGCGAGCGGGGTGAGCCCGCCGGCACGATCTCGCTCGGCTGGGGGCCGCTGCTTCCCACGGCGACGTTGGAGATCCCGATCGTGGTGACCAGGCAGGCACCAGGGCCGGTGGCGTTCGACCTCCAGGTGCTGGCCGGCAACGATGTGCTGAGCGGTGAGGGCGGTGCGCCGGCCGTCTTCCGCGTCGAGGTGCCCTGATGCATCCGATCCTTCCGGCCTGGACGGAGGCGGATGCCCGGCTCCACGAACGCCTCGGCGCCGCGTTCGACCCCGATCGCAAGGTCCTCGGCGCGCTCGAGCGCATCGTCGAGCTGAGCGGCAAGCGCATCGCCGACGTGGGGACCGGCATCGGCCACTACCCGATGCTCCTGGCGAGGCGGATGGGCCGCACGTACGGCATCGAGTCCAATCCCGAGCTGCTCGCCGAGGCGCGACGGCGGGCGTCGGCATCGCATCAGCCGAACATCCGCATCGTCGAGGGCGAGATCACCGCCCTCCCGCTCCGCGACGCGGCGGTGGACATCGTGCTCACCAGCCGGATCGAGCCCGACGACGCATCGGCGCCGGCCATCGCCGAGGCGCTGCGTGTGCTGCGTCCGGGTGGGCGGCTGGTGGCGATCGGCTACTACGGCCGCGACGACGTCGCCGCGCTGCTCGAGCCGGAGGTGGTGGCCCATGCCCGTGAGGCGACCCAACGTCGAAGCGGATGGTGGCTGCGCAACGGCTTCAAGATCAAGGTCGTCCACGCTCGAATCGACATCGCCGATCCGACGATCGCGCACGAGCTCCTCCCCCGGCTGTACGGCGACCGCGGGCGCATCTACCTGATGCGCCCGCATCGACCGTCGCTGCGCCTCAACCTTGGCCTCTTTCACCGCGAGAAACCGCTCGCCGGCTGATCGGGCAGTCCTATCGGTGAGAACATCGCGACTTTCGTCCGAATTCGGTGCGCAAATGCGGTTGCGGACGCGAATCGCGGCGGATATCATCCACGGGTCCGAAGGCCAGGCTCTTCTCCCCCCGGAGCCTGGCCTTCGGCGTGCCCGACGCGGGCCGGTGCGATAATGGCGGCGCTCCCATCGACCGATCACGGCGGGCATCGAGCCGCCCGCGGACTCACCGACAAGCAGGAGGCGTTCGTCGCACCGATGGCCACCACGCCGCGCATGAAGATCACCTACGCCACCCTCTCCGCCGACAACGAGGAGCTGCAGGCCGCCTTCGACGCCGCGCTCGAGCGCGCGCGGGCGAGCCTCGGCGCCACCTATCCGATGATCATCGGCTCCGAGGAGCGCGGCGGCGCCGAGACGTTCGAGGACCGCTCGCCGATCGACCGCGACCTGGTCGTCGCGCGCTTCCCGGTCGGGACGCGGCAGGACGTGCGCGACGCCGTGGCCGCCGCCCGCGCCGCCTGGCCGGCGTGGCGCGACACGCCGTGGCGAGACCGCCTCGCCATCCTGCGGCGCGCGGGGGACCTCATCAGCGAGCGGCAGTTCGACTACGCGGCGCTCATGGCGCTCGAGGTCGGCAAGAACCGACTCGAGGCGCTCGGCGACGTCGAGGAGACCGCCGACCTGCTGCGCTACTACGCCGACGAGTTCGAGAAGGCCGATGGCTTCGTGAAGCCGATGGGCTCGCTGTCGGCGGCGGAGAAGACCCGCTCCGTGCTTCGTCCGTACGGGGTGTTCGCGGTCATCAGCCCGTTCAACTTCCCGATGGCCCTGGCCGGCGGTCCATCGGCCGGCGCGATGATCGCCGGCAACACCGTGGTGCTCAAGCCATCGTCGGACGCCCCGCTGATGGGCTGGAAGTTCGGCGAGGCGCTCCGTGACGCCGGCCTGCCGCCGGGGGTCTTCAACCTCGTCACCGGCCCGGGCGAAACGGTCGGCGCGGAGCTCGAGGCCAGCTCCGACATCGACGGCATGGTCTTCACCGGCAGCTACGAGGTCGGCATGAAGCTGTACCGCGGCTTCACGAAGGACTACCCCCGCCCGATCATCACCGAGATGGGCGGCAAGAACCCCGCCATCGTGACCCGCAGCGCGGACCTCGACCAGGCGGCGGAGGGCGTGATGCGCTCCGCCTTCGGCTACGACGGGCAGAAGTGCAGCGCCAACTCCCGGGTCTACGTCGAGAAGCCGGTGGCCCGCGAGTTCCTCGATCGGCTCGTCGAGAAGACGCGCGCCATCACCGTCGGCGACCCGACGAGCCGCGAGAACTGGATGGGCCCGGTCATCAACCAGCGGGCGATCGACACCTTCACCCGGGCGGTCGAGCAGGCGCGAGCCGGCGGCGGCACCGTCGAGATCGGCGGCGAGACGAACACGGAGCGCGGCTTCTTCCCGACGCCCACGGTCGTCTCCGGCCTGCCGCTCGAGCATCCCCTCTACCGGGAGGAGCTGTTCGTGCCGTTCCTGGTGGTCGGCGAGGTCGACTCGCTCGACCAGGCGCTCCACGAGGCCAACGACACACCGTACGGCCTGACCGCGGGCATATTCAGCGGCGACCCGGCGGAGGTGAAGCGCTTCCTCGACACGATCCAGGCCGGCGTCGTGTACGTGAACCGCCGCGCCGGCGCCACCACTGGGGCCTGGCCGGGCATCCAGAGCTTCGGCGGCTGGAAGGGATCCGGGTCATCCGGCAAGAGCGGGCTCGGCCCGTACTACGTCCAGCAGTTCCTGCGCGAGCAGTCCCAGACCGTCATCGGCGACGAGGCATGACGGCACGCCTGTTCGACACCGATGCGGACGCGACCGCGGTCGAGCCCTCCGGCTGGTTCGCCGTCCAGCTGCGGTACGCGTACCTGAGCGGCGACCCCTCGGAGGCGACGCTCGTCGAGGACCGCGTGATCCTGGTCGACGGCTCCGACGAGGAGGCCGCGCTGGGACGGGCGGTCGAGCTGGCGCCCGAGTACGAGGACGACTACGAGACCGAGGACGGCGAGCGGGGCGCCATCCGCTTCGAGGGCATCGTCGCCATCAAGGAGCTGGACGACCCCCCGTCGGCCGGGACCGAGGTCTGGCACGAGTACATGTCGCCCGATCCGGCGCGGCCGTCGATCGACGACGACGGCGAGCTTCTCCCGCCGGTCTACCCGGAGGAGATGGCCTTCCCCCGCGCGCACGACGACTGACCACGCGGTGAGCGCCTGGCGCCGCGCCGCCTACCGCATCGTTCGGCCGCTCCTCTTCGCCGCCGACCCCGAGCTCATCCACGGCCTGGCCCTGCGGATCCTGTCGTCGGGCTTCGGTCGTGGCCTGGCGCCGCTTGCCGCCGGCCGCGGCGGCGCCGAACTGGTGGCCCCTGTCGACGTCTTGGGACTCACATTCCGCAACCGGGTCGGGCTCGGCGCCGGCTTCGACAAGGATGGCATCGCCATCCGTGGCTGGGCCGCGCTCGGCTTCGGGTTCGTCGAGCTCGGCACCGTCACCCCGCGCCCGCAGCCCGGCAACCCACGGCCCCGGCTGTTCCGGCTGCCCGCGGACGCGGCCCTCATCAACCGCATGGGATTCAACAACGCCGGTGCCGATGCCCTGGCCCGGCGCATCGCCGACGCCCGTCCGCACCTGCCGCTCGGCTTCGTCATCGGCGTCAACATCGGCCGCAATCGCGACGGCGACATGGGCGACTATGCCATCGCCGCAGGCGCTGTCGCCGATGTCGCGGACTACCTGGCCATCAACATCAGCTCGCCGAACACGCCCGGCCTGCGCGACCTCCAGGATCCGGCCACCCTGCGGGACCTGCTCGGCGCCGTCGTCGACGCCGCCCCGGGCCGGCCCGTTCTCGTCAAGCTGTCCGCCGACCTCGCCGATGCGGACCGCGCCGTGCTGCTGGATGCGCTCGCGTCGGACGGCGCCGGGGTCATCCTGTCGAACACGACCACCGAACGCGACGGCCTGCGGTCCGCCGGGGCATCGGAGAGCGGTGGCCTGTCGGGCGCCCCGATCCGCGCGCGAACGGCTGCGGCGGTTGCCCGGGCACGAGCCATCGGCGGCGATCGGCTCACGATCATCGCCTCGGGCGGCATCGGCACCGGTGCGGAGGCGCGATCGCTCCTCGATGCCGGCGCCGACCTCGTGGAGCTGTGGACCGGGATGATCTATGCCGGCCCCGGCCTCATCGGGGAGGCGATCCGCGCCACGCGGTGACGCGCGCCTCCGCC
>Ga0299913_10004022_pt1 | contig 12238 bp, 6 predicted proteins | sample RVTome_9_FD_201360 | JGI IMG/M metagenome (GOLD analysis project Ga0299913, IMG submission 201360) | Soil microbial communities from uranium-contaminated site in the Upper Colorado River Basin, Wyoming, United States - RVT155D38 (version 2) ... | reverse complement strand
TCATGATGTTCGCCATGACATGCGGCTTGTTCATGGCGTCGAGAACCGCCTGCGGTGAGTGGCCGAGACCCAGCATGCCGTAGCCGCCACAGTCATAAACCACGGCGCCTTTCAACGTAACGATCCACGGCCCCTGGGCCGCGAGAGCGACATAGGGATTCACCGCGTCCGCTGCGTAGAAGTTGACGAAACCGTCCTGTACCAGTCTCGCCTGTTCCGCCTCGTCCAGTCCTGTCAGGCGTGGAAAGCGTTGCCTGATATTCCGGTACTCGGCATGGGCACGCTCGATCGCTATTGCCAGCGCCGGGTCCTGCGCCAGGAACCGCAGAATGATCTCGTCGGCCAAACCCGTGGTACGCACGCTGCCGCCCGCTTCTCGCAGTGCCTCGAGTCGGGAAAGGGGGCGGTTCGTATCTGGCGCGTTTGCTGGTCGGGTCATGGACATTCCTTGCTGGCGAACCGGACATTGTATCGGTTCTCGCGCCCGTTTTCGCCGGCGTAAGCACGGCGATACCGTACAATCGCGCCCCATGCTTCAATTCACGCAACTTGCCCTGCGCCGCGGTACGAAACTGCTGCTCGAAAAGTCGAGCCTGCAGATTCACCCGGGACAGAAGATCGGCATCACCGGTGCAAACGGCAGCGGTAAATCGAGTCTCTTTTCGCTGATTCTCGGTGAAATCGCCGTTGACGAGGGCGATCTGACGTTCCCCGCGGATTGGGTCATCGCCCACGTCGCGCAGGAAACGCCGAGCGACGCGCGAGCTTCCATCGAGTACGTCCTCGATGGCGACGCCGAATTGCGGGCTGCGGAACGGAAAATCGCGGCGGCGGAGGCGCGCGGTGACGGGGAAGCACTGGGGCATCTTCTGAGCGACTTCGAACTGATCGGCGGATACACCGCGCGAAGCCGCGCCGGCCAGTTGCTGCACGGCCTCGGTTTCACAACGACGGATGAGACTCGCGCCGTCGACGAGTTCTCGGGGGGCTGGCGGATGCGACTCAATCTGGCCAGGGCACTTCTGTGTCGATCGTCGTTGCTGCTGCTCGATGAGCCGACCAACCATCTGGATCTGGACACCGTCATCTGGCTCGAAGGCTGGCTGCGGGCGTATCAGGGGACACTGCTCCTGATTTCGCACGACCGCGATTTCCTCGATTCCGTCGCCGATCACATCGTGCACCTCGAGAATCAGCAGGCGAGTCTTTATAAGGGAAACTACTCGGCGTTCGAACGGGTTCGGGCCGAGCGGCTCGCGCTTCGCCAGGCGCAGTACCGGAAGCAGCAACGCGAGATCGCGCACATCCGGTCTTTCGTCGATCGCTTTCGCGCCAAGGCCTCCAAGGCCAGGCAAGCGCAGAGCCGCATAAAAGCGCTTGAACGAATGGAGTTGATTGCACCCGCACATGTGGATTCCCCGTTCCACTTTTCGCTGCTGCCAGCGGAGAAAACTCCGACCCCTCTGTTACGCATCGAAAACGCATCCGTTGGCTATGGATCCGCGCTCGTGTTGTCCGGAATTCGCCTGACCCTGACGCCAGGTGATCGCATCGGCTTGCTGGGAGCGAACGGCGCCGGCAAATCGACGCTGATAAAGCTGGTGGCCGGCATGTTGCAGCCGAGAGACGGTGAGCGTGCGGCGGCCAACGACCTGATGATCGGCTATTTCGCCCAGCATCAGGTGGAGCAACTCGATTCCTCACGCTCGCCACTCGAACATTTTTTCGAAATTGAACCCGCTGCCCGCGAAGCAGATCTGCGAAGATATCTGGGCGGCTTCGGCTTTTCCGACGACACGGCGTTCATGCCGACAGAACCTTTTTCCGGAGGGGAGAAGTCACGCCTGGCACTGGCGCTGCTGGTTTATCGCCGGCCCAACCTGTTGCTGCTCGACGAGCCAACCAATCATCTGGATCTGGAAATGCGCCAGGCGCTCAGCTACGCGCTCCAGGAGTTCAGCGGCGGGATGGTGATCGTATCGCACGACCGACATCTCCTTCGCGTTACGACGGATCAGCTCTTACTCGTTCACGGCGGAGCAGTGTCGGAGTTCGAGGGCAGTCTCGATGACTATCCCGCCTGGCTTGCGAGACAGGGCCGGACGGACGCGAGTCAGGCTCGAAACCGCAGCAGAACGGGTCGCGGTATCGAGCGGAAGATTCGCAAGCGTACAGAAGCACAAGAGCGGCAGTCGTCTAAACGCCTCAGGCGGAGAATCGAAAAATCGGAGAATGCGCTGGCGCAATTGAACGCGCGCAAAAGTGAACTGGAGGGGCGGCTGGCGGAGCAGGAACTGTACCGGCCCGCAATGAAGGCCGAACTGGAGGCCGTGCTTGCCGAACAGGCGGACATACGGTGGGCGCTGGCGAGAGAAGAAGCCGAGTGGCTCGAGGCGAGCGAGGCCCTCGAGCAGAGCAGGGAAGATAATCTCGAAACGGGAAGAGCTTCGAACACTAATTAGCTGATTTGGATACAACAATAGTACCTTTAAGCTGTCACTACAAGCACCGGACCGGCCCCGCGAGTCAATGCATGCTGCCCGCGCCAGTGGTCGAAGCATCGCGCTGCGTGTGCAGTTTGCCTGAACGGTCGCGCGTGCGCTGCCGCGAATCCGCCATTATTTCCCCCTGATTTGTCGTCGCGAATCCTGCGCGAAGTTCGGTATCCTGAGAGGGTGACTGGGGATATGAATCGGGTACTGCGGGAAGTCTTCGGCTTTACCCGCTTTCAGGGTGAGCAGGAAGCGGCGATTGAGGCTGCGATGGCGGGGCGCGATTCGCTGGTGCTGATGCCGACCGGCGGCGGCAAATCGCTCTGTTATCAGATTCCGGCGCTCATGCTGGAAGGTACGGCGCTGGTCGTTTCGCCTCTCATTGCGCTCATGCAGGATCAGGTTGCCGCGCTGCGGGCACTGGGCATAGAAGCCGCGTACCTGAACTCGTCCCTGAGTGTCGATGAGCAGCAGCGGGTTATTTCGAGACTTCGAGGCGGCGGTCTCAGGCTTTTGTACGTGGCGCCGGAGCGATTGCTGCAGGAACAGACACTCGCGTTGCTGCAGAGTATCGCGGTGTCGGTCATCGCGATAGACGAGGCCCATTGCGTCTCGCAATGGGGTCACGATTTCCGGACGGACTACCTGGCTCTGAACCAGCTCGGCGAGCTTTTCCCGGGCGTGCCGCGCATGGCGCTGACGGCGACGGCCACGGCGCGCACGCGAAGGGAAATAACGGAGCGCCTGGAGTTGCGCGACCCGCAGGTCTTCGTGAGCGGTTTCGACCGACCGAACATCCGCTACCTGGTACAGGCAAAGACCGATGCGCGCCGGCAATTGCTCGGTTTTCTCGCGAGCTATCGCCACCAGGCCGGCATCGTTTATTGCCTGTCGCGCAAGAAAACCGAAAGCACGGCGGAGTGGCTGCGGTCGCAAGGCTTCACCGCACTGCCCTATCACGCCGGACTGTCGAGCGAAGCGCGGGCCGGACACCAGAAGCGGTTTCTGATGGAAGATGCCGTCATCATCGTTGCAACTATCGCTTTCGGCATGGGAATCGATAAGCCGGACGTACGCTTCGTGGCGCATCTCGACCTGCCGAAAAGCATGGAATCCTACTACCAGGAAACCGGCCGCGCGGGCCGCGATGGACAGGCGGCGGATGCATGGATGGTTTACGGTCTGCAGGACGTAGTACGGCTCAGGCAAATGGTGGACGAATCGACTGCAGCCGAAGCGTACAAAAGGAACGAGCGCCAGAAACTCGATGCCCTGCTCGGCTGGTGTGAAGTCACGTCCTGCCGGCGCCGCTCGCTGCTGGAATATTTCGGCGACCGGCCGACCGCGGACTGCGGCAACTGCGACATTTGCCAGACGCCGCCGGTAACCTGGGACGGCACCGAGGTATCACGAAAGCTTTTGTCCGCGGTGTATCGTACCGGCCAGCGCTTCGGCGCCGCGCACCTGGTCGACGTGTTGCTCGGCAACGCGACGGCAAAAGTACAGCAGCATCGGCATGACGGGCTCAGCGTGTTCGGCATCGGCAAGGAACTGAAGGCGAATGCGTGGCGGTCGGTCATGCGGCAGCTGATCGTGCAGGGATATCTCCGGGCGGACCCGGAGCGCTTCGGCGCGATGGTCCTGACCCGGACGAGCAGGGCGCTGCTGCGGGGCGAGGTCGAGGTCCGCCTGCGCGAAGACTCCGTGGGCCCGGTGGCGAAGAAAACGCTGCGGGCTGCGACAGTGGAGATCACCGAATCCGAGCAGGGCTTGTGGGAGGCGCTCCGCGGTTGCCGGCAAAGGCTTGCCAGTGAATTCAGAGTGCCACCGTACGTGATTTTCCACGATACGACACTGAAGCAGATGCTGGAGCACCGCCCGCGGGACGCGGACGCGCTGCTCGGCATCAGCGGAGTGGGGCAGGCAAAGCTCCTGCGCTACGGAGAAGCGTTCCTGACGGTCATCAGGGAGCATGCCTGAGCCATATCGCCGTTGTACACTATAAGCCGCTTGACCGTTCCGGTCGAAGCGATTCACATCAAAGACATCAAACGGGGATTGCCATGAACCAGGGTACGTCCGTACACAGCGCTCCGGCTGCGTCTGGATTTTGCCGAATCACCGGCGTAGGCTGATTTGCACGGCCATATTGGAGGCAGGGATGAGACGTAGACGGACGGCCGGCATCGGCCTTGTGGCTGGATTGATGCTGATCGGCGCTTGCGGAGAGGAAATACCGGAACCACAAGCTGCCCGCGATGCGATGCCAGATAAACCCGCCTGCGAGCTGATCCGTGACGCCGATCTGCAGCAGATTTTTGTCAATCAGCTTGCCGCGGATACCGAAGACGGCTCGTCGATGCGGCGCTGCATATGGAAAGACGTCGCCAGCAAGCAGCCGTTCGTGCAGTATGAACTGCATCCGTATATCGAAAAGCTGCAAACCCAGGTGGACCGTATGCAGCAGGAACGCGGCGAAAGCGTCAACGCGCGATTCGTTCAGGGCATCGGCGACGAAGCCGTCTGGACCGATGCCGGGCTGTTCGTCAATCGGAACGGCCGGACGCTGCAGGTCAGGCCACTGCAGGACGATGAGAACAGAGCGCCATACCAGGAGCTGGCGCGATTGTTGTTGACGCGCCTCGAAGAAGGCTAGGGGTCTGCGCGGACGCAGCAGGCACAACTTTTCGTGACCAGCCGGACTCCACCTGCCGACGACTCGGAGAGTACCCGCACGCGCCAGGGCATAGTCGCGGCATTGTTCGCCTATACGATCTGGGGCTTTCTGCCGATTTACTTCAAGGCGATCGAGACGGTGCCGTCGCTCGAAGTGCTGGCACACCGGATCGCCTGGGCCGTGCCGTTCGGCGCCCTCATCATTGTCGGAAGAAAGCAGTGGACGGAGGTAAGGCGTGCGATGATGCATCGTCGCACGCTGGCGCTGCTGGCCCTGGCCGCCGTATTCATTGCCATAAACTGGCTCGTTTACATCATCGCGGTGCAACGGGGTCAGATTTTCCAAGCCAGCCTCGGTTATTACATCAATCCGCTGATCTACGTTCTTGTCGGAGTGACCTTTCTTCGAGAGACACTGCGCAGGTTTCAGACGACCGCCGTGATCCTGGCGGCAATCGGAGTCGCAGTGCTTACTTTCAGCGGCGGCGAATTTCCGGTCGTGTCGCTCACTCTCGCGGTCTCGTTCACTATCTATGGCGTGATTCGCAGTCGCGTCGTGGTCGGCGGCATGCCGGGGCTTTTCATAGAGACGCTGATCCTGGTTCTGCCGTCACTCGGATACATCATGTGGCTGACGAATTCAGGTCTGTCGTCTTTTCGTTTGGAGGATCCGGCCATGATGGGCGGCCTGATGCTCGCCGGGCCTCTTACCGTCGTCCCGCTCCTTTGCTTTGCTCTGGCTGCGCGTCGCTTGCGGCTGTCCACCATCGGCATAATGCAGTTCATCGCGCCGACCCTGCAGTTCCTGGTAGGACTGGCCTACGGTGAACAACTCACTGTGCCGCATGCCACCTGCTTCACCCTGATCTGGGTTGCGGTGATCATCTTCAGCTGGGACGCCTGGCGATCGACACGGCTGCGCGAGCCCTTGCCGGTAGTACGGCCGGGTTAGCGGCGCGGGTTTGATAACGGCAGTTGCACGCGCCCGCAGGCGGCTCCTGCGACCAGGATCAGGCATAATGCCGGTCCCGTGCGCATTGAACCAATTTCGGCCGGCCTGATCAGAAAGGCTGCAAATTAGTCAACAAACACCAACAAACCGGCTCCGCCGGCTGAGTCCACGCATGTCGTTCAAGCTAAAACGAATCCTGCTGATCGTGTCCATCCTGATGGTGCCAATCGCGATCGCGGCCGTGCTCTGGCAGATGAAGCCGCCTCCGCAGACCCGGGATATCGACGACATCGACCTGCTGGTGGATGTAATGCCTCTCGAAAAGACCACGGCGACCTTTACCGTCGCGACACAGGGCACGGTGCGCCCCCGCACGGAGACCGTCCTGAGTGCGGAGGTCTCCGGTTCCATCGTCAGCATTTCCCCGAAATTCGTGGCAGGCGGCGTATTTGCAGCAAACGAAGTGTTGATGCGAGTCGACCCGGTCAATTACGAAGTGGCGCTGGCACAGGCGGAAGCGCTGGTGAACGAGAGACAGATCGAATTCGACGGCGCCGAAAAACTCAAAAGCCAGGGCTACCGTGCGGAAAGCGAATATGCCGCGGCTGCGGCGGCGCTGGCCAGCGCCACTGCAGAGCTGGTTCGCGCACAACGAAACCTGGCGCGAACCTACATCCGCTTGCCGTACGACGGAATGGTGCGGGCCAAGGAGGCGGATATCGGCCAGTACGTCAGTATCGGCAGCCGTCTGGGTGTTACCTTCGCGACCGATTTTGCGGAGGTGCGCCTGCCACTGACGGACTCGGATCTTGCCTTTATCGATTTGCCGGAGCCGGGGCAGTTGAACTCCACCGGCTCGGCCGACGGACCGCGAGTGACTCTCACGGCCCGGCGCGGCGGCCACACGTCCGAATGGCCGGCGCGAATTACCAGAACGGAAGGCGTGGTGGATGAGAGAAACCGCGTGACCTACGCCGTTGCCCGTGTCGACGATCCCTACGCATTGCAGCCGTCCAGCGATGCGACGGTACCTCTGCCGATAGGCAGCTTCGTTGCCGCGCAGGTCGAAGGCACTACCGTAGACGACCTCATCAGAGTGCCTCGCGAGGCTTTGCGCGGTAACAGCCAGCTCATGTTCATCGACGAAGAGAGCCGGCTGCGTATCCGCGAGGTCGAAATTCTGCGCACGGATGCTCGATACGCATGGCTCTCGGGCGGCGCCGATGCGGGAGAACTCATCAGCCTCACGGCGATCGAGTCGCCGGTGAACGGCATGCGCGTTCGCACCGGCACCGATCGGGACCTCCCGCCGGCGGAGGTCGAGGAACGGAAGGTGGCCTCGGGCGCCGAACGCGAGCAATCGGAGTGAAAACGGGCGAAAAGGGACTGATTGCGTGGTTCGCAGCAAACAACGTCGCCGCGAACCTGCTGATGTTCATGATAATCGCCTTCGGCGCCGTCTCGACCTTTACGATTCGCAAACAGACCACGCCCGATTTCGAACTCAACACCATACAGATCCGCGTCCCCTACCTCGGCGCAGCGCCGCAGGAGGTGGAAGAGGGCGTGGTCGTGAAAATAGAAGAGGCCATCCAGGACGTGGAGGGCATCGTCGAACTGCGCTCCGCGGCGCGAGAGGGTCAGGGGTCGGTGACTGCCGAAGTTGCCACGGACAAGGACATCAACGTCGTTCTGAGCGAGATCAAGACGCGCGTCGATGCCATCGCCACTTTCCCCGCGCTCACCGAGAAACCGGTCATCTTCAAGGAGGAGGTGCCGATACACGTCGTGTTCGTATCCCTTTACGGCGACCTCGACGATTTCGCGCGGAAATCCATGGCGCAGCAGATTCGCGACGAGTTGATGGCACTGCCGTCGGTCAACCAGGTCCAGATCCTCGGTGACCGCGCCTACGAAATCTCCATAGAAGTCTCGGAACATGTTCTGCGCAAATACGGCCTCACGATGAGCGAGGTGTCCGAAGCAATCCGTAATTCTTCGGTGGACATGCCCGGCGGAGCGATCAACACCTCCGGCGGCGATATCCTGCTTCGTACCGAAGGGCAGGTCTACACCGGCACGCAGTTCGATCGGCTCGTGTTGCGCACGTTTGCCGACGGGACTCGCCTGACACTCGGGGACATTGCGACGATCAGGGACGGATTCGTCGAGACTGAAGGTTTCGGCCGCTTCAATGGTCAGGCGACGGCGATCATGCGAGTGCTCGCCGGCGGACAGCAAAACGAGCTGGAAACGGCCGCGGCGGTGCAGGAATACATCGAGCGAAAGCTTGAGTCGCTTCCGGACGGCGTGCAACTGGAAACCTGGGTCAACCGCTCCCATTATCTGAATGGGCGCCTCGAGATGATGATGAAGAATATGCTGCAGGGCGCAGCACTGGTATTTCTCATCCTGACCCTGTTCCTGCGCCTGAAAGTCGCCGCCTGGGTGACCGTCGGCATCCCGGTCGCATTTTTCGGGGCGATGTGGCTGATGCCGTTCGGGCCATGGCCCGTGACGATAAATCTGATCAGCCTGTTCGGGTTTATCCTGGTACTGGGTATCGTCGTCGACGATGCCATCATCATCGGCGAGAGCATCTACACCAACATCCGCGCGAATGGACACACCCTCGAGAATGTCGTGAAGGGTGCGAAAAAGGTAGCGATTCCCGCTACCTTCGGCGTCTTGACGACGATGGCTGCGTTCGCGCCGATGCTGTTCGTCGGCGGCATCGTCGGACCGTTTTTCGAGGCGATGTCCGTAGTGGTCATTCTATGCCTGCTGTTTTCGCTCATCGAATCAAAGCTTATCCTGCCGGCACACCTGGTGCACGCCAACATAAAGCCGATCGACGAGGCGGAGATTTTCGCCCCGTACCGCGACACCGGCGTTTTCAGGCGCCCTTCCAGATTTTTCCAGCGCATACAACGGCGCTTCCAGCACGGCCTGCAGTCGTTGATACACGACAAGTACACCCGGCTTCTCGACAAGGCGCTGACAAACCGGGGTGTGACGGCAAGCATCTTCATCGGCGTTCTGATACTGGCTTTTGGCGTCGTGAACAGCGGCATGGTACGCGTGGTGCTGTTTCCGGAAGTTCCGGGCGATTTCATACAGATGCGCCTCACAATGCAGAACGGCACCGCGCCGCAGGTGCGGAACGCGGCGCTGGACCGGCTCGAGCGCGCCGTGCTCGCGATCAACGACGAATACGTGGCAGCAAATCCCGGCGTCATCGAACCGGTCAATCACGTGGCGGTGTTCACGCAAGACGACACGGGCGGCATGATCTTCGTTGAAATGCCGATGGATGAGGACCGCCCTCTGCAGGGAAGCGATATCACGGCAATGTGGCGGGAAAAGGCGGGTGACATTGCCGGCGTCAAGGAGCTGGATTTTTCCGACGGAGACGGATTCGGCGGCGGCGCACCCTTGAGCTTTGCGCTTTCCGGCAATAATTACGAATCGCTGGAACATGCCGCCCGGGAGCTGGAGGAAAAGTTGCGCGAATACGAAGGTGTGTTCGACATACGCAATTCGCTGAGCACCGGCGGTGAGGAGATCCGGTTGTCGATCAAGCCGGAGGCCGAAGCCCTGGGCCTGACGATGGCATCGCTCGGCCGGCAAGTTCGGCAGGGATTCTACGGAGAAGAGGCGCAACGCATCCAGCGCGGCAAGGATGAAGTGAAAGTGATGGTGCGCTATCCCCGCGACGACCGGCGCTCGGTTGCCAATCTCGAAAACATGCGCGTTCGAACGCCCTCAGGTGACGAAGTGCCGTTCGACTCGGTTGCCGAGGTTTCCTACGGTCAGGCGTATTCCACCATCAACCGGCTGAACAGGAAGCGCACTATCACGGTCTCAGCCGACATCGATCCGGATCAGGTGGAACCCGGAGTGATCATCGGGGAGATATCGAAGGACTATATACCCGGCCTGCTGTCGCGGCATCCGGGCGTCGATTACGGACTCGAGGGCTCGAGTCTCGAACAGACCGAATTCGTTCGCAACATCATCGTTGCCACGATAGCGGCGCTGTTTCTTATTTATGCCTTGATCGCCATTCCACTGCGCTCGTATGTGCAGCCGCTGATAATCATGTCGATCATTCCTTTTGGATTGATCGGCGCGGTGATCGGCCATTATTTAATGGACGTCGCCATCAGCATGTTCTCGCTATTCGGGCTGATCGCATTGGCGGGAGTGGTCGTCAATGACAGCCTCATCCTCGTCGACTTTATCAACAAGGCGCGCGAGGAAGGAATGGCAATCCGGGAAGCTGTCATACAGTCCGGGACGCGGCGTTTTCGCGCTATCGTACTGACGTCGCTGACGACGGCGGCTGGGCTCATGCCGATCATGCTGGAAAAAAGCGTGCAGGCGCAATTCGTCATCCCGATGGCGATCTCGCTGAGCTTCGGTATTCTTTTTGCGACCGTTATCACGTTATTCCTGGTGCCGGCGTTGTGCATGCTGCAACAGGATTTTGTGCTGCGGATGAAAAAGACGAAGAACCTGTTACTAGGAAAAGAAGAAGCCGGCCGCGGTGCGACGGAGACGCTGTAGACGACCGGACGCCGTCCGACATCTCACTTGAACGACCAATATAACCATAGCTGTAGGCGACCGTCGCCTCGGCCGCCAGACGAGGTAATACCGTGAAGAAAGCCACTTTAGCGTTCGTTTCTTTCGCCCTGATACTCGGCTCCTGCGGGCGGTCCGACAACCGGACAGGCGCGGTCGCGGTCGACCCCGTGGAACCGCTCGAGCTGCACTCGGGCTTGTTGCTCGATTACATGAATACCGCAGTGAAGCCTGGCGACGACTTCAACGCGTACGTCAACGGTGGGTGGATCGACGGTGCCGTCATTCCTGCAGACAAACCGGGCTACGGCATCGGCACTATACTGAACGACCAGTCGCAGGAGGATGTAAAGGCGATCATCGAGCAAGCGGCCGAAGGAGACTACGCCCGAGGGAGCGACGAGCAGAAAGTCGGTGATCTTTACTATTCCTATATGGACATGGAGACTCGCAACGCGCTGGGCACGTCCCCTCTGGATAACGAGTTCGAGAAGATCGACGGAATCGCCGATTACGAACAGCTTGCGGTTTATTTCGCGGAGGCGAACAAACTGGGTTTTGGAATGCCGTTCGCACTTCTGCAATACGTCGACTTCAAGGACCCGGGCACCTACATGATGTACTTCTGGCAAGGCGGGATTGGCCTGCCGGACCGCGAGTATTATGTGAAGACGGACGAGCGGTCTGAGGAGATTCGCCGCAAATACGTCGCGCACGTCGCCACGATGCTGCAAATAGCCGGCATCGGCGATAGCACCGATGCCGAGGCGATAATGAAGCTGGAAACCCGGCTTGCCGCCGAGCACATGAAGAAGGAACAGACGCGCGACATGGTGGCGATCTACAACAGAATCCCGACAGACGAACTTCCGGAACTGATGCCGAACTTTCACTGGGACGCATATCTCACCGCAGCGGGAATCGCCGACATCGACGCGCTCGTCGTGACGCAGCTGGACTATATGAAGGCGCTTGACCGCATCATTACCGATACCGACGTCGATACCTGGAAGAGGTTTTTGAAATGGGCTGCGCTGAACGCTTCGGCGGATATTCTGACGGAAGAGCTCGATCGGCAGAACTTCGAGTTCTACAGCAAGACCCTTCTTGGCACCGAGGAGCCTTTGCCTTTATGGCGCCGCGGCGTCAACGCCGTCAACGGCAATCTCGGCGAGGTGGTTGGCAAGGTATACGTCAAGGAGCATTTCCCGCCGGAAGCAAAGGAGAGGATGCTTGCACTGGTAAACAACCTTCTAAAAGCCTATGAAACAAGCATCAGGGAACTCGACTGGATGACCGACGAAACCAGAACTCAAGCACTCGAGAAACTTTCCAAATTCACGCCGAAAATCGGTTACCCGGACATCTGGAAGGACTATTCCGCGCTCGAAATTGAAAAGGACGATCTGGTCGGTAATCTGCAGCGCTCCGCGCACGTCGTTTACCAACAACAACTCGAAAAGCAGAAAGGACCGGTACAAAAGCACGAATGGCAGATGACGCCGCAGACCGTCAACGCTTACTACAATCC
>Ga0299913_10004021_pt1 | contig 12240 bp, 13 predicted proteins | sample RVTome_9_FD_201360 | JGI IMG/M metagenome (GOLD analysis project Ga0299913, IMG submission 201360) | Soil microbial communities from uranium-contaminated site in the Upper Colorado River Basin, Wyoming, United States - RVT155D38 (version 2) ... | reverse complement strand
TCCGGAGACCGGATCGTGGTGGGCGTCAATCGCTTCACATCCGAGGCAGAGGAGCCGGTGGAGCTCTACTCACTGGATCCCGATCTGCAGGAGCGCCAGATCGAACGTCTCCACAAGACGCGGGCAAAACGGGATCAGGCGGCGGTCGATGCGGCTCTCGAGGCTCTCGAGGGGGCCGCGCGGGGCGCCGATAACCTCCTTTACCCGATGCGCGACGCCCTTGCTGCCTACGCGACCCTGGGAGAGGTGTCCGACACCTTGAGAAGCGTCTTCGGCGAGTACGAGCCGTCGGCCATCTGATGGCGATCGATCGCGTCACGATCATCGGTGGTACCGGTGATCTCGGCTTCGCCCTCGGCATGCGATGGGCGAAGGCCGGCGTCCACGTCACGATCGGCTCGCGCGAGAAGACCAAGGCCGAGGCCGCGGCCGAACGTCTCCGAGAACAAGTGGCAGACGCTCGGGTCGATGGCCTCGAGAACCCCGACGCCGCAGGTTCTTGCGAGACCGTGGTGGTTGCGGTGCCGTTCTCGGGTTTCGTGCCGATCTATAAGTCCATCTCCGGATCGCTCTCGCCCGAGTCCGTCGTCATCGACGCTACGGTGCCGGTGGAAGCATCGCTCGGTGGTAAGGCAACGCACGTCTTCGGTGTGTGGGAAGGCTCGGCCGCCCAACTCGGCCAGGCCTTCGTGCCGAAGGGGACGAAGATGTGTTCCGCGTTCCATACCCTGTCGGCCTCCGCCATCGAAGACCTCGATACGCCCGTCGATGGTGACGTGCTGGTTTGCGGCAACAAGGACGGCAAGCAACGGGTACGCGACCTGGTCGAGCTGATACCCGATCTTCGTTTCGTGGACGCGGGCCCGCTCGAGAACGCCCGCATCATCGAGCCCATCACTGCTCTTCTCATCGGGATCAACCACCGGTACGGCGTCGACCGGGCCGGGATCGCGATTACCGGCATCGACTGATGCCGCGCAAGTTCCGAGCGGGGATCGTCCGTCGCGCCGGTAACGTCGTGATGGCGACGACCGCGCGACTCGGTGTCGGCCCCGGATACCTCCAGCTCCTGACGGTCACGGGGCGCAAGAGTGGGGAGCGACGCACGACTCCGGTCCAGCTCGTGATCGAAGGGCAGCGACGGTGGCTGGTCGCCCCCTACGGCGAGGTCCAGTGGGTCAAGAACGCCCGCGCCGCGGGCCGGGTGACGCTGAGCCGGGGCCGGCACTCGACCGACTACACGATCGAACAGATCACCGGAACGGAGGCCGGCCGGATCCTCAAGAGGTACGTGAAGATGGCCCCCGTCGTGGTGCCTTATTTCGAAGCCGGGTTGACCTCGTCGGCCGAGGAATTCGCCGCCGAAGCCGAGACTCATCCGGTCTTCGTTTTGTCACCGGTCGCCGAGGGAAGAGGTGGATGAATGGTCGATCTGCGTGTCGTCGTGCCGAACCGACCGGGTACCGTCCTGAGTGCTTTGGAGGCGATCGCCCAGGCGGGCGTGAGTGTCGAGGCTGCTTGTGGCGATATCCGACCGGGTGAACGATGGGGCTACGTCCACGTCCTGGTTGCCGACGCGGACACCGCACGACGCGCCATGGAAGCGGCCGGGATCGAGGTCGTCAGCGAACACGAAGTCGAGCGGCACATGATCGGCGAACAACCCGGTGCGCTCGTCGACCTCTTGCGCACTTTCGCCGACGCAGGTCGCAACCTCGAAGTCATGTACACGAGCTCCAAAGGTGTGATCGTGGGGACCGAGGACATGCTGAGGTCACGCTACGGAGTGAAGGTCGAAGACTCCTGATACTAGGGCGATAGAAGGGGGCTGCGCGTCTCTCTGCGCCGCGCGACTCGAGAGCCAACCGTGGCGGCGAAGAGATAGGCGAAGACCCACGCCGCCGTTATCTCCGTGGCGGCCCTCCACCGTGTGGTCTGGTTCGTGTGGCACTCCGGAGCATCCACCCGGCTGCATCCGAAGGGATCCGAAGGAAGGTACGCGACCCACCACAGGACGACGGCGAGGTAGACGGCGAGGACGATGATCAGCGCCTTCTGAGCCGTGTCCTCGTTCTGCCGTCGGAGCACCAGGGGAGGAAGGAGGATCGCCAGGCCCGGCACCGCGTAGGCGAGCGCGAGCCACGCGCGCTGGGCTTCTCGCGCACCTCCGACGTTGGCGGGATTGTTCCACCACGCGAGCGCGAACCCGATGGCGATGAGCGCGTAACCCAGCAACCACGACTTCCATCTGCGTCCGGGTGTCATGCGCCCGATGCTACCCAGCTAAAGGGCCCGGAGATCAGCGGATGACGGCGATCGTGGTGCCCGTTTCGACCGATTGCCCTGCTTCGACGTTCAATTCTTCGACGGTGCCGTCGGTGTGGGCGAGGATGGAGTTCTCCATCTTCATGGCTTCGAGTACGCAGACCGCGTCGCCGGCCTTTACATGCTGCCCTTTCGACACCAGAACTTTCACGATCGTTCCCTGCATGGGCGCGGACAGCGTCTCCGAGCCACCGCCGCGGATCGCACCGGCCGCTGCAGGAGCCTTCGGCTTCGTGGGGTGTACACGTTCCTCTAGTCGTTCCCGAGCGACCACAGCGAAGCGCTTGCCGCCGAGCTCGATGTCGAAGTGTCGCTCCGCAACCTGATGCTCCCCCGCCTTCGGTTTCGGGGCCGGCTTATCGGCAAGGACGGAGAGGTCCATCTCCTTCTCGACCGTACCGGTGTGATAGTCACCAGACACGAAGCGCTCGTTGGCGAGCATGAGTGAATGGAATGGGATCGTCGTCTTGATGCCTTCGATCTCGTACTCGGCAAGGGCTCGCAACATCCTGCGGCGCGTCTCGTCGCGTGTTGCCCCGTAAGTGATCAGTTTCGCGATCAAAGGGTCGTATGCCTGGGGGATGGTGATGTTGGGCTCGGCCCCCGAATCGACTCGGACCCCAGGCCCCGCCGGCTCCCGGTAGTTGCCGATCGTGCCGGGGGCAGGCATGAACCTTTTGGCGGGGTTCTCGGCGTTGATGCGGCATTCGATCGCGTGTCCGCGCAGCTCGATGTCGTCTTGCGAGAACTCGAGAGGTTCTTCCGCCGCGACCAGGAGCTGCGCCTTCACGAGATCTACACCGGTAACCAGCTCGGTTACGGGATGCTCGACCTGGAGACGCGTGTTCATCTCGAGGAAGTAGAAGGTCGTTCCGTCGGAGTCCAACAGGAACTCGCACGTCCCCGCGTTGCGGTACCCGACTTGCTTCGACACCCGGGCCGCCGCCTCCATGATCGCGTCTCGGACGCCGGCCTCGAGTGCGGGCGACGGAGATTCTTCGACGAGCTTCTGATGGCGGCGCTGTAGCGAGCAGTCGCGTTCGGGGAACGACAAGATCGCCCCGCTCGCATCGCCCAGCACCTGGACCTCTATGTGCCGGGGACGTTGCAGGTAGCGCTCGAGGTACACGTCGGGCGACGAGAAGTAGGCCTGAGCCTCGCGGGCTGCCCCCGCGAGCGCGTCTTCTATCTCCTCCTTCGAAGCGACCACGCGGAATCCCTTGCCGCCACCGCCCGCCGAGGCCTTGATCGCGATCGGCAGCCCATGCTCCCCAGCGAAGGCCTCTACTTCGGCCGAGGAAGTCACGGGATCCGCCGTGCCGGGCACGGTCGCGACCCCGGCATCGCTCGCCGCGCGCCGAGCTGCGGTCTTGTCGCCCATCGAATCGATGATCTCGGGGGCCGGCCCGACCCACACGAACCCGGCATCGATCACCGCCGACGCGAAGCCAGCGTTCTCGGCCAAGAAACCGTATCCCGGGTGAACGGCCTCGGCTCCCGATCGCTTGGCGGCATCCAGGATGTTGGGGATGTTCAGGTACGAATCCGACGCCGGTCCCGGACCGACGTTGTACGCCTCGTCGGCGAGGCGTGTGTGCACCGCCTCGGCATCGAGATCGGAATAGATCGCGACCGTCTTGATGTCCAAGTCCCGGCACGCGCGCATCACCCGGATCGCGATCTCACCGCGATTGGCGATCAAGACCTTGGAGAACATCTCCGTATCCTACGGAGAAGATGCCCGACGACTTCAGCCCCGAACTGATCGAGAGCTGCCTCACAGGGACGTTCGGACGACCCCTGCGCTACCTGGATTCAGTGGGGTCTACCAATACCGAGGCGATGGGATGGGCGCTCGATGGCGCGCCACACGGAGCGGTGGTGACCGCCGATCATCAGACCGAGGGCAGGGGCCGATGGGGCCGCTCCTGGTTCTCCAAGCCGGGCGCTCTCTTACAGCTGTCGCTCGTGCTGCGTCCGGACCTCCCCGTCGATACGCACGGTCTGCTGACGGCCGGTCTCGGCGTCGCCACCGCCGAGGCGATCGAAGACGTGACCGGACTTCGAACGAAGATCAAGTGGCCCAACGATGTGACCGTCGCCGGGAAGAAGGTCGTTGGGATGCTCGTAGAGACCGCGGTCGAAGGCTCGCGGTTGGCGGTCGCGATCTGCGGCATCGGCATCAACGTCCATCTCGGGCGTGACGATCTCCCGGAGGAGATCAAGGATCGGGCTTCGAGCATCGCGGTCGAGATGGAAGAACGATCCCTCGGCCCGGTTCCTTCACGCGCGAAGCTGCTCTGTGCCTTGCTCGCAGAGGTAGAGAAGGTCTATCAGTGGATCGAGGATCCTGCCGCGCGCGATCGAGTCATCGACGCGGCCACACGACGCTCGGAGGTCCTGGGCAAAGACGTAGTCGTGCGACTGGCTGATGGCTCGGAGGTAACGGGGGCCGCGCGGTCCCTGGACGCGAGTGGAGCCCTGATCGTGGACGGCCTCGACGGAGAGGTCGCGTTGCATGTCGGAGAGATCTCTCAGCTGCGGGACGCGTGACCGATCACTGGCGTCCCACGCGCGCGCAACTGGAGGCTGCATACGGCACGACTATCCGGGATGTCATCGCCGACGGCCTCGACGTGCTCTTCTGCGGGATCAACCCAGGTCTCTACTCGGGCGCGGTTGGTCATCACTTCGCGCGCCCCGGGAATCGCTTCTGGCCGGCCCTGCATCGATCGGGCTTCACTCCCGTGCAACTGTCGCCCTTCGATGAAAGAGACCTGCTGGGCTTGGGGCTAGGGATCACGAACCTCGTGGCTCGAACGACGGCAACCGCTGCGGAGCTCACCTCGCCGGAGCTTCTCTCCGGCGGGCGCAAGCTGGCGGCCAAGGTCCGGCGCCGTCGCCCGGGCCATCTCGCCGTGCTAGGCGTCACCGCCTACCGGGCCGCGTTCGAGAAGAAAAGTGCGGACGTCGGACCACAGGACCACGAGATAGGCGGGACCAAGGTGTGGGTCCTGCCGAACACGAGTGGGCTGAACGCTCACTATCAGTTGCCGGCCCTCGTCAGGGAGTTCCGGAAACTTCGTCGCGTCAGCGGCGCGGGCCCATGATGCCGGCGTAGATGCGGCCTCCGGCCGCTCCGATCGCGGCCGATAGGAGCATCGCGATCCCGAACCAGTCCCACGGGATGCCCTCCCAGATCCCCGTCTCTCTCATGGGCTCCTGCCGAGGTTGTCTCTCCTGAGCCATCACACGGTCCGTGCCCCGTTTATGGGGGAGCCGCGCCACGATCCGGTTGCCCTTTACGCGTGTCTCTGCGGCTTCGCTCTTACTTACGGTGCCGCGTGCCCCTTCTTCGGTCCCTTCCTCGCTCGCTTCGTCGGGCCCGGTGCCGACCGATGTCGATCCTTCTTGCTTCGTCCGAGCTTCTTGCCTCGCGCCCGGCGGGGCGGCTCGGTTGCACTCGGGTCCGTCGGTGACGGTAAAGGTGAATGCGCCCCGCGTCACGTGAGGATCGATCGCCGATGCCGCCACCCACGTCACCCGATATTCACCGCTCATATCACCCGTCATTGAGATGGTCATGCGGTAGCCCGTGATCTGGGTGTCGTCGTGATCGATTCGGGCACCGCAGGGGTCGTAGATCTCCAGATGGGACCCATCCTGGAGCGGCTCGGTGTATTCGGCCCAAACCGAACCGGGCGGATCTGCAACCGAGGCTTCGTCCTGGGGTGACGAGTCCTTGTACGCCGCGTGCGCGGACGCGATGCCCGGCATTACCAGCAGAAGGAGGACGAAGATGGATAGGAACCTCTTCATCGTCCGCTACGGGATCCGGAACGATCTCGTTGTTTGCATCACGTCTGCGTAATACGTGCCCACGTGGTGTACGTGCGCGTCGACGTCGCCTCCAGCCCCCGTCGCGTCGACGCCTCTGATGACCGACCCCTTCTTCGCGCCGATGGTCTGCAGCGCAACGCCCATCCGGATGAAACCATCTTCAGCCCGATAAGTGCCGGCGGGGTCGTCGAGCTGCTCGAATGCTCCATCTTTGAGCTCGAACAAGAAGAAGCGTGGGGTCTGGCCGGCGACGCCCTCCGCCACGAACGTCCGCGATCCGACCTTGAAAGCCCATTCGATCCCCGGCGCTTCCGGATAGCCGCCGATCTCGGGCAGCATCCCGTCGACGCCGATGCGGATCTCCAAGGCCCGTTGGGCTCGGCCGTCGTCGAGCAGGCGCCCGATGCCGACGTCGAGATACGTCACATCGAGTGCCGGTGCTGCATCTCCCGCAGGGTCTTCGCCCAGTCGCTTGAGACGATCGGCCGCTCCGGCAGGCGCGACGAGCAAGGCGGTGACTGCGATGACGAGTGATGTGGCGAGAGCTTTCACATGTCCAAGGTTCGCCGGGAGGCTCCCGGCCCCTCCAGGCTCGCTCGGGGCGCCGACTTAGGATTGCGCTCATGGCCGAGATGTCCGACCGCAACGCGGCTCTGTCTGAGGCGAGTGCGCTCGCCCGGGAGGGTGGGGCCCCCAAGTACCACGAGAAGCTCGCGCAACAGGGCAAGCTGTTCGTCCGGGATCGCTTGAGCCTGCTCCTCGATTCGGCCGAAGACTTCGTCGAGAACGGCCTCCTCGTCAACGCCCTCGCGGGCGAGCTCCCGGCCGACGGCGTCGTGACCGGCGTCGGGACCATCGCGGGGCGCCCCGTCGCCGTGATGGCTAACGATCCCACCGTGAAGGCGGGGTCGTGGGGAGCGCGCACGGTCGAGAAGATCATCCGGATCATCGAGCTCGCCCGGAAACACGAACATCCGTTGATCTATCTCGTCGACTCGGCGGGGGCTCGCATCACGGATCAGGTCGAGCTGTTCCCCGGCCGGCGAGGCGCCGGCAAGATCTTCTACAACCAGGTGCAGGCTTCGGGACGGATCCCGCAGATCTGCTGCCTGTTCGGTCCCTCGGCGGCCGGCGGCGCGTATATCCCCGCCTTCTGCGACGTGGTGTTCATGGTGGACGGCAACGCTTCGATGTATCTCGGCTCACCGCGCATGGCCGAAGAGGTGATCGGCGAGAAGGTCACACTTGAAGAGATGGGTGGTGCGCGCATGCACTGCGAGGTCTCGGGGTGCGGGGATCTTCTCGTGTCCGACGACAAGGCTGCGATCGAAGCAGCGAAGGGATACCTCGCCTTCCTCCCGCAGAGCTTCAAGGAGAAGCCTGCCCGCATCGAGGCTCGCGGCCCGGCTTATACGGGCTCGCTCGCCAAGATCGTGCCCGACAACGAGAGTCAGGCCTTCGACATGTACTCGTTCGTCGCGGGGTTGATCGACGACGGCTCGTTCTTCGAGATCAAGCCCGACTTCGCGAAGGAATTGATCGTGGGGCTAGCGCGCATGGAAGGGCGCGCGGTTGGGATCGTGGCGAACCAGCCCGCGCAGAAGGGCGGAGTCCTGTTCGTGGATTCCGCCGACAAGGCCGCGCGGTTCATCTGGTTGTGCGACGCGTTCAACATCCCGCTTGTTTTCTTGTCGGACGTACCCGGATTCATGATCGGAACCGCCGTCGAGCGGCAAGGGATCATCCGGCACGGCGCCAAGATGATCACCGCGGTCTCCGAGGCGACGGTCCCCAAGCTGTGCGTCATCGTCCGCAAGGCGTACGGCGCGGGGTTGTACGCGATGGCTGGGCCCGGCTTCGAGCCCGACGCAACCATCGCCCTACCCACCGCGCGTATCGCCGTGATGGGTCCGGAGCCTGCGGTCAATGCGGTCTTCTTCAACAAGATCCAAGCGATCGAAGATCCCGAAGAGCGCGCTCGGTATGTCGCCGACAGACGGGCTGAGTACGAGGCGGATATCGACATCCTCCATCTCGCGTCCGAGAACGTGATCGATGCGGTCGTGCAACCCGACGACCTGCGCGCCGACCTGATCCGGCGGCTGGATGCGACCGAGCGCAAGGATCGCCATTTCTCCGATCGCCGGCACGGGGTGCCACCGGTGTGAGCCTCGTCACGTACGAGAGCTCCGATCACATAGCTACCATCACGCTGAACCGCCCCGAAGCGCTCAACGCGATTTCGGGAGCCGTCGCCGACGAGCTGGGTGAGCGCTTCGCCCGCGCCGCGACCGACAACGACGTCTGGGTCGTCATCCTGCGCGCGGCGGGGGAGAAGGCCTTCTGTGTAGGTGCGGATCTCAAAGAACGGGCGGGGGCCTCGCTCGAGGATCTCCACCGGAACAGGGCGAAGGTCCGGGTCATGTTCGCCGCGGTGCGAACCGTCCCTCAGCCGACCATCGCGTCGATCTTCGGGTTCGCTCTCGGCGGCGGCTTCGAGCTCGCGCTGAGCTGCGATCTCGTCGTTGCGGCACAGGGAACGAAGATGGGACTGCCCGAGACGCGCGTCGGGTTGTTGCCCGCCGGAGGAGGGACCCAGCTTCTCACTCGCAAGGTCGGCACGTCACGCGCCAAGGACATGATCTTCAGAGGACGCCAGATCGATGCACACCACGCGTGGGAGCTGGGGCTGGTAGCCGAGGTATGCGAGCGCGCCGAGCTCGACGAGCATGCGCTGACGATGGCTCGGGAGATCTGTAAGTCGTCACCCGTGGCCGTGCGCCAGGCCAAACGAGCGATCGACGGTGCGCTTGGCGTGCTGGACGATGGGATCGAGGTCGAACATCGCGCCTGGGAAGTCGTGATCGCGACCGCCGATCGTGCCGAGGGGATCGAGGCCTTCACCGAGAAGCGCGAGCCGAGCTGGAAGAACCGATGAGAACGGTGCGGATCCGTGAGGTAGGACCGCGCGACGGCATCCAGTCCGAGCAGGCGGACATCTCCACCGCCGACAAGATCGCGTTCATCGACGCGTTGTCGAAGACGGGATTGAGATTCATCGAAGCCGTCTCGTTCGTGTCACCCAAAGCGGTTCCACAGATGGCCGATGCGCCTGCCGTGTGGGACGGTATCGAGAAGAACCCAGACGTGTTCTATTCCGCCCTCGTTCCCAACCGCAAGGGGGCCGAGATCGCCGTGGATGCGGGGGTGAACGGCCTCCAGGTCTTCGTTTCGGTGACGGACTCGTACAACCTCAAGAATGTCGGCAAACCTACGGAAGAGTCCTACGCGGATGTCGCGGCGGTGGTCGAGGTCGCAGGCGCGGCCGGCCTGCCCGTGGAAGGGACCCTGTCGTGCTCGTTCGGAGACCCATACGAGGGTGACGTCGCTCCCGGACGGGTCGTGGATGCATCCAAGCGGATGATCGCTCTCGGCGTATCCGCGATCTCCTACGGCGACACGACCGGCATGGCGACGCCGCGCGGCATCAAGGAGGTGGTCGAGGCGATTCGAGACTCGCTTCCCGACCTCGACATGAACCTGCATCTGCACGACACGCGAGGGACGGGTCTTGCCAATGTCGTCGTCGCGCTCGATCTGGGGATCGATTACTTCGATGCGTCGGTGGGAGGGATGGGCGGGAGCCCATTCGCGTCCGGTGCTACCGGGAACATCGCAACCGAGGACTTGGTCCACATGCTGGCCGATATGGGGATCGAGACCGGGATCGAGCTCGATCCCCTGCTGGAGGCGGCCCGCATCGCGCAAGGATTCGTAGGTGGGGAGCTGCCGGGCAAGGTCCTGCGCAACGGCCCCCGCTGGCAGCTGAAAGAGTCATAAGCATGTTCGAGCGGGTCTTGATAGCGAACCGGGGCGAGATCGCGGTGAGGATCGCGCGCACGTGCAAGGAACGGGGTGTGTCGCCGGTCGCGGTCTTCTCCGACGTGGACGCTCGCTCCCGTCACGTTGCGATCGCCGACGAGGCGGTGCATCTGCCGGGGATCGTTGCCGCCGACACCTATCTGCACGTTGGTGCCCTGCTCGACGCCGCGTCGTCCACGGGTGCGCAGGCGATCCACCCCGGATACGGGTTCCTCTCGGAGAACGCGGATTTCGCGTCGGCCGTTATCGACGCCGGTTTCGCATGGGTCGGGCCTCCGCCCGAAGCAACGCGCGCGGTCGGGGACAAGATCTCTGCGCGGCGCATCGCCGAGTCCGCTGGGGTCCCGGTCGTGCCGGGGGTAACCGAGGCCGTGGCCGATGTCACGCCGATCGCGGAGTTCGCGGCGACCTATGGCTACCCGGTGGCGATCAAAGCCGCCGGAGGCGGCGGGGGCCGAGGCCTGAAGGTCGCGCACTCGATCGGTGAGCTCGAGGATGCTTTCACCTCCGCGCGTCGTGAGGCGCAGGCGTACTTCGGTTCGGAAGCGGTGTACGTCGAGCGCTATCTCGAGGCGCCCAAACACCTCGAGGTGCAGATCCTTGCTCCCAACCGCGACGAAGCGATGTGGTTGGGGGTGCGGGACTGCTCCCTGCAGAGACGCCACCAGAAGCTGATCGAAGAGACGCCTCCTCCGCTCCTCGCGAATCGCGCGCCGGAGATGGGACAGGCGGCCATCGCGCTCTCGAAGGCGTGCGGGTATGTCAACGCGGGCACGGTTGAGATGCTCGTAGACCGCGACGGCGAGTTCTACTTCCTCGAGGTCAACGCACGCCTTCAGGTCGAGCACACCGTGACCGAGGAGGTGCTCGGGCTCGATCTCGTTGCCTGTCAGTTGCAGATCGCCGCCGGAGATGCGCTCGGATTCACGCAAGACGACATCGAAGCCCACATGTTCGGGCACGCGATCGAGTGTCGGATCAACGCCGAGGATCCGGGGCGCGGGTTCATACCGTCGCCCGGACGGATCGAACTGTATGCGGAGCCGAACGGTCTGGGAGTACGGGTCGATTCCGGCTACATCGCCGGCGACGACGTCCCCGAGGCTTACGACTCGCTGATCGCGAAGCTGGTGACGTGGGGCAACGATCGGGAGGAGGCGCGCGTTCGGATGCTGCGCGCTCTCGACGAGTTCGTGATCGAAGGTGTGACCACGACGATCCCCGCCCATCGAGCTCTGCTCCAGAGCGAGGACTTCATCTCCGGTGCACACACGACGAGGACGGTCGAGGAGGGAGGCGCGCTGGCCGCGTTGGCTCCCCTCGCCGTACCCGATGCCCCACAAGAGAACGTCCTGATCGTCGAGGGCCGCTCGGTGCGCCTGTGGGACCCGGCGATGGCCGCGTCGGCGTCCGCGGCCGTGCACGCGGGGAGCGGCGGCGACCTGGTTGCTCCAATGCACGGGACCATCTTGAAGATCCTGGTCGGCGCGGGTGATCGGGTGGAAGTAGGAGATCCGATCGTCGTGCTCGAGGCCATGAAGATGGAGACGACGATCGCGGCCACTCGTGCGGGCACGGTGACCGAGGTTCACGTGTCGGCGGGCGACACTGCCGTCGCCGGCGAAGTGCTCGCCCTCGTGGAGTGAGTCCCGAGGTCCTCCTTCGCGCGGCCATCCAGACCGCGTTGTTCTTCGGTGTCGGGCACGTCGTTGTCGACCTGATGCGTGCGCGCATCGGGCGAGGAGAAGAGCTGTCGCGGCGTATCGGATGGCCGGAACGATGGCTCCTCGCCTGCCTCGGGTTCGCCGTTTGGGCGACGGTGCTGATGGTGGCGCATATCGCCACGAGAGGCGGCGTTTTCTCGAACGGGTGGGCAGTGCCTGGGGTGACGGCGATCCTCGTCGTCGTGTGGTTCCGCTACGGGGATCGCGCGTGGTCCCGGCCCCAAGCTCGGCGCGTGCTGCTGATAGTGACGGCAGCCCTCGTGCTGCTGGCGATCTACGCGTTGCCGGCTATCCGCGGAGGCTCGAGCCTCCGCACCGGTGATGCGCCGTGGCATCTGGGATGGACCGAGCAACTCCTCGGCGGCGAACCGGTCCCCGTCGGCCCCGCCCCCGACTTCACGGCCAACGCATACCCGTGGGGCCTCCATACCGTTTCGGCTACACAGGTGCGACTCGTCCCCGGGAGCGA
>Ga0299913_10004019_pt1 | contig 12241 bp, 8 predicted proteins | sample RVTome_9_FD_201360 | JGI IMG/M metagenome (GOLD analysis project Ga0299913, IMG submission 201360) | Soil microbial communities from uranium-contaminated site in the Upper Colorado River Basin, Wyoming, United States - RVT155D38 (version 2) ... | reverse complement strand
CCTTGTCGGCGAGGATCGAGACGACGAGCGTGTAGTCGCACGTCGAGGCTTGTGGCTCTGAGCCACAAAGCCGATCGAGCAGGTAGGCGACACCGTGGGGATTGTGCGCACCGTCCCGGATCTCGCCCGGTCGGCGCTCGAGCCTGCCGGGAAGCGAGATCTCGGGATCGGCATCGATCGCATGGCCGACGAACGCCTCCGCAGCCTCGCGCGCTCCGCCGATGACGATCTGGCGGCCGGGGACGAGGGGCACGTAGGTCTCGTCGGGCAGCACGACGACGCTGTCCGCACGCGCGACCGCGAGCTTCTCGCGCGCGATCTCCTCCAGCGTGTCGCCGAGCACGTCGGTGTGCTCGAGGGCGACGTTCGTGAGGAGGACGACGCGGGAGCGCAGGACGTTGGTCGCATCGAGGCGACCGCCGAGGCCCGCCTCGACGACGGCGACGTCCACGCGCTCGCGGGCGAACGCGGCGAGGGCGGCCGCAATGACGATCTCGAACTGCGTCGCGTCGAGTCGCTCGGCCGCCGACCGCACCTGTTCGACCGCCTCCTCGAAGCCGGCCTCTTCCCCGTCGAGCCGGATCCGCTCGCTCCAGCCCGCGACGTGCGGCGAGATAGTCGAGCCGACGCTCAGCCCGTCGGCGAGGAGCAGCTGCTCGATCGCGATCGTCGCCGTCGACTTGCCATTCGTGCCCACGACGTGGATCGCCGGGTAGCTGTCCTGCGGATCCCCGAGCTCCACGAGCAGCGCCCGCATGCGCACGAGCCCGAAGCCGTCCGGCGGCCAGGGGCTGAGGGAGTCGAGCCAGTCGACGGCGGACGTCACCTAGCCATTGTCGCCGGAGGCGAGAGCGGCGAGCTCGCGGCGGTAACGCTCGAGCTTCTCGCGCTCGGCGTCCACGACCTCGGGCGGCGCGTTCTGCACGAAGCGCTCGTTCGCGAGCATGCCTTCGGCACGTGCGACCTCCTTGCGCAGGCGGTCGATCTCCGCCTCGCGGTTGCCGTCCACGCGCGCACGCTCGGGGCGAACCTTCGCGGCGAAGATCCGGCGCTCGTCCTCGGACCCGAGCTCGACCTGCACGCCGCTACGGGCAAAGATCTGCGCCGCCTCGCGCACGCGTTCGAGCGCGCTCTCGTCGCCCGCAAAGCGCGCGTCATCCTCCGGCCACGGCGAGACGATGAGCCGGGACTCGCGATCCGGAAGCTGGGACCAGATCTCCTCGGACACGTGCGGCATCACCGGGTGCAGCAGCGCGAGCAGCCGCTCGAGCGCCGCGAGCGCCGTCGCCGCGGCGTCCACGTCCTCCGCGTACAGGCGCGGCTTGATGGCCTCCGCGTACCAGTCGCAGAAGTCGTCGAAGGTGAGGTGGTAGAGGACGTCGGTCGAGGCCGCGAAGTCGAACCGGGCCCAGGAGTCCTCGAGCTCCGCGCGCGCCCCGTCGATGCGCGCGAGGATCCAGCGCTCCTCGAGATCGCGCGGGCGTGCGTCGGGCGCGACTCCGTCCGCGCGCTGGAGGATCAGCCGCGACACGTTCCAGAGCTTGTTCGCGAGCTTGCGCCCCTCCTCGATCGCGCCGTACGAGAAGCGCACGTCCTGCGTCGAGGAGATCTTGAGCAGGCCGTAGCGGGTCGCGTCGGCGCCGTGCTTCTCGATCGGCTCCATGGGGTCGATCCCGGTGCCGAGGCTCTTCGACATCCTGCGACCGTCCGTCGCGAGCACGGTCGAGTGGATGATGACGTCGGTGAAAGGAATGTCGCCCAGGAGCTCGAGCCCCGAGAAGATCATCCGGTTCTCCCAGAGCCGGATGATCTCGCGCGCGGTCGAATTCACGTCGCCCGGGTAGTAGCGGGCGAGCTCCGGCGTCTCGTCCGGCCAGCCGAGGGTCGCGAACGGCCAGAGCGCGGACGAGAACCATGTATCGAGGACATCGGTCTCGCGCGTGAGCTCGGTGGTTGCGCACTCCCTGCAGACGGTCGGCTCCTCGACCTGGACCGTGAGATGCCCGTCCGGGCAGTACCAGATCGGGAGCTGGTGACCCCACCAGAGCTGGCGCGAGACACACCAGTCGGGTGCACTCTCCAGGGACTCGATCGCGAACCGGTGCTGCGACTCGGGGTGGTAGCGCACGCGGCGCTCTCGGAGCACGGCGATCGCGGGCTTCGCCAGCTCCTCCATCGCGCACCACCACTGGAGCGAGATGAGCGGCTCGATCCGGGTGTGGCAGCGCGCGCACGTCCCGACCGCGTGACGATACGCCTCCCGCTTCTCGAGCAGGCCGCGCTCCTCCGCCCAGGCGACGACGCGAGCACCCGCTTCCTCCTGCGTCAGCCCGGCCAGGTCGCCTGCGTCGGTGCTCATCCGCCCGTCAGGCCGGATCACGGTCGGCTCGGGGAGCCCGTGGGCCCGCCCGATCTCGAAGTCCACGGGATCGTGTCCGGGGGTGATCTTGAGGGCGCCCGTCCCGAACGCGGGATCGATGCGCTCGTCGGCGATGACGGGAACGGCGCGTTCCATGTAGGGCACGAGGACCTCGCGACCGACGGCCGCTCTGTACCGCTCGTCGTCGGGATGCACCGCGACCGCGACGTCGCCGAGGATCGTCGCCGGCCGCACGGTCGCGACCGAGACGCCGTCGCGTCCGTCGCCGCCCGCGAACGGATAGCGAATCGTGAGAAGCGCGTCGTCCATGTCCACGTGCTCGACCTCGAGGTCCGAGATCGCGGTCTCGTGGAACGAGCACCAGTTGACGATCCGGTTGTCGCGGTAGATCCAGCCGCGCTCCCAGAGACGCACGAAGAACGTCATGACGGCGTGGACGTAGGCGTCGTCCATCGTGAACCGCTCCCTCGAGTAGTCGAGAGAGGCGCCGAGCCGCCGGTACTGGCCCATGATCGTGCGCCCGGTCTTCTCCAGCCACTCCCACGTTCGCTCCACGAACGCCTCGCGGCCGAGGTCCTGGCGCGTGAGCCCCTCCTTCGCGAGCTCCTTCTCGACGACGTTCTGCGTCGAAATGCCGGCGTGGTCGTATCCCGGCTGCCAGAGCGCGTCGTAGCCCCGCATCCGGTGCCAGCGGACGAGGACGTCCTGAATTGCGCCGTTCAGCGCGTGGCCCATGTGCAGCTCGCCGGTGACGTTCGGCGGCGGGATGCAGATCGCGTACGAGTCGTCTCGGCGCGCACCGGCTCCGGCCGCGTAGAGGCCCTCTTCCTCCCATGTCTTCTGCCAGCGAGCCTCGACGCCCTCGGGCTTGTACAGCGGCTCCATGGCGGAGGAGTCTAGAAAGGACGGGTCGCGGCGCTCGTCGGCTAGCGCAGGCGGCGCCGCCGGGCTACCGGGGACACGGAGGTGCCTCTCTCGTCGCGGCGCATATTCCCAGGTTAGCGCGACCCGCCGTCGAGCACGAGAATCGTGCTCGTGGCGTGCGCGCAGAGGCGGCTCTGCCCGTCTTCGATTCGCGCCTCGGTCGTCGCCACCCTCCTGCCCGGATGGACGACCGTCCCGACGCAGCGGACGAGGCCGGTCTCGACGGTAAGCGCCCTCGTGAAGTTCGCCTTCAGCTCGAGCGTCGTCCAGCCGACGAGCGGATCGAGGGTCGTCACGAACGCGCAGCCCATGGCCGAGTCGAGGAGCGTCGAGGCAAGGCCCGCGTGGACGCTCCCGATCGGGTTGTAGTGGAACTCGGCGGGCTCGCACTCGAAGACGACGCGGCCGCGCTCGGCCTCCACGAGCCGGAAGTCGAGCGTCTTCGCGATCGGCGGCTGCGAGAGCTCGCCGGCGGCCATTTTCTGCATCACCTCGAGGCCCGTGAGGTCGGCCATCTGCCCGATCGGCGCGAGCGGGTCCTCCCACGAGTAGGTGCGTGTCCGCTCGTCCATCAGCGACCGACCGCGTAGCCCTGCATCCCTCGTGGATTCGCGGCGGCCTTCAGCGAGCCGTCCGGCTCGCGTGCGACTGCGCTCACCCGACCGAGCGACCACGGCGGCATGAGCGTCACCTCGTGGCCCCGCCGCTGGAGCTCGCCGACCGTGCGGGAGCTCACGCGCGACTCGAGCGCGAGCGACCGTTCCGCGAAGCCACGCGGATGGAACGACGAGATCAGGTGGTCGGTGTGGAACTCCGGTGCGTCGATCGCGGCCTGGAGATCGAGCCCGAGATCCACGTGCCGGACGAACGCGTGCAGCGCCCACTGCTCCTGCTGATCGCCGCCCGGCGTCCCCCACGCGAGGTAAGGGCGGCCGTCGCGGAGCGCGAGGCCCGGCGAGAGGGTCGTCCGCGGGCGCGCCCCGGGCCGCAGCGAGGACGGCACGCCCTCTTCGAGCCAGAACATCTGCGCGCGCGTGCCGAGCGGCCAGCCGAGCGCCGGGATGACCGGCGAGCTCTGGAGCCAGCCGCCGCTCGGCGTCGCAGAGAGCATGTTGCCGTGGCGGTCGGCGACGTCGAGGTGCACCGTGCCGCGGCTGGGCTCGCCCGAGCCGACCGTCGCGACCGCCTCGCGCGTCCGGGGCAGGCGACCGAATCCCGGCCGATACTCGGCCGATGCCTCCTCCCCGATCAGCGAGCGCCGCTCGTTCGTGTACTCGTCCGAAAGGAGGATGTCGAGCCTCACCTCAGCGTCGCCGTAGAGCGCGTCGCGGTCGGCGAACGCAAGCTTGGCGCACTCGGTGAGGACATGGACGAGCTTGGCCTCGGAGAGCTCGGCGAGGTCGAAGTCGCGCAGGAGCGCGAGTTGCTGGAGGGCGACGGGGCCGGTTCCCCAGGCGCCGGTCTTGCAGACCGTGAGGCCGCGATACTCGAGCGTCTGCGGCGGCTCGAACGTCGGTTCCCAGCCCGCGAGGTCGTCGCCTGAGAGGAAGCCGCCCTCGTCGGCGACGAAGCGGTCGATCTCCGCGGCGACGAAGCCCTCGTAGAACGCGCTCGCTGCCCGCTCGATCTCCGCCTCTCGCGAGCCGCCGCGGCTCTCCTCGACGATCCGCCGGTACGTCGCGGCGAGCGGGGGGTTCCGGAAGAGCGAGCCGGGCTCCGGTGCGGGCAGATACAGATTGCGGGAGGACGGCCAGGTCGCGAGGAGCTCCTGCACGCGGTCGATCGTCGCCCGGATGCCGGGCGCCACCGGGAACCCACGCTCCGCGTAGCCGATCGCGTACTCCAGGACGTCGGCGAGACGCCAGGTGCCGTGCTCGCGGAGCAGGAGCAGCCAGGCACCGAACGCTCCGGGCACGCAGGCCGCGAGGACGCCGGTACCGGGAACGAGGTCGTGCCCGAGCTCGTGGAAGCGCTCGATCGTAGCCTCCTCCGGCGCGACGCCTTGACCGCAGAGGACGAGCGGCTCGCCGCGCTCGACGGAGTAAAAGATCGCCGGCACCTCGCCGCCGGGCCCGTTCAGGTGCGGCTCGACCACCTGGAGGACGAAGCCGGTCGCGACCGCTGCGTCGAACGCGTTCCCGCCCCGTTCGAGCACGGCCATTCCGGACTGCGAGGCGAGCCAGTGCGTCGACGCGACCATCCCGAAGGTGCCGCGCAGCTCCGGCCGCGTCGTGAACACGGCGCCACTCTACGGAAGCACCGGCGTACTCTTCGCGCGTGCCCGTCTGTGCCCGCTGCGGTAGCGACAACCACGAGAGCGCGAGATTCTGCAGCGCGTGCGGCGCCGCGCTCGCGCGACCGCACGACGCCGGCGAGGAGCGCCGGGTCGTGTCGATCGTCTTCGTCGACCTCGTGGGGTTCACCTCGCGCTCCGAGCAGCTCGATCCCGAGGACGTCCGGGCGATCCTGGCGCCCTACTACGGTCGAGTGCGGCGCGAGCTGGAACGCTTCGGCGGCCATGTCGAGAAGTTCATCGGAGACGCTGTCCTGGGCGTGTTCGGCGCCCCCGTGGCACACGGAGACGACCACGAGCGCGCCGTACGGGCGGCGCTCGCCGTGCGCGACTGGGCGGGCGAGGACAACGTCGAGGTCCGGATCGCGGTGAACACGGGCGAGGTGATCGTCGACATGTACGCCGAGATCGCCCAGGGCGAGGCGCTGATCGCCGGCGACGTCGTCAACACGGCGGCGCGGCTCCAGTCCGCCGCCCCGGTCGGCGGAGTGCTCGTCGGGGCGGAGACGTACGCGAGCACGCGCGCGACGATCGAGTACCAGCCGGCGGCGCCGGTGGCCGCGAAGGGCAAGGTCGATCCCGTTCACGCGTGGCTCGCGATCAGACCGACGACCCCCGCGGGCGAGCGGCCGCTCACACCCGTGCCGCTCGTCGGCCGAACGCGGGAGCTCGAGCTCTTGAAGCGGATGTGGGCGCAGGTCACGGAGCAACGGCGGCCTCAGCTCGTGACCGTGTTCGGGCCTGCCGGTATCGGCAAGTCCCGTATCGCCAAGGAGCTCGTCGAGCACGTCGCCGCGGGCGACGGTCGCGTGCTCCGCGGCCGGTCGGCGCCATACGGCGCACGCAGCTCGTATGGGGCGTTCGGCCAGCACGTGAAGCGCCTCGCGCGAATCTTCGACAACGACGACGTCGACGAGGGTCGGGCGAAGCTCGACGCGACGGTCGCGAACCTCGTCGGCACTGCGGAGGCGGACACGCATGCCCGCCATCTGGCCATGCTCGTCGGTCTCGGCGTCGACGACGACGGAGCCGACCGGCGTGCGCTCTTCGCCTCGGCCGGCGCGATCGTGGAGTCACTGGCGTCGCGCGAGCCGACGCTTCTCCTCTTCGAGGACATCCACTGGTCGGACGCGAGCCTGCTCGACCTCATCGAGACGCTGGCCGCCAACGTGTCCGAGGTGCCGCTCCTGCTCGTCGCGCTCGCGCGGCCCGAGCTGCTGGCGACGCGCCCGGACTGGGGCGGCAGCGTGCCGGCGTACACCGCCCTTCCGCTCGAGCCGCTCTCGAGCGAGGCGGCGACGGAGCTCGCCGAGCGGCACCTCGAGCGGGCCGAGGCGACCGGCACGCTCGCAGGCGCAGTCGCGCGCGCGGGCGAGGGCAACCCGCTCTTCATCGAGGAGCTCGCCGCGTCGCTCGCCGAACGCTCGACGCTCGACGCCGGCCACCTGCCGACGAACGTGCGGGCGATCATCTCCGCCCGCCTCGACCGGCTTCCTCCCGAGGAGCGGAGCATCCTCGTGGATGCATCGGTCGTGGGTCGGGTGTTCTGGCGCGGGGCGCTCTCGCGGATGTCGCCGAACGACGGGCTGTCGACCATCTTGGACTCCCTCGAGGCGCGTGACCTCGTGCGACGCGAGGCCGTCTCGCGCATCCGCGGCGAGCAGCAGTTCGCGTTCAAGCACGCCGTGATCCGCGACGTCGCCTACCAGCGCCTGCCCCGCGCGGCTCGCCGGACGCGGCACGCCGCGGTGGCGGACTTCCTGGAGCAGACGACCGGCGAAGGTGGCCAGGCGCTGGAGGCGGTTGCGTACCACGCCGAAGCGGCCGCCGACAACGAGCGTGCGGTCCGGTACCTCGTCGCAGCGGCCGACCAGGCCGGACGCGGGTGGGCGAAGGAACACGCGCTCGCGCTCTACGCGCAGGCGCTGCGGCTCGTTCCCGAGGACGACCGCACCCACCGGCGGTCGATCATGCTCCGGCAGGCGGTCACCGCGCAGGCGCTCCAGCACATCATCCAGGCGGACGTGCCGACCCCGGGCAGCGGGGTATAGGAGGGCTTGGCGAAACAGGCTCCGAGCCGCCGGCGGAGCGCTGGATCGCCACGATGCAGCGTCCTCCGTCGCCCCAATACGTCGAGTATTGGGGCTCCCTGCGTCCTTGCCTCGCGACGACCAGCGGCTCGCCCGCGACGAGGCCCGTTCCGCCAAGCCCTCCTAGGAGGCGGGATCGTCGATGAGCGGGAAGTCGTCCGGCGAGACGTCGCCCGCGATCTCGTGGATCACCTCGATGAAGTGATCTCCGAGCAGCCTCGAGTGCTCCCTGATCGTCTCCTCGTTCGGCGCCGAATAGACGCAGTACGACTTCGGGGTCCCGTCGTCGGCCACGACGACGTGGCTGTGCTCCCAGACGATCTCCGGGAACCGGTGGTGCCCGATGGCCTTCGACCGCGTCGCGACGTCGGTCAGCAGGTCGAGGTCGACCGTGTACGTCCTCTCGATCAGGTACCGGGGCATGGGCTCGACGATTGTAGGGCGGCGGCTGCGCGCGACCGGGGCTACGCCGACTCTTCGGCGAGCTCGTCCAGCTCGTCGAGCGCGCCGGCGCTCGTGACGAGCGTCGGCTTCTGGCCCTTCGTGATCGTCTCGTTCGTGATCACGCACTTCGTGACGTCCGTGCGCGAGGGGAGCTCGAACATGACGTCCAGCAGCGCGAGCTCGATGATCGAGCGCAGCCCGCGCGCGCCGGTCTCCCGCGCGAGCGCGTGGTCGGCGATCTGCCAGAGCGCGTCCTCGGTGAAGACGAGCTCGATCGAGTCGTAGGCGAAGAAGCGCTGGTATTGCTTCACGAGCGCGTTCTTGGGCTCGGTGAGGATCTCGACGAGGTCCTCGCGGGTGAGCTGGTGCACCGCCGAGATGACCGGCAGGCGACCGACGAACTCGGGGATGAGGCCGAAGTGCATGAGATCCTCGGGCATCACGTGCCCGAGCAGCTCCGCGCTCTCGACCGAGTTCCGCGAGCGGATGTCGGCGCCGAAGCCGAGCGTGTTCTTGCCGATCCGGCGCTCGATGATCTTGTCGAGACCGGCGAACGCGCCGCCGCAGATGAAGAGGATGTTCGTCGTGTCGATCGAGAGGAACTCCTGGTGCGGGTGCTTGCGCCCGCCCTGCGGGGGCACCGACGCGACCGTTCCCTCGAGGATCTTGAGGAGCGCCTGCTGGACGCCCTCGCCGGACACGTCCCGCGTGATGGACGGGTTGTCCGCCTTGCGTGCGATCTTGTCGACCTCGTCGATGTAGATGATCCCCGTCTCGGCCTTCTTGATGTCGAAGTCCGCGGCCTGGATCAGCTTGAGGAGGATGTTCTCGACGTCCTCGCCGACGTAGCCCGCCTCGGTCAGCGCGGTCGCGTCGGCAATGGCGAACGGGACGTTGAGGATCCGCGCAAGCGTCTGCGCGAGGAGCGTCTTCCCGCACCCGGTCGGCCCGAGGAGGAGGATGTTCGACTTCTGGAGCTCGACCTCCGCGTCCTCGAGGCCCATGCGCACGCGCTTGTAGTGGTTGTAGACCGCGACTGCGAGCGTCCGCTTCGACTCCTCCTGCGAGACGACGTAGTCGTTCAGCACGGAGTAGATGTCGAGCGGGCGCGGCAGATTGTCGAGGTCGAGCTGCGCGGGAGCCGTGAGCTCCTCGTCGATGATCTCGTTGCAGAGATCGATGCACTCGTCGCAGATGTAGACGCCAGGACCGGCGATCAACTTCTTGACCTGTCGCTGGCTCTTGCCGCAGAAGCTGCAGAGGAGCTGCTCGTTACCCTCGCTCGCCCGAGCCATCCCGTTCTCCTTTTACTCCGATTTCCCTGTCATGGCTAGTGCGAGCCGGGCTGCCTTGCGCAGACCGCGATCCGCTAGCGCGGATTCCGGTCGCGCAAAAACCCTGAAGGCGTCCGCTTTTGCGGCCGCTGGCGTGGTCGCCGTCCGCATCGCTACCGGTGCTCGATCACCCGGTCGATGATCCCGTACTCCTTGGCCTCCTCGGAGGTCATGTAGAAGTCGCGATCCATGTCCTTCGAGACCTTCTCGATGTCCTGGCCGGAGTGCTTCGACATGATCTCCTCCATTAGCCGCTTGAGGCTGATCACCTCCCGAGCCTGAATCTCGATCTCCGTCGGCTGACCGTGGAAGCCGGCCGAGCCCTGGTGGATGAGGATCTTCGAATGCGGGAGCGCGCTGCGCTTTCCGGACGTCCCGCCGGCGAGGACCACCGCCCCCATCGACATCGCCATACCCACGCAGGTCGTCTGCACGTCGGGCTTGATGAACTGCATCGTGTCGTAGATCGCGAGACCCGCATACACGATCCCGCCGGGCGAGTTGATGTAGATCTGGATGTCCTTGTCAGGATCCTCCGACTCGAGATGGAGGAGCTGAGCGACGACGAGGTTCGCGATCTGGTCGTCGATCGGGGTTCCGAGGAAGATGATCCGCTCGTTGAGCAAGCGCGAGTAGATGTCGAACGAGCGCTCGCCGCGCGACGTCTGCTCGATGACCATCGGAATGAGTGGGCTCATTGCGGCTCCTTGCTCCCGGGGGTCCACAACTTCGTCTCGCCCTCGGGCTTTTCCTTGTCGGGGGTCCAGAGCTTGTCGCGCGCGGCTGCGAGGTCGGGCGCGATCGGCTTCACGTCGGCGACGAGGCGGTCGAGCGCCGCGCGCAGGCGCAGGTCCTCGCGGATCGACTCCTGCTGGCCGTGCGCCCACACGTCCGCGATCAGCTGCTCCGCGTCGTCGCCTTCTCCGGCGGCCTCGGCCTCCTCGCGGAGGTACGTCCGCACCTCCTCGTCGGTGACGTCGATGCCCGCTTTCTGGGCGAGCGCCTCGAGAGCCAGCTCGCGCGCGATCGAGACCGCCGCCTCGAGCACGAACTGACGCTGGACCTCCTCGGCGGGGGTTCCGCTCGCGGCGAGATAGGTCTCGATGGAGACGCCACGCCGCTCGAGCGAGCGGACGAAGCCGGTGAGCAGATCGGCGGCGCGAGACTGGACGAGTGAGGCGGCGGGCTGAACCTGGGACTCGTTGACGAGGACGTCGACGGCAGCCATGCGGTACGCGGCGTCGATCTCGGCGTCGAGCTGCTCGCGGAGCGTTCGGGCGATGCTCTCGCGCAGCTCGGCAAGCGTGTCGAACTCGCTCGCGGCGCGCGCCAGCTCGTCGTCGAGGGGCGGCAGGACCTTCTCCTGAACCTCCTTCACCGTCACCTCGACCGACCCGGTCGAGCCGTCGCCGCGCGGGAAGGAGACGCTCTTCGTCTCGCCCGCCTTCGCGCCGACGAGAGCGACCTCGAGCTCGGGGGTCATGCGCCCGGCGCCGAGCTCGACGACCGTGTCGCGCTGCGCCTCGCCCGCGGGATCGACGAGGTCGACGACGAGCATGTCGCCCTCCTGCGCGGGGCGTCCGTTCGCGGGCGCAAGCTCGGCGACAGACTCGCGGAGCGCCTCGATCTCAGCCTCGATCGCGTCCTCGGGAACCTCGACCTCGGCGCGCGGGACCTCGAGCTGCGTCCAGTCGGAGATCTCGGGCAGCGGCTGCACGTCGACGGTCGCGGCGAAGCTCCAGCCCTCGTCGGCGCTGGCGGGGAGCTCGTAGTCGTACTGCGGCTCGGCCACCGGACGGATCCGGCTGCGCGAAGCGGCGCTCCAGAACCAGCCACCGATGTGACTGTCGACCGCCTCGGCGTAGATCCGCTCTCTCCCGAGCCGGGAGACGAGGATCGGCTCCGGCACCTTCCCCTTCCGGAACCCGGGGATCTTCGCGCTCTCCGAGAGATCGGAGAGGGCGTGTTCGACCGCGTGCTTGACCTGCTCCGGCGGGACCTCGACGGTCAGGCGGACGCGATTCTCGCCGAGATCCTCGACTGTCGTTGGCATGCGGCCATTCAACCAGGCTCGACCAGGGTGACCGCGGATCGACCGTGACCGGCGCGGTCGCCGGCCTCACGTGTGCCGGGCACCGTAAAGACCACAAGTCGTTGCCAATCCGTCCACAGGCGCGTCGTAGGATCGCGCCATGGCCGAGAGGTACGACGTGGTCGTCGTCGGCGTCGGCGGCATGGGGAGCGCGACGCTCTACCACCTCGCGCGCCGTGGCAAGCGCGTCCTCGGGATCGAGCGCTTCAACGTCCCGCACGAGCTCGGCTCCTCGCACGGGCTGACGCGGATCATCCGCCAGGCGTACTTCGAGCACCCGAGCTACGTGCCGCTCGTACAGCGAGCCTACGAGCTCTGGCGCGAGCTCGAGGCGGAGGCGGGTGAGCAGCTCCTGTGGATCACGGGAGCAGTGGAAGGCGGCCCGCGGATCTTCGAAGGCGCCGTCCACTCGAGCATCGAGCATGCGCTGCCGTTCGAGGAGCTGGACGGAGCCGAGGTTGCGCGCCGCTTTCCCGCCTACCGGCTGCCGACCGATCTGCGCGTCGTCTACCAGCGCGACGGCGGGTTCGTCCTCCCGGAGAGATGCATCGTCGCGCGCGTCACGGGGGCCCGGGCACGCGGCGCGGAGCTGCGGACGGGCGAGCGCGTGCTCGAGTGGTCTGCCGGCTCAACCGGAGTGCGCGTGCGCACATCGCGCGGGGAGGTGGCGGCCGAGCGTCTGGT
>Ga0299913_10004018_pt1 | contig 12243 bp, 10 predicted proteins | sample RVTome_9_FD_201360 | JGI IMG/M metagenome (GOLD analysis project Ga0299913, IMG submission 201360) | Soil microbial communities from uranium-contaminated site in the Upper Colorado River Basin, Wyoming, United States - RVT155D38 (version 2) ... | reverse complement strand
TCTCAGCGGGTTGGGAGTCGTCGGACTCGGAGTCGTGGCGGTCCTGTTCGCACTCCTGGCCGTACGGGCGAGCCGCGCCGAAGACCGGGCCGAGCTACAAGAGCACATCGCCGTCGCCCGGCTCCTAGCCGCCGAATCGGCTGGCCTGGGAGTGGACAACCGGGAGCTGAGCATCCTGGTCGCCCTGGAATCGTTTCGGGCGACGGACAGCGACGGTTTCCGTGTGCCGGAGGCCGAGGAAGCGCTGCGAGCGGCGATGGCTGAGCCGCTGGGCACGCCCCTACCGGCCGAGCCCGGCCAACAGCGACACACCGGGCCCGTGGAAGCGGTCGTCTTCAGCCCGGACGGTCGCTGGCTGGCCACCGGGGCAGACGACTCCATCGTGCTGCTCTGGGACGTCGCCGGCCCGGCGTCGTCGCCCCTCCCCCTCACCGGGCACGCAGAGCGGATCGTGGCCGCCGCATTCAGCCCGGACGGCCGTCGCCTCGCCACCGCTGACGCCTCCGGTCTGGTGCTGGTCTGGGACGTCGAGGCACCTGAGGTCGACCCGGTACGGCTCCCGCAACACACCGGAGAGGTCTACCGCCTCGTCTTCAGCCCCGACGGGGATTGGTTGGCCACCAGCGGCGCAGAGCCCAATGCCTGGCTTCACCAGTTGGACGATCCCGGCGTGGAGCCACGGCCCTTGTCTCACACCGGATTTGTGTACGACATCGAGTTCAGCCCGGACAGCGAGCTTCTCCTCACCGGCACCGCCGGGACAGCCAATTTGTGGACTGTGGATGACCCGGTGGAGCCGAAGCCCATCGATGCAGCACAGGAGCGCGTAGTGCAGGTGGAGTTCGACCCGATGGGGGGGTGGGTGGTGGTGGGGGCACAGGAGGGTGTCCTCCGCATCGAGACCCTCGATGGCGACCTTCTCGACGAGAAGGATCAAGGCGCCGGTCTGTTGGCGTTGGCGGTCAGCCCGGATGGCCGCTGGCTCGCCACCGGAGGTGACGACGGCATCGCACGTCTCTGGGATCTCTCCGCCACCCCCAGCGACCTCGTTGCCACTTTGCCTATGAGCGGCCGGGTCGAAGAGCTCGCCTTCTCCCATGATGGGAGCCGGCTCGCGGTGGGGGGCCCCGACGATGCGGCCACTCTCTACAACATGTCCGATCTCGACGCGGAGCCAATGGTCCTCGCCGGACCGGTGGTTGCCCTGGCATTCGGTGGCGAAGATTCGTTCGCCATCGGCAGCACCCATGGGTCGGCCCGGCTGTGGGGCCTCGGCGACCCAACCTCCCATCCCCGGACCAGTGAGGTCGATGGGAACGCGAAATCCCTGGCCTTCAGCTCGGACAGCACCGAGCTCACCGTTGGGACGACCGAACATGAGTTGTGGCGCTGGACCCTTGCCGACACCGCGGCAGCCAAACTCGAGAGCGTCGCGCGATCGGAGGACTTCGCCAATGCGGAGATCACGACTGTCGCATACAGCGCCGACGGTCGACTCCTGGCCACCGGCAGTGGCGACGAGTCCGTCAGGATCTATGCCCGGGACGACCCAGACAGCGACCCAGACCGCTACGAATTCGGGCATGCCGTCACCTCGGTTGCCATCAGCCCCAACAACAGGTGGCTGGCCGTGGGTCTGGCCGCGCACGATGCAGTGCTTCTGGAATTGTCCGACGGATCGGTAGATCTGCTGGCCGGGCACACCGACAACATCACCGACGTCGCCTTCAGTCCCGGAGGCGACCTGCTGGCCGTCTCTAGCCAGGACGGCAACGTCACGATCTGGAACCCTAACGCGCCAGCGGAACCGGTCAATGTCCTCGACGACCACGACCGGGTGGTATCCGCAGTGGCGTTCAGCGGCGACGGCCAGCGTCTCGCCACCGGAAGTTGGGATCAGAGCGTCCTGGTCTTCGAGGTGGGGGATCTCGACGCCGCCCCGGTTGTGCTCCGCCACGACGGAAGTGTGGCCGATCTCGCCTGGCGCCCGGACGGCAACCTCCTCGCCGTTGCCTTGGACAACTCAACCGCGCTCTGGGATCTCACGGCACCCGACTTGATCGCAGCGGCGTCCAACCCGGTCCAAGTCCCGGCTCGCGGCCCGTCGGCGACAAGTGTGGCGTTCAGCCCTGACGGGGTATGGCTAGGCACTGTCGGTGCTGGCGGAGACGCCAACCTGTGGATGCAACTCGACGATCTGATCGACCTCGCCTGTCAGCTGCTTGGCCGGAACGCCAGCCCGGAGGAGTGGGAGTCCATCATGACGGCAACCGCTCCCCGCACGACATGTCAACAGTGGCCGGCAGGCAGTTGATCGGGCTAGGGATCGCCGGAGGAATGGGTGACGGTGATGACGGCACCGAATGCTCCCGCATTGTTGTCGACGTCGATGTCGTTCACTCCTAGGAAGAGCCTTCCCGCGGTCTCAACCGTGATCTCGCGCTCGGACCCAACCAGGAAGGCAGCTCCACCATCTCCGATTCTTCCGATGAGAGCGGAGTGGTTCTCATCCTCCAGGCCTGGGACGTTGTTGGTGCGCGAGACATCGGGATTCCCGGCCGGGCCATAGAAGCCGGTGGTCGTGCCGTGCTGTACCGCCCCCACGCCCTCGATCCGGAGCGTGTCTCCCACCTCGACGTCGACCTCGGTGTCGGTCCACAAGACGTCGCCCGCCACCTGAACCGCCACGACGAGCTGGTCTTGGCTGCAGAAAGGCGATGCGCCGACCAGCGCTCTCAAGGGGTTCTCGGCATCGTTGACCCGGGCCTGCTCGAACCAGTCGTCGTAGACCTGCGAACCAACACACCGCTCCGCGCCGGGCGGCTTCCCGGGGTCGAGGAACATCGCTGTCATCTCGGTTCCCTGGCGCGCCGTGTACGTGGCGGTTGCGCCAGCCGACGTCATCTCGACCACCCCCTCTTGGACGACGAGACAGGTCTCCAAAGACACTGGCTGACAGAGCGTGAAATCGGCACCACCCTCGACCGTCTTGATGTCGGCTGACTCGGTCACCACTTTGAGTTGGGGCGAAGTCTGATCCTTGCGTGTCACTGCGATGTGCCCGCGGTAGAGGTAGATCCCGAGCTCGGGGGGCTCCAGCGTGTCCACCCTGAGACTCGCTCCCATGAACATCTCGATCGTGTACTCGTCACCTAGCTCGATCTGTGCGTGTGCCTTCTCGCCAGCCTCGTCCTCCACCTCGTCGTGCGAGATGATCTCCGCGCCTTCACCGATCTCTATCCGCTCGAAGTTTTGGGTCTCCTCGTCGTTGAGGGTCAGAGTGCCCGCGAATATCTGGATGCTGGCAGGGACGGGGTCCGGGGCGCTGGTGACAGTGGTTGGATCATCGGGGACCGTGGTCTGGTCTGTGCCGGATGGGCTACATGCAGCGGTGATGAGGGCGAGGAGGAGTGTTGCGACCGACCACCTGATTTGTCGTATACCCAGGTCCATGATGAACCCCCCTGGGCCTCGCCAACTGACGTCCGTGCGAGGTGGCCGTGCGGGGGAGCGGTCGGTGTCTTGAGAGGCAGTGCGGAGGTCTCCCTCCTGACCAAGATCGGTCGCTGTCTGCCGGCGAAGACCCCGACGATCTCTCACCGCGTGGCCGAAACGGATCATAGTTGATAGAGTGCGGGCGGCTCCGCGTGATACGGCGCTCTGCCCGTGGGTTCGTTTCGCTGGGAACCGCCGCGACCTTTTCGTATCACGGCAGCGTGTAGGTTCCTCTTGCGAGGTGGACATGAGCAGCGCAGCCTTGACGATCAGGGCATCTGAGGGGTCACCCACGAACACGCAGGTGCCGATGGGGGAGTCGGTGGTCGGGCGTTCGAGTGCCGCAGTGATCAGGATTGTCGACGAGACGGTGAGCGGAGAGCACGCCCGCATTCGATGGGACGGCGAGCACCTCTTGATTCGTGACAACGGGTCCACCAATGGCACTCGACTCCATGGCTCGCCGCTCACCGATTGGACGGAGGTGAGCGATGGGGACCGGATCCGACTTGGAGGGGTCGATGTCGAGGTCCAGATCGATGGCGTGTCGTCGGCCGTGGTCGACCGGCATACCGTGGAGATGGACACCGACCCCACATTGGGCGCGACTCTCCGAGCGGCTGGCTCCGATAGGAGAACGGTGTTTCTCAGCTATGCCAGGGAAGACGCCCGCTGGGCAGACTGGCTGGCTCGGTGGCTCGAGGCGAGGGGATGGTCTGTTTGGGTCGACAAGGAAAGCATCCGTGGCGGAGCCCGTTGGGCTGGTGAGATAGAACGTGCCATCGGGTCGTCATCGCTCGTCCTTCTCCTGCTGTCATCGAATTCGGTGGTCTCCGACTGGGTCAATAGTGAGCTCGCGGCGGCGAAGGACCTCCGAGTCCCGGTTGTGGCTGCCGATCTTGACGAACCACCGCTTCCAAAGTCGATGCAGTTTTTGTTGCGAGAACGCCAGAGGGTCCCAATTCGGATGGAGGACGGCCGACCCAGCCAGCAGTCATTGGCAAGAATCGACGAGGCCCTGGTCAGCTCGCTCGAACAAGCCCATGGCTCGAATCCGGACGCATTCAAACTTGGACTTGGCACTCTTCTCCTCACTCTTGGCTTGTTGGGATTCATCCTCGCCTTTGCGAGCTTCTTCTACCTCGCCTTCGTGTTGTCGTCCGGAACACCGGGAGCAGGCTTCGACTCGATCCCATCAGACGTGCCGATATTGGGTGGGATGGCGCCGCCACAAGGGTTCTTCGCTGTCTTTGGATTTGCCTTCGCATCGATGATCGTGGCCGGCATCGGTCAAGCCCTCCGGCGATCGGCTCGGTTGAAAGGCGTGACATGGGACATGAGACGACGTTGAGCTTGGCGCGGGAGCTGTCCCATTTGGTCAGGGGGCTGTCCCCACGATCGCCGAAACCGCGGGTGACGACCCTCCCGATCGAGTTGTCAGCCTGTCTGGACGCCGCAGCCGGAACCGGGTTCCGGGACGCCGCGTAATGTTGGACGGATAGTGGAGACTGCAGCATCCCGACATCGATCCTTCATTCCGGTGACGATCGACGCAGTCAGGGAGCTCGAGGACATCGAGATGGCCCGGGTCACCTACTTCGTCCTCACCAGTGATGCACCTGCCGGGGTCTGGGAGATCGAGCTGCCCCCGCTCGCCGGGCTGCCTGGCGTCGGTGCGCTGGGGATTGCCGGTGTGGTCTACAGCGCGATGGGGGAGTCGGACGAAATCGGATACGAGTCTGTCGAGTCCGACCCGTTGTTCGAACATCCCGACGACATAGCGGCCATTTTCAGCCTGGAGCACGGCGAGTCACCCATCACCGTTCAGGTCGAGGACGTCTGGATGCCGGTCGCCTGGTTCCAGGAGGTGGACACCTGGGGGCGGCGCGGGGGACGCACTGCCTCGATACCGCCGGAGAGGGGCGACGTCTACCGGGTCGCCCTGCCTCTCTTCCAGGATGCCTATCGTTACACCGCGGGGGAGATCGACCTAGAGCGGCTGGTGTCCCTCGAGACCGGAGACCAGGTATTCGCCTCACCCGTCGAGAGCGAAGCCATCCGCGCTTGGTCACAGGACCAAATCGACGAGACGATAGCCGCCTTCCCCGACAAGACGGTCAAGCTCAGGTACCGCGAGGCCACCGTTGGCTGAGTTGTCGGTCACCTTGATTGACGTGGGGTGGGGAGACTCCATCCTGGTGCGATCCACCGACGACTCCGGCGATCATCGGTTCGGCCTCATCGACTGCAACGACTACGAGAGACAGCGCACTGCCTTGCCTTTCGTGAAGCGTTACTTTGAACGTCTTGGGATCGACTGGAAGAACCAGGACCACAACTTCGAGTGGGTGCTGCTCACCCACGGGCACGCCGATCATGCCCGCGGTCTCAAGGAGATGCTGAGGACGTTTGGGACCAGGCACTTCTGGTACCCGAAGTCGGTGGCATCCACGACGTTCGGCGTCCTGTTGGACTTCGCCAACCGATCGGGAAACGTCCTCCATCACCAGGCGGTGGACGAGAGCAAGATTCTCGACGAGCCGGAAGTCACCTTCCACGCCGGGCTCCGGGTCCTGTGGCCCAACTTCGACCAGATCGACACCTCCAACGAGAACAACAACTCGGTTGTGCTGGTGATCACACTCGGTGAGGTGAGCGTCGTTTGCACCGGTGATGCCGAAGCCGAGAACTGGCCGGAGATCATCCCCCGCCTCCCCACGCACCCGACCTACTTGCAGGTTCCCCACCACGGTGGACGCAATGGTGTCTTCAGCCCCGACGACGAGACACCCTGGCTCGACCACCTCAGGGCGCGGAACACGAGGTTGGTGGTGAGTAGTCATGTCGTCCCCCACGGCCACCCCCACCCCGACGTGGTGACGGAGCTGACCAGCCGGCGATTCGTCCACTATCGGACGGACAGCAACTATCACGTCACGCTGACCACCAACGGTGACAAGGTGAGGGTCGGCTACTCCCACGTGAGTGGACGTCTTCCCCATTGAGGAGGCCCGTTATCGCAACCTACGAACCGCAGCCGATCGACACGAGCGGTGTCGTCTTCGACGATGAGATGGCCAGCCTGGCGGAGCAGCTGGCGGCCAACGCTCACGAGATCTGGGCCCAGCAGCGAATCGCGGACGGCTGGACCTATGGTCCGACACGCGATGACGAGGCCAAGGAGCATCCGTGCCTCGTCCCCTACGGAGATCTCCCCGAGTCGGAGAAGGAATACGACCGGATCATGGTGGTCGAGGCGCTCAAGGGGGCCATCGCTCTCGGATTCAGGATCGAGCGGCGGCAGGACTGAATCTCCTCAGCCCTGCCCGAACTCCTGGCGGATGAACTCGAGAGTCAGGCCCTCGTTCGCCTCATAGGTCTCATTCGGGTCGTCGAGGCGTCGCATCTTGGAGCTTCCAGCGTGGTGGACGGCCATCAGCTGCCATTGCGGTGTGAACACCGGGCTACCCGAGCTCCCCGGCTCGGTGGGAGCCCTGTAGTGGACCTTGACCTGCTGCTCGTCGTAGGCCAGCAGGTCGTTGCCGCGAATGGACAGTTTTAGCCCAGCACCGGCCGGGTGTCCCACGACGTATACGAATGCACCCTCGTTGGCGAGTGGGAGCGCCGGTGCTCCGGTGATCGGCTCGGGGACATCCGGCCGCTCGCCTTCGAATTTCAGAAGGGTCACGTCACAGCGGGTGGGCGGGGAGGTCCACAGCTCACTGAGGTCGTTGAGGCGGAGCCGGTCCTCGCCTCCACCCCCGAGGACGTCGAATCGGGCTTCGGTTTCGATGGGTTGCAGGGCGGCGACTCCCGGCGTCGAGCTCACCACATGGGCGTTGGTGGCGATGAGAACTTCTCCCGCCAGCTCGTCGCTGATCACCGTTCCTTCGATCAGAAAGCCCGTGCCCCAGCCCTCACCGTTGATATCGGTGATCTTGCACACCGATTCGGCGCACCGCAGACCCCGGAGCAGCGTGTTGTAGCCGATGGGGAGGGCAGCCCCGAAGATCTTCTCGAACTGCTCGGGTGAGTCGGGAAGGTCTACCACAGCCCGATGACCGTGCTGGAGGAGTTGATCGCTCAGGGCCAGTAACACCGTGTGTGTCTCGGGAAGCCGCCAGATCTCGGTCAGTTGCCGGCGGAGACTCCCGAGGTGAAAGGGGTTGAAGCTCCTGGTGTCGGTCAGCTGTTCGGCGATCTGGCGCGCCTCCTGTACGCGATCGAGAGCGACCAGCACCTCGATCTCGGTCGTGCGCTCCCAGACAAACCGCTGATTCTCGGGTTTGGCGCGCACCGTGGCGAGGAGTTCTTCTGCCAGGTCCTCGGCATCGGGAAGGCCGTCGGGACCCGGGACACCGTCTCCTTCTGCTCGCCTCAGCAGGGCGAGGAGGTTCACGCCGTGCCAAGCCGGATCGGTGCCCATGGCGAAGGCTCGCTCGTAGGCCCTGAGGGCAGCGCCCAGGTCCGAGGCCTCGCCCGTGTGCACATATCGTTGCTTCTCGAGACGTCCGAGCAGACCCAGGGCCTCGCCTTTCTCCCGGTCGCTGATCCCGTCCTCGATGACCAGACGTTCGAGCTCCATCTCCGAGGCGTGAAGCGCACCAGTCTCGATCAAGGTCTGGCAGTACCGTCGCCGGGTCTCGAACGTCGCCAGGTCACGAGCCATGGCGGCATCCCCCACCAGCAGCGCATCGACGAACCGGGTGTGCTGCTGGAGGACGGTGATGGCCTCCTGGACCTGGATCTCATCGAGTTGCTTGGCCCAGATGGCGTCGAGCACGTCTGTCACCGCCGAGGAAATGTCGTCATCGAGTGCCGCCTCCACAGCTTCCAGCAACTCCTCCCCGAGCGTCGTGTCGAACAGCGACATGGTCACCCGATTCCGAGCGATGTCCGCACCGCTGCCTGAACCGATGGCTGCCGCAGGTACTTGTCCACCGGATGTCGGAACCACCCAGTGTTCTTGACTATCTGGTCGGTGATGACCGCCTCGCCGCTCTTCTTGTAGTCGTTGCCGATTCGGGGGTCTGGCCCGCATACAGGGTCGAGACGATCACTGAAGTTGAACCACCGAGCCGCCTTGGATGCGTAACCGTCGTGCGAGCTGTACTCGGGTTTCATCTGGTCCTGGATCTCGCTCATCCCGAGGGGGCTGCCCAGGGTGATGACGGCGTCGACCGGGCCACTCTCGACTACCCGTTTCAACAGGTCATAGGTGATGACGGTCCCCATGCTGTGCGCGATGACCACGTGGGGTTGGATCGTCACTTCCGAGGTCGTCTCGACGAACCGGCGTCTGATCTCGGTCTGGACTTCGAAGCGGACGTCCTTTCTCGGGCTGTGATCGGTGTTGAACAAGTAGTGGTGAACGTCTCTCAACAGGATTCGCATCAGCGGCCTTTTCAGCACCCAGGGGAGCGGGATCGCCTCGAGCCGATAGGCGAGCTCGAGGTCGACGTCGCTGATGTCGGGTACCGGGGTATCGGGCTCGGCGTCGAGGTTGTAGGTCTCGATGAACGAGTCGATGAAGGCGCGCTCGGCCCCGTCTGTCGTCTCCAGGTAGGTCTCGTCGACTTCAGGCACCTGGCTGGCGGCGACTCCTTCGAAGATGATCGACTCCTGATCCGGCATCTCGTCGATGTTCTTCTCGTACATCACGTCGGCCCAGTAGATGAACGACGACGTGATTCCCAGGACATCGAGGTCGGCCCCGTCCCCGCCATCGGCGAGGGTCTGCTTCCACATCCTGAGCATCCGCTCGGGTGCAGGCTGGTTGGCGATGCCGTGGATGAAGGTGACGTGTCCACTCATGTCTGCTCCTTGGTGTCTCGGAATTCCCGCGGCTCGCCGGCGGCATGGATCGCCGTCAGGGCCCGAAAACCCCAGCAGGTAGCAGAGGGCGTCGCCGGTGGCCATGATACGCGCATCATGTCGCCCGGTCCGGTGACGAGACGAAGAATCCGCGTATCGGCTCTCCAGTGGATTGCCGCGGGCCCACCGACCGCGAAGACGGCTGGAGCGGGAAGAAAGAGCGACGACGAGGGTGGTTCGGGTCGTACAGACGTATCTCGACGTTCCCCGAGTCAGTCACCTGGTATCCGACTGCGACCACCTGGTGGTTTTCGGACGGGTTGGTCACCCCGCGGGCCCTGACCAGGACGAGACCCGTGGGCTCGCCGTCATCGAGGGCAACCCGGAGCTTCGGCCACTCCTGTTCCACGGTGATCCTGCCGACCCCCTTCGACCAGATCATCCACCATGGAGCGCGATCGGGGAGCATCTGCCACAGGAGACATCGTTCCATGATCGAGCGGCCTCGCAGCGAGTCGGCCTGTCTGGCGACCAGCTCGCGGAAGGTCTCCTGGTCCGGGCCGGGTATCGAATGGTCGGCCCCGGGCTGCTCCTCTCGCCGGAACCTGTCGAGCGCGGCCCACGACATACCGCCGCACAGACCAAAAATTCCCCAGAAGTCCTCGCCGGCTGCGAGGTCGGTCAACCCTATCAGCGCTCTCGGAACTTCCAGTCCCGTCAGCTCCGTCAACCGACCCTGTCGGCCCAGCTCGGACACCACGTCGCCGCCTCGAAACCGATTCTGGAATCCGAATCCGTGGATGTTCGGGTCGAACCGGGTGTTGACATCAACGGTCACGATCCGGACAGCAGGGCGCGCCACGTGGCAGGGCCGCAGATCCCATCGGTTTCCAGACCCCCTGCACGCTGGAACGCGACCAGCGCAGCTTTGGACTGGGAGCCAAAGACGCCGTCGATATCGCCAGGCTCGAACCCGTCGTCCCCCAATCGCCGCTGCATCTCCTCAACGATGCAGCCTTCGGCTCCCGGTTCGAGCAGGGGGCGGTCCGGGTGCCTTCTCACCTCGACCTTGAACGGGGACGGCTCCGACTCCACCAGCTCGGGGAGCTGGTTCAGGAGTGAGGTCCACGTCTGGGGGCCGACTATGCCATCGACAGTGAGCCTGCGTGACTTCTGATAGGCACGAATCGCGTCGCATGTCCTCGTGGTGAACACGGAGCTAGCCGCCACATCGAACGAGCTTTCTGCGAGGAGCGCGTTGAGGCGCTTGACCGACGGCCCACGATCCCCTTTCCGCAGGGTGGGCCACGTGCTGGGGGACCCCTCGTCGGGGGGCTCGGCCACTACCGAGTCCCAGTCGATCCCGGCCGTCATCTCCTCAGGGGACGCGACCACCTCCCAGTGCATCGCATCTCTGTAGGTCGGGTAGTCCCCGCCCCAACGAAACACCTGGATGCCCTCCTGGGTCCTGACCGCCTTCGCCGCGGTCACCATCGCCGGGGGCATGTCGGTGATGAGAGTCTTGCCGTAGGGATTGGTGCGGGCATTGATGTCAGCGGCGATCCCATAGGCGTGAAGGCTGTATCCGGTCCCGTTGGTGATCTGCCGACAGTTGTAGGCGCCGGTCTCCCAGGCCGTTGACGAGTTTGCCCGCGGGACGTAGCCGAATGTCCGCATGATTCCGTCGAGAGCCTGAAATCCCTCGTGGGCGTGGACGTTGAGGCCACGCAGGGTCGCGCCTGAAAACAGCGTGAGATCCCGTCTCTCGAACTCACATGGCGGATCCCACAAGCGCCTGAGCTCGGCCGTCCTTCTCATCTGGGCCCCCAGAGTTGACGATGCTGCTGACCCCGATGAGGCTACTCGCCTCGGGCTGGGGAGTGTCCTCCCGCATGCAGCTCAGATCGCTCCGTTCGCCTCGCAAAGCGGGCTTGTTTCGCAGCCTCCCTGACACCACGGCACCTGGTTCGACCACGCGCGTTCTTTTGACGAGGGAGGGGAGTGCCAGGAACGCTCGGGCGGCGTTGGAAACCGCGGGCTCTGGGCTGAAACGGGGTTGGGCTCGAGGCAGCTGGACAGGGGACGACGGGGGGAGGTAGGGAAAAGCGCCATGATTCTGCCCGGTTTCTCGAGGGCTGCTTCAACACGATTGTCAGGTTCATCGAACCACTCGTCGTCACTCCTAACTCGCTCGTTGATCTCGATTGCGAGTCGAAGCCCCGGCCTTTTCAATGATCTCGGAGGTACTGAAGGAGGTCTCGATACTCTTCCACACGCGCGTTGATCCAGGCGAGGTCGACCTGGGGGAGCTCGGCGTCGGTTGCTACGTCTCTGGCTTCAGACATGGGATAGAGGTTATCGGCTGGGGACGACAGAATCCATGCGCTCATGTTTGACGTGAAGACTGGGTCCCCTGTTCCGGTTCGCCTCAACCATGCGGAATTCGTTGATCTAACCGAACCTGGTTCGTTCGGGCTCGCGTTTGACACGTTCACCGAAGTCCCTGCTCACCGTCATGTGAGTAACTTGGGTAACTAGGTTGCGTTGCGTCTAACCATATTGACATCACACGTCTGGCTCGTTAGGCGTTAAGCTATGAGCCGGAAGGCTATGAGACCCGCCGAGGTCATCCGAGCCATCGAAAAGCTCGGTGGCGAAAGGGTCCGGCAGAAGGGTTTGCACGTGAGAATGCGAGCAGGTGATTGCTACACGACTGTGCCTGTTCACGCTCGCGACCTGCCCAAAGGCCTGTTGCGAGCGATCGAACGTGACCTCGAATCGTGCCTCGGCGAAGGATGGCTGCGCAAGTGAGAGACATCGAAACAAACAACGGATACAACGTCTTGCTGTCCGAGGAGGACGGTGTCTGGCTAATCGAGGTCGTCGGACTTCAAGGTGTCCGTTCCTTCGGGCGAACCGTTACCTCCGCAGTTG
>Ga0299913_10004017_pt1 | contig 12244 bp, 9 predicted proteins | sample RVTome_9_FD_201360 | JGI IMG/M metagenome (GOLD analysis project Ga0299913, IMG submission 201360) | Soil microbial communities from uranium-contaminated site in the Upper Colorado River Basin, Wyoming, United States - RVT155D38 (version 2) ... | reverse complement strand
GGATCGCGAGGCTCGCCAAGAGCCTCTTCGACGAAGACCCCACCACCGGCCGAGTCTAGAACGCCGACCCACGGGCGGCTACCCCGGCGCCCTAGGCCATTCGCCAGTAGCGCCCGTCAGCGGGAGCAACGAACCGGACCACTCTGACGCCCCAGTCGCCCAGCTCGAGGCGCAGCCTTCCGTCCCGGGCGCGGACCCCCTGCCCTCCCGGGTACGTGCGGCCCGTCCGGGCCCAGGGCGGAAGCCCGCGGACGAGGACCGTCGCCGGCGTGGTGCGGCGGTTCGTGACGATCACCCAGACGGTCCGGCCGGCCTTCCGGCTGATCGCCTGTGTGTACGGATCTCCGGTCGCCAGCCGTCTGGTGGTCTCCGGGCGAACGAGGGCGTGGTGGAACGGGGAGTCGGCGCCGAGCTCGCGAACCAGCTGCCGCAGCGTCCGTCGCCAGAAGGTCCAGTTCCAGCCGTGGGCAGCGTCGGATCGCGTATGGCATTTGGGGATCTGCCCGCCGTAGAAGACGAGCCCGCGGGCGCCGTTGATGATCGCGTCGTAGGCCATGAACCGCTCCTGCCGGTCGGTGGGGAGGATGAAGCGCCCGGAGCCGAGAGGATCGTCGCTGCCGGCGAAGCAGATCTGGAGGGTCGTCGTGACCGCGCGGATCCGGGTCGCCCGCGCGATCGCCCGTGTCCAGTCGCCCAGCAGGTTCAGCTTGGGTGGGTGCCCGCCGGGCCACCGGTAGTAGATCGGGTAGAGGTCGACTCCCGCGACGTCCGTGACGCGGCGGTACCCGCGGAGGTCGGGCGGGTCGGGCGCATGCTTGAGCATGGTCCGGTCACGGCTCCGCGGCGCGAAGATGGTGACGAAGAGGGTGTTCGGATCCTTGCGCTTGACGAGGTCGTAGGCGTGGCGGAGGTCGCGCGGGCGGAAGTGCGGCCACGGCTCGTCCCGGCCCTTCCAGAAGCCCAGGCCCGGGTGGCCTGTCAGGCGCTCGAGCGCGCGCCGGAGGAAGGGGAGCATCCGCGAGCCCGGCTCGAGCAGGGCGAGGTCGCGAAGCTGGAGCCAGGTGTAGACGCCGTGCTCGGCGGCCACGTCGTTCCAGGCGGCCGCGGCCCTCAGATGGCGCGTCGTCCAGCCTTCCGCCCACGGGCCGGCCCTGAACGTGTTCACGCCGGCCGCGACGAGCTCGGCCACCGCGTCGCGGCCCCACGGTGTTCTGCTTCCGAGCGGCGGCGGCATCGTCAGGGCGATGGGGAAGAACCGCTCTCCGTCGACGGTGAACGTCCCGTGGTCGGTGAGGCTCCAGACCGCCGGGGGGTCCGGGGTCCGGGCGGCGCTCGTCTCAGCCAGGCTTAGGAGAAGGGCGACGAGGGCGAGGCAACCCGTGGGGCGGCTAGACATTGTAGACAGTGAGAGGCTATCAGAGGGCAGACAGCTTTACCAGATCATGTCTAATGCGCGTTGCATTTCTGGCCGTGGGCCAAGGTTGCAACCCCGACTGACGCCTCCCTCTTGTCTCCCGGCGGCTAGGCCTGCGCAGCCTTCTTGCTGTAGGCTTCCTCCATGCCTGCGCAGAGCGACCTCGGCGACCGCATTCGCGCGGCGCGCGCCGACCTGGGCTGGAAGCAGAAGCACTTGGCGGCGGAGGTCCGCGTCGAGCCGATCACCGTCTCGCGGTGGGAGCGCGGAGCCACGACCCCGGACCTCGACACCCTCCGCGCCGTCGCCCAGGCGACCGGCAAGCCGATCGCCTACTTCGTCACGGGCGCCGACGGGGACGTGCGCGCCCCGGGCGGGGACGACCGCCTGGGCCGCATCGAAGACTCCCTCGACCGGCTCGAGGCGCAGCTCGCGCAGCTCCTCGACGCGGTCGAGCGCCTAGAGGCCGGCGCGAAGTAGACGGGCGTAGGCCGCGCCGGTGGCCGGCCGCTCGGCGGGATCCTTGGCGAGCGCGCGGTCCGCCGCCCAGAGGAGCGGCGCGGGAAGGTCGCCGCGAGCGGCGCGCAGATCGGGAGGCGCTGCCGTCAGGTGGGCCAGGCACGTCTCCGCGAAGTCGAGGCCGGCGAACGGGGGCGCGCCCGCGAGGCAGGCGTGGACGACGCAGCCGAGCGCGTAGAGGTCGCTCGCCGGCGAGGCGGGCTCGCCCCGGATGAGCTCCGGCGCGAGGTAGTCGACGGTCCCGACGACCCGACCGGTCGACGTGAGCGCCGTGTCCGCCTCGCCGAGCGCCACGCCGAAGTCGGCCAGGTGGCTCCGCCCGCCGGCGTCCACGAGGATGTTCTCCGGTTTGACGTCGCGATGGAGCAGGCCGCGGCGGTGGAGGGCATCCAGCGCCGAGCCCACGCCCGCAGCCAGCCGGACGGTCGAGTCGCCGCCCAGCGGTCCCGAGTCGAGGATGTGCGAGAGTGCCACGCCGTCGACGTAGCGCGAGACCAGGTAGCGGCGGCCTCCGGCCGAGCCGCTCTCGAGCACGGCCACGAGGTGCGGGTGGACGAGCCCGGCGGCCATCCGGGCCTCGCGCTGGAACCGCCGTATGGAGACCTCGTCGCTCGCCAGCTCGTCGCGGAGGATCTTGAGCGCCACGACCTCTCCGTCGGCCTCCCGCACCGCGCGGAAGACCACGCCCATGCCGCCCTGGCCGAGGGTAGCCTCGAGCCGGTAGCCGGCGAGCAGGTCGCCCTCGCGCGGCGGCGGGGTGGAGCCGTCGGGAGGCATCTGTTACAAGAGCTGAGTCAATGGTTCCACGGATCGGTACCGAGTACGCCGGCTATCGAATCCTCGCCCTGCTCGGCCGGGGCGGCATGAGCGTCGTCTATCGCGCCGAGAACCCGCGGCTCGGCATGACGGTCGCGCTCAAGGTCCTCGCGCCCGAGCTGGCCGACGACGAGGTCTTTCGCGAGCGCTTCGTCAGCGAGTCCCGCCTCGCGGCCGCGCTCAACCATCCGAACATCATCACGATCTACGACGCCGGCGAGGCGGACGGGGCCCTCTTCATCGCCATGCGCTTCGTCCGCGGCGACCTGCGCGCGGTGCTCGTGGAGGAGGGCCCACTCGAGCCGGGCCGCGCGGTCGGGCTCCTCGAGCAGGTCGCGAGCGCGCTCGACGCCGCGCATGCCGAGGGGCTGATCCACCGCGACGTGAAGCCTGCGAACATCCTCCTCGACAGCGCCGACGGCCGGCCCGAGGTGGCCTACCTCGCCGACTTCGGGCTGACGAAGCACGCCGGCTCCCACACCGGGCTCACCGCCTCGGGGGCGTTCCTCGGCACCATCGACTACATGGCGCCGGAGCAGATCGAAGACCAGCCGCTCGACGGCCGGGCCGACGTCTACTCGCTGGGCTGCGTCGCGTTCCAGTGTCTCACCGGCGCGCCGCCTTTCCCGCGCGCGACCGAGGCCGCGGTGCTCTGGGCGCACATGCAGGAGCCGCCGCCGCGCGTGAGCGATCTGCGGCCGGGGCTTCCGTCCGGTCTCGACGCAGCGGTCGCCCGCGCGCTGGCAAAGGCCCCTGAGGAGCGGTTTCAGACCTGCGGAGAGCTCGCCGCGGCCCTGGCGGCGTCGCTCGAAGGGCGCCGAACGCTCGAGCGGACGCGCGAGCTCACGCCGCCCGCGGCGACCCCTGGGCCCCCCGTGGCCCCCGAGCCCGACCGGCCGCCTCGGGCCCGCCCACGCCGACGGCTCGGTCGGTGGCTCGCGCTCGCCGCCGCGCTCCTCGCCGGCGCGGCCGCGGGGGCCGCGGCTGCGTTCTTCGCCGTCGAGCGGGATCCCACGGAGCGGGTCGTGACGCAGACCCAGACGGTGAGCCCGCCTGCCGACGAGCTGACCGCCTTCGACCGAGAGCTCCTCCGCTCCATTCCCGCATCCTTCCGCGACTCGTGCGTGTCGATCGAGCCGATCGCGCCCGGGTTCGACGCGAGCGTGCGCTGCAGCCCCGGCCAGGGCGTCTTGCGGGCCGATTTCAGTCATGCCCGGAGCGGCGACATCCTGCAGGAGTACTTCCGCGGGCGCGTCGTGGCCGCGGGCATCGAGGTCAGCGAGGGCGACCCGCTCCCCAAGGTCGGCACCTGCGGCTCGGCGGAGCCGTCAGTACGGGAGTGGACGGCAAGTGGCCGTGCGGGACACGAGGAGACGGACTCGTTCCTGCTCGAGCTCCAGGGCTACAACTCGGTGGAGCGGCAGCGCCTCATCGGCGGGCAGGTCCTCTGCCATCCGCAGCGCGGCCGCTACTGGGTCGAGTGGACCGACCACCCCACCGGGATCTACACGCTGGCGACCGGGGCGAGCTCGATCGCGCTGGTCCGCTGGTGGCAGGAATCCGCCGGCCCGCTCGCGCCGCGCTGAGCGGGTTGTCAGGCGGAGGTCGATGCGAGAGGATCGGCGCGCCGCAGTTCACTCTCAGAGGGGGTAGTCATGAGTCCGTTGGCAGGAACGGGCCGTGCGCGTGACGCGCGGTCCACGGCGCTCGCGGCGGCCGTCGCGAGCGCCGTGGTCGTCGCGCTCGGGGTCGCGGCCGGCCCGGCCGGGGCGCAGGTCACCGGCCCGGTGTTCGTCGACGGGCAGGCCCAGCCGGTCTTCTCGACCGTGCCCGCCACCTGGGTCCGCCAGGAGCTCTGGGTCGAGACGGCCATCGACAGCGACTTCGACGGCGTGCTCGACCGCATCCACGTCGACGTGACGCGGGTGCAGGAGACCGACACGATCGGCCTGAAGGTGCCGGTCGTCATGGAGGTGAGCCCGTACTACGGCGGCAGCGTCGACGTCGTCAACTGGGGCGTCGACCACGAGATCGGCCAGCCGCCGGCGTTCCGGCCGACGACCGCGCCGGTCTTCCGCAACACGAGCCCGATCATCTCCAACTCGCACGTCTCGACGTGGGTGCCGCGCGGGTTCGCGGTCGTTCACGCCGAGGGCACCGGCACCGGGCTCTCCACGGGCTGCCCGACCACCGGCGACCCGTTCGAGACGCTGGGGCCGAAGGCCGTGATCGACTGGCTCAACGGCAGGGCGAAGGCCTACACGGCGCAGGTCGGCGGCACGGAGGTCGCCGCCACCTGGACGACCGGCAAGGTCGGGATGATCGGCACGTCGTACAACGGCACGCTGCCGATCGGCGTCGCCACGACCGGGGTCGAGGGGCTCGAGGCGATCGTCCCCGTCTCGGCGATCTCGAGCTGGTACGACTACTACCGCGCGAACGGGGCCGTGCGCGCCCCCGGCGGGTTTCAGGGCGAGGACGCCGACGTGCTCGCCGAGTACACCTACACGCGGCCCGACCAGGCGATCTGCCGCCCGGTGATCGCCGACCTCGCCGCAACGCAGGACCGGGTTACGGGCGACTACAGCCCGTTCTGGGACTCCCGCAACTACATGAACGACGTCGAGGAGATCGAGGCCGCCGTGCTCGTCGCGCACGGAAACAACGACTGGAACGTGATGACGAAGCACCCGGCCGTCCTCTACGACGCGCTGAAGGCGCTCGGCGTCCCGCACCAGCTCTACTGGCACCAGGGCGCGCACGGCGGCTCGCCGCCGCTCGTCCGCACGAACCGCTGGTTCAGCCGCTACCTCTGGGATCACATGAACGACGTCGAGGCCGACCCGAAGGCGTGGGTCGTGCGCGAGGGCCAGAGCTCGCAGAACCCGACGCCGTACCCCGAGTGGCCCGATCCGGCGGCCGCTCCGGCGACGCTCGGCTTCAAGCCGGGCGCGCCGGGCATCGGCACGCTGTCGTTCCAGAAGGTCCCGGACGTCTCGGAGACGCTCGTCGACAACGCGACAGTGACGCCGGTGAGCCTCATGAACGCCGCGTCGTCGCCGCACCGGCTCGTCTTCAAGACCGCGCCGCTGCTCGCGCCGGTCCGGATCAGCGGCACGCCGACGATCTCCCTGGACGTGGCCGTCGACCGGACGAAGGCGAACCTGACCGCGCACCTGATCAGCTACCCGGGCGGCACCGGCAACGGGACCGTGCTGAGCCGTGGTTGGATCGACCCGGAGAACCGGAGCTCCCCGGCGGTCACCGAGGCGATCACGCCGGGGACGACCTACACGTTCGAGTTCGACCTCCAGCCGAAGGACTCGGTGGTCGCGGCCGGCCGCCGGCTCGGGGTGATGATCATCTCGAGCGACCGCGACTACACCGTCCGCCCGGCCCCCGGCACCCGGCTCACCGTCGACCTGAAGCGCTCCAGCGTGACGCTGCCGGTGGTGGGCGGGGAGCAGGCGCTCCGCGACGCCATCTACGACTGGAGCGGCTTCCTCGCCACGCACGAGGATCCACCGGTGCTGAACGACGCCCACGCCGGCGGCGTCGACCGGATGTGGTTCTCGCTGGGCGGCGACCGCGGGCTCGGAATCCTCGCCGCCGGCTCGCCGGCGTCGAGGCAGATCGACTGCGACACGAAGGCGGCGCTCGGGGCGCTCGAGCCCACGCAGACGCCCAACTGGGACTCGCTCTCGTACGTCGCCTACCTCGACCGCTACTCCTACCCCTGGAAGACGCAGAAGGGCTGGGCGGGCACCTGCCGCGAGTTCGTGCTCACGCTCGCGGACGGCACCGCGCACTCGGCCTACCTGCGCTTCGTCAAGTAGCTCGAAGCCGCATGCACACCGGAGGGCGCCCGCTGGCCGGGCGCCCTCCGCCGTGTAAGGATGGCGGCCTGCGGCTCTCGCCTCCGTCGGTGGGGCGGACAGGGAGTCAGTGACAGAGGGGGTACACATGAGACGTGTTCTGCTGCCGGCGCTCGGCCTCGCCGTCGCGCTCGCGCTGGCCACGGCGGTGCAGGCCGCCGGAACGGGCCCGCGCGTGACCGTCGTCGACGGCGGCACCGTGCCGGGCACGGCCAAGCACGTGCGGGTGATCGGCCACGAGCCGCTCTTCGCCCGCGGGATGAACGCTGCGATCGCCGTGCTCGACGACTCCGGCTACGTCTACGTCGGGAACCGGACGGACGGGCAGCCGACGCATCCCAACCCGGGGCTGCTCGTGGTCGACGCGACCGATCCGACGGCTCCTGCGGTGGTCAACGAGATCGGGCCGCCGCTCGCGGGCAACCCGGGCGAGACGACCCGGGAGCTCCGCATCTGGCAGCACGAGCAGATCCTGGTCGTGCTCACGTTCGGGTGCAGCGCCTCGCTGCACGCCTGCTCGGGCGGGGCGACCCCGAACTTCCGCTTCTTCGACCTGAGCGACCCGGCCAACCCGGCCCACATCATGAGCTTCGTCCCGCGGCAGGCGAGTGGGGCCACCCGGACACCGCACGAGTTCTTCCTGTGGGTCGATCCCGGGAACCCGGAGCGGGCCTACATCTGGGCGACGCTCCCGACCGGGTCGACCAGCGCGAACAACGCCAACCTCGGCATCTGGGACATCAGCGGCGTGGCGAGCGGGATCACGCCCCAGCTCCTCGCGCAGGGCACGTGGATCAGCCGGTACGAGCTCGGGGGCGTGGGGAGCCAGTTCGACGGCCGGCTGGCGCTCCACTCGATCGACGTCTCGGCCGACGGCCGGACGACCACGCTCGCGCACCAGCGCGGCCATTCGCTCGTGCTCGACACGAGCGAGGTGGTCGACGCGCCGCCGGCCCCGGGGACGGTCCTGAACCTGAGCGACGACCTCCTCACGAACCCGCTCGACCGCCCGCAGTGGGGGACGGCGCGGGACGACTGCGACCGCGAGTGCGCGGAGAGCCACTCGGCCGAGCAGGTGCCGGGCCGTGATCTGATCGTCAACACGGACGAGATCTACGGCACGTTCACGCTCCCGTTCCACGGCTGCCCGTGGGGCTGGGTGCACGTGATCGACTACGCCGACCCGGCGCACCCCGAGATCGTGAGCGAGTACAAGACCTCGCTCAACGTCTGTCCGGCGCCCGATCCGCTCTCGGACGAGCGGACGAGCTTCGCCTCGCACAACCCGACGGTGACGCCGAACCTCGTGCTCGTCACCTGGCACGCGGCCGGCTTCCACGTCATCGACATCGCCAACGAGACGAAGCCGAAGCAGGCGGGCTGGTTCAGCCCGACGCCGCTTCCCGCCGTCGCCACCGAGGACCCGGCGTTGAACGGCGGCCCGAACAAGGTGACCATGTGGAGCTACCCGATCGTCGACGACGGGCTCATCTACGTCGTCGACCTGCGCAACGGGCTCTACATCCTCGAGTACCGGGGGAAGTTCCCCGGCCAGATCAGGAAGCTCGACTTCCTGGAGGGGAACTCGAACCAGGGCGACCTGCCCGCGCTCGAAGCGGGCGGCTAGGACGCAGCGTCAGCGGGAGGCCGGCACCGTGCCGGCCTCCCGCACGGCGGAGAGCCGCCACCCGCCCGGCACGCCCTTGAGGACGTGCGTGCCGCGGTCGTCGAACTCGACCCCAGAGCCGGCGACGAGGTCCTTCACCGTGCCGGAGACGAAGACCGCCGGGGGCGGCTGCGGCCGCCACCCGCGCGGCGATGTGGAGCACGATGCCGCCGACCCTGCCGCCGGCACGCTCCCCCTCCCGGTGTGGAGCCCGGCGCGGATCTCGAGGCCGAGGCCGCGCAGCTCGTCCCGGATCGCGCGGGCGCAGCTCAGCCCGCGGAGCGGTCCGCCGAACGAGGCGACGAAGCCGTCGCCGACCACCTGGTAGGCGATGCTGACGTCGCCGCTCCGCGCATAGTGGACGTCGGGCGGTCCACCTGGCGATTCTCCCAGCTTCGGCTTCAGGCGAGCGCCGCCGCGACGTCGCCCATGCGCGCGAAGCGGGCGCCCCGCTCCCGGCAGCGGTCGACGAAGTCGCCGAGCATGGCGATCCGGTGCCCGCGCCCGATCACCTGCGGGTGCATCGTCACCGTGAGGACGCCGCCGTCGACGTTCGCGTCCATCCAGTCGAGCTCCGCCTGCCAGATCTCGAGTACCTGCGAGGGCGTCGCCCCGCCCTTCCGGTACGGGTCGAAGTTGAACTGGAAGTGCACCCAGTCGTCGAGCTCGAAGCAGAGCGGCAGCTCCCAGAAGGCCGCCTCGCGCCCGCGCTCGAGCGGCATGCCCCGCGCCACCCGGTCGCCGATCCGCGGGCGGAACGGGCGGTAGTCGTCGGTCATGAGGCTCGAGTCGTAGAGGAAACCGAGCTCCTCCACGAGAGCGAGCGTCGACTCGGACAGGTCGGCCGAGGGCGCGCGGAAGCCGAGCGGCGTGACGCCGATCCCCTCGAGCACCCTCCAGGCACGCTCCATGTCGGCGCGCTCCTCGGCCGGCGTCTGCAGGCTCGGGTCGACGTGCGCGTAGGAGTGGTGGGCCACCTCGTGCCCGGCCTCGAGGATGGCGGCGGTCTCCGCGGGGAACGACTCGACCGTGTGGCCCGGGACGAAGAACGTCGCGTCCAGCTCGCGCTCCTCGAGGAAGCGGAGGATGCGGGGCACGCCGACGCGCGCGCCGTACTCGCCCCGGTTCAGCATCGCCGGCGTGACGCGGTCGTAGGCGAGCCAGACGGAGAGGGCGTCGAAGTCGAAGCTCAGGCAGACCGTGCTCGCGGGCACGGCCGGATGCTAGTCCAGCGCGGGCCTACAATCAGCCTATGGAGGATCCGGCCCCGCTCACGATCACGCTCGAGCCGCTCGACGACCACCTCATCGTCGAGCCCGTGGACGAGGACGTCGAGACCCGCACGGGCCTGATCATCCCGCAGAGCGCCGAGGCCGGTTGCCGCTCCGGGATCGTCACGGCCGTCGGCACCGACGCGCACGGCGTCGAGCCGGGCGACAAGGTGCTACTTCCCCAAGGACGCCGGCTACGACGTCAGGCTCGGCGGCGTCGCCTGCAAGGTCCTGAGCCGGCGCGAGCTCATCGCCCGCGTCCACGACTGACGGCTAGCTGCGGACGTCGACGACGATCCGCGGCGGCCCGGCGAGGCGCGCGGCGCGGAAGGGGGCGCGCTCGTCCAGGCCGGCGACCCAGTTGAGCACCGCCTCGAAGTCGCCGGTGCGGACGACCTCGACGATCACCTCGGTGCCGGCGCTCGACCCGGCGATGCGCGTGGGCCCGGTGTAGACCTCGCCCAGCTCCCCGGTCAGGTCGAAGCCCGAGGCGGGCTCGATGCGGACCGAGAGGAAGGCGTCGCCGTCGACCGCGACGACCATCCCGGACGCGTCCTCGACGATCGGCGGCCTGACGTAGCGCACGCGATAGCCGGGGCGGCTCCCCGGGAGGAACTCGAAGACGATGCGGTCGTAGCCCTCGTGCCGGCCGAGGCGGACGTCGGTGAGGAGCGCGAGCCGGGTCGAGCCCGGGCGGGCCCGCGCGGGGGCGGTCGAGAAGGGCGGACCGGGTGGCGGCTCGGCCTCCGTTGTCGTCGTTGTCGTCGGGGCGGTCGTCGGAGCGGGCTCGGTCGTCGTCACCTCGACGGTGGTCGTCACGGTCGTGGCCCCCGGCTCGGTCGCCTCGTCGTCCGCGCCTCCGCACGCGGCCAGCACGACGGCGGCGAGGACGAGCGCCAGTGCAAACCGTGCGATCCTCATGGCTCAAGCATGGTGCCCGCCCGGCCGCGACCGCATCCGCGGAGACGCTGACCTCCGCTGCGGCCTTGTTCCTAGGCCTCTCCGTGGCGGAGGCGGCTGGGCCAGGTGCCGGCCTCGCCGAAGAGGGCGACCAGGGCCGGGATCAGCACGGGCCGCACGACGAAGGTCTCGAGCAGCACGCCGACGCCCATCATGAACGCGAACTCCCGGAACCCGTCCACCGGGACGAGGGCGAGCATGGCGAAGGAGGCTGCGAGCGCGATCCCCGCCACGCTGATGGCGCGCGAGGCGCGCGGCGCGGCCACGGCGATCGCCTCGCGCAGCGGGCGGCGCTCGGCCTCCTGCCAGATGCGTCCGGCGACGAAGACGTTGTAGTCGGAGCCCAGGGAGACGAGCAGGACGCCGGCCGCGAACGGGACGTAGTAGGTCAGGTCGCTGTGCCCCATGAGCCCCTGGAAGACGTAGGTCGTCAGGCCGAGCGTCGCCGCGACGGACAGCACGCTCGCCGCCAGCAGGTAGAGCGGCGCGACGAGCGCCCGCAGGAAGAGTGCGAGCAGCAGGAAGTTGCACGCGAGCACGACGGCGCCGACGAGCGCCGAGCTGTCGACGATCGCCTTCACGGTGTCGGAGGCGATCGCCGTCTGCCCGGTCTGCGCCGCGGTCGCCCCGTCGAGGCCGGCCTGCTGGAGGAGGCCCGGCAGCCGGTCGCCGAGGTCGCGCGACGTCTTGATCGCCTCCGAGTCGAGCGGCGGGTCGTCGAGGATGGCGACGACGCGGGCGGCGCTCCCGTCCTCCGAGACGAGCACGTCGCCCGGCGCTTCCGGCGGCAGCTCGCCGGGCCCGAGGACGCCCGCCACGCCGGGCACGCTCGCGATCCCCTCCTCGAGGGCGGCCAGCCCGTCCCGGCGCTGCCCGAGCCCCTCGCCCTCGACCAGCACGATTGTCGGCGCGAGAATGCCTGCCGCGAACCCCTGGTCGGCGGCCACGGCCGCCTCCTGGACCTCGTTGTCAGAGGGGAGCCCGCTGCCGAGCCGGAGCGCGAGCTCCGTGTGCCGGATCCCGCTCGCCGCCGCCAGGAGGCCCGCGACGACGACGAGCGCGAGCAGCGCGGCGACCGGGCGCGACGTGAGGATCTCGGCGACGCGCGAGCGGCCCGAGAGCGGCTCCTCGTGGTCGGGCTCCTCGTCGCCCGGCCTCAGCCGGGGCCAGAAGACGAGCCGGCCGAAGAGCGCGAGGCAGGCGGGAACGAAGGTGATGGAGACGGCGAGGGAGACCGCGGCCGTGAGCGCCAGCGAAGGGCCGAAGGCGCGGAAGAACTCGAGCTCGCCGACGACGAGGGCGGCGGTCCCGGTGACGACGATCAGCCCCGCCGTGGCCACGATCGGCGCGACCGCGGTGGTCGAGCGCCTCGCGGCGTCGAGCCGCGTGGCGCCGCGCGCGAGCTCGCGCCGGCAGCCGGCGAGGAAGAAGATGGTGTAGTCGGTGACGATCCCGAGCGTCAGCGCGACAATGAGCGGCTCCACCTCCTGCGGGATCGCCGCGCCGAGCCGCTCCGCGACCCAGGGGATCGTCCCGCCGGCGACGAGGAAGGCGATGCCCGAGCCGACCAGCGTCAGGAGCGGCGCGCCGAGCGATCGGAAGGTCAGGCCGACGACGAGTGCGATGGCGAGCACCGTCCCCAGCTCGACGAGCGGGAGCGCGTTCTCGATCTCCTCGAACTGGGCGAGGCGGGCGGGCCCGGGGCCCGTGACGCCGGCGTAGT
>Ga0299913_10004015_pt1 | contig 12247 bp, 14 predicted proteins | sample RVTome_9_FD_201360 | JGI IMG/M metagenome (GOLD analysis project Ga0299913, IMG submission 201360) | Soil microbial communities from uranium-contaminated site in the Upper Colorado River Basin, Wyoming, United States - RVT155D38 (version 2) ... | reverse complement strand
GGGGACGACTCCGTCGTCCCCGGCCCGCGGTCTACGGGGAACGGAGCCAAGAGTCGGTCATGAGTTACAAGGAGCCCGGGAGGCTGCTCGGGCTGCACCACGTGCAGCTCGCGATGCCTCCCGACGAGGAGCAGGTCGCCATCGACTTCTACGAGGGCGTCCTCGGGCTCGACCAAGTCCCCAAGCCTCAGGAGCTCGCCGACCGTGGTGGCGTCTGGTTCCGCTCGGGCGACCTGGAGGTTCACCTCGGCGTCGAGGAAGGCTTCCATCCGGCGATGAAGGCCCATCCCGCGTTCCTGGTCGAGGAACTCGAGCGCGTTCGCGCGCGCGTCGAGATGAGCGGCTACAAGGTGATCGAATCCGATCAGTTCTCGGGGTTCCGCCGGGTGCACGTGCGTGACCCTTTCGGGAACCGCCTCGAGCTGATCGAGCCGGTGTGAGCGGAGTGGACCTTCCCTTCGTGCGCACCCGCCCCGAGGGGCAGCTTCCGCAGGCGCAGCATCCGGGCGACGCGGGACTCGACCTTCGCGCGGCCGAGGGCGTCACGGTCAAGCCGGGGGAGCGGGCGATGGTGCCGACCGGCGTGGCCGTTGCCATCCCCGACGGCCACGCCGGCCTCGTGCTCCCTCGCTCCGGGTTGGCTTTGAAGAAGGGACTGACCCTCGCGAATGCCCCGGGCCTGATCGACGCCAGCTACCGGGGCGAGGTGGTCTGTGCCGTCGTGAACCTCGACCTACACGAGGCGGTGGAGATCTCGGCCGGTGACCGCATCGCCCAGCTCGTGATCGTTGCCCTGCCGGGCGTGTCACCTCTCCTCGTCGAGGAGCTCCCCGAGTCGAGCCGCGGCGCAGGGGGTTTCGGTTCCACGGGTGTCGCGTAGACGACCGGTTGAAGGTCAGAATCCCCGTCCCTAGGATGATGGGGCAGTCTGCGGACGTGGCTCAGTGGTAGAGCACCACCTTGCCAAGGTGGGGGTCGCGGGTTCGAATCCCGTCGTCCGCTCCAGGTCAGAGGCGGTTTCCCGTTCGCGCCGGTAGTCGCCGGGTGACACTTCGGGTGACTTCGGGCTACCCACGGGTGAGCGGCCCCCTTTATTTCGCTGAAGGCTCGAAGCTCCTTGACGACCTTTCGGGCTGAGGCACGCCGAAGAATTCGATGCTGACTTGCCGGCTGATCTGCTCGCGCTGCAGTTCGGTGCTGAGGGCACGGATCTCGGGGCCGAAGACATCACGCGCCCTCGGTTCCTACACGTGTCCACAGCTGGTTGTGCTCATGCATCGCTGGTGAAGTGCGGTGCTCTCGAGGGGGCAGAGGATCGTTGGCGAGTTGGTCATTCAGCCAAGCCTCCATCCGATCGGCTAGGTCCGCCGCTGTCTCCTTGAAGCGTTGGTCCATCCTGTCCTGAGCCGAGGGAAGAGCCGCGACGCCAGCGACCGCCGAAAGCACGACGATGCCCAAGAGAGCGGCGGCGATTCCGAGGTTGAACCATATGTTGGACGTGAGTGCAGGAACGTTAGGACCCTTGCCCACTTCCTCGTTCCCAAGCCGCATGAGGCGTGCGCCCGCCGCGATGAGCCCACCTCCAACGGAGGCTTACGTCCCCGGGTGCTGTCTGCATCGCGCCGGGCGGCGCCCTCGACTTCCGGGCCGACTCGATCGGAGGTACGGCGTGAGCAAGCGGGGGCTTCGGCGTTGGACCTCGGCCGCTCCTGCTCGAGGACGACGACGCGCTCGAGAAGGGCCTAACGGGGTTCCGCGCCAGCTGGCAGCGAGGACTGCCCTCCCCGCGCAAGGCGGGCAGCGGTCCAACCGAGGAAGGCACCCACGACTCCGCCGAACACGGTCCACAGTGCGATAGGCATCCAGGGGTATCGGAACCACGACCCCAAGAACACCCATCCTGCACATTCGATGTCAGAGCTGCGTTCGCAACCATCCATGATGAGCGAGATCCATCCATAGACGAGCCCCGCGAGGACCCCGCCAAAGGCGCCGAGCAAGATCAGCGGGGTCCGTCGCGTCCCGGACGGTCGCGTTATCGCCGCGACGAGGAGGCCGAGGAAGGCGCCTATGAGCGTGCCGGTGACCACCACTCGAAAGGCGGGCTGCTGCATTGCACCGTCCAAGAAGGCGAATCCGTAGAGGAACGCGGCGATCGTCAGAAGGAGGGCTCCCGCGAGGATGAAGATGGCGCTTCGCATGCCAGGAGCATCGGTCTTTGGGGCGCGATATTCCACTACTGCCCCGCCGGTCATGGGGTCACTTCCGATCAGCGGCTCTCGGCTCGCAGAATCGCGTCCCTCAGCTCTTCGATTTCGCCCTCCGCCACCCAATCGCGGACGCCAGCTCGCATGAGTTCGGGGAGTGGAGGAGGATCTTTTGCCAGAGGCGATTACTCTCGAATCGGACCATCGCTGCATGATCTCTCTGACGAAGTCCAGCAGACTCCAGTCGGGAAGTGGGTGCCGGGAGACGATCACGTCGGCACCATCGCTCTCGAGGAAGTAGATCGCATCATGCCCGCTGCGAGCGACGTGAACCACCGCGATCGTCGTGCCCATCCCCTCGTTCCGGATCGATTCGACCACCCACTCGTCCTCATTGATGATCAAGACGCGAGCCGAAACGTCCTCTGTGCCAACCAGCGTTCTCCGCATCCACGTCAGAGCGTAGATCTGGCGGCTCCCCCGACGATAGGGGGTGTTCTCCAATCCAGTGCCCCGAGACCTCGTCAGCGCGCCTCGCAGGGATTTCTCACACATGCGACCGCAACTCGCAGATCAGAGGCCTAATGGGGCCTCGCTTCCCCCACGGAATCGGATCAGTGCGCCAAAGAGAACCGCGAGAAACAGGACGGCCCACGGTGGAGTACCCGGCGCTAATATCCCCGATCGCCGCGAGAACGCCGCGGATCGACCCGAACGGGTGCCGGGGTCGTCCGCCAGCCTGAAACCCGAAAGCCGGGCCGTTCGTGCTATTGCGCCGATCGGAGCGGAGCGGTAAGCCTTGCAGCTGACCGCCAGCGCAATCGAGGAGGCTTCCATGGGGAAGACGACGAGACGGATCACAGCCGCTGTGCTCGTCTCCTACGGGCTCGTCACGATGTCGGCGCCCGCCTCCGCCGTGACCCCGGCACTGACGTCCACGTCCACCACGAAAGGAGCGGTCAGCTCGTTCCATCAGGTCGATCCGTGCCTCGGTGGCGTCTCGATGACACTCACCTACAATTCCGTGATCCACTCGACCGAGCTCGTCTCCGGCCCGAACGCCGGGACCACGCATCTCGCTTTCGCCCAACAAGGCACCTTCGTCTTGGATCCGGACGAACCAGCGCTCCCGAGCTATGTCGGGATCTTCTCGATCAAGGGGGGGTTCAATGCGACCCCGAGTACTGTGTCGTCAACCGTGACGTCCACATCCGTCGGTCGGGCCTCGGACGGGTCGCGCATCAGGTTGCACCTCGTGTCTCACGTCCTCGTGACGCCCGAGGGCGTGGAGATGTCTTTCTCCTTCGAGACAACCGATTGTCCTGTCTAGGTCGATCAAGCCCCCACGTTGACGAAGCGGCGTCGTCCCGCCACGCAGGAGCCACTGCGTCGGACAGGCGGTTCAACTGGCCGCGGTCGTTCCGCTAGCGGGGTCGCTTACTCCAACGCCGCGACCCCCCCACCACTCCCGGTTTGCCCAGCGCTCGATCGTCGCTGGCCTCCACAGAGGCCAGATGCTGTCGAAGCGCTCCGGCCCGAGGAGCTTCCCTTCGGCGTACATCTGGGACCCTCGGTGATGCGAGACGCGCAGATAGGTGGCGACGTCCATTGGGCGAAGGGCGCGGACCTAGTTCACGATGCAAGCTTAGGAGCCAGGAGACGGGTGACACTTCGGGTGAGTGGGCCCGTTCTAGCCTGTCCCGTGTCGTCGTGTCTCCTCCTGCGGTGTCGCCCTGACCAGTGAGAACGGGACATCCTGGGATGAGCCAGGATGTCAAGGATGTGGGGGATTGCCTTGCCAAGGTGGGGGTCGCGGTTTCGAATCCCGTCGTCCGCTCCAAAGAAGGTGCCCGTGACCAGCGCCGATTCCGCTGTCCGCTCAGTTCGCAGCTGCGGCCTGTCCAGGAGTTGGCCTTGTCCATGACCTCCGGGAATAGAGTCCGCGGTCATGAGGGGACGGGCTCGATGCGCCTGCGGGGACGCGCGACTCCTGGCAGCTCCGCTTCTACCTGGGCACCGATCCGGGAACCGGGCGCCCCCGATGGCAGAGCAAGACCATCCACGGCACCCGGCGGTTCGCCAGTCGCCAGCTCGAGGTCGTGGAGGCCGAGGCCAGACGGGCTCGGATCCGAGCCGGCACGCTCTCCGATCTGCTCGACCGATGGCTCGAGGCCTCTCCCGGGTGGTCGGCCTCGACGGTGACCCACACACGCTCCATCGTCGAGTGCCACCTCAAGCCGCACCTCGGCCATCTCGACCCGGCCAAGCTGACCACCGCGGACCATCGACGACTTCTACGCCCTTGTTCCCCTTACCCCGTGGAGCGATGCGAGTTCAGCAGGCGCGAGCTGGAACAGCTCAGGCGCCAGTTCCCGGGACGCAACCGCACCCTCGGCCTTCGACGGCCGCCGAGGCCTGGGCCTTCCGCGAGCTCAACCCCGCGGCGATCGTGGAAAAAACCTCGGATGACCCCGCGGTGACGACATCTGATGTGGACCGCCCCGTGGGTCAGGTCTCCGCCCCCGGGTCCTCTGTGGCGCAGGGCAGCGAGGGGATGACCTCCGAGGGAAAGGCCACCTCGAATGCCGGCGCCCGGGCGTCGGAGATGTTGGAGACCCCGGGGCTCTCCAGATCTGACTGCGTGAGGGTCATGACGAACTCTGCCACGTCACGCAGCGTGGCGCCGCCCTGCGCGAGTTCTTCTTCGTTGATGAAGAGCTCCGTCTGCTTCACCTTCTCCACCACCGGGGCTCCGTCGCCCCCAAAGGTCTCGCTGATGGCCTGCTGAACCTTGCTCCCGGAGATCTGGAAGGCGCCGCTCACCTGCGGGTCGGGGGTGGACCCGTGGTCGGCAGTCACCAGCATCGCCCACCGCCCCTCGCCCACCTCGCGATCGAGGATGTCGATCAGCACCGGTAGGTACTCGTCCTGGGTTCTGAGCGTGTCTCGCATCTCGGGGCTGTTCATCGAGAAGATGTGGCCGATCTGGTCGATCACCTTGTAGTTCAGGTACAGGAGGTCGGGGACGTCGTCCCTGCCGAACCCCTCCCGGCCGATGATCTCCTCCACAAGGCGAGTCTGGTACGGGATCCGGGCCGGCGTCTGGAACCCGCCCTCGATCACCCCATCGTCCAGGCTGTGTCCCCGCCATCTCCCGTCCTCGATGCCGTCGGCGTCCTCGAGCTCGGCGAAGTAGGTCGCGAGAGCTGGAAGCTGGTTGGCGTACTCGGGAAACCGGTACCACTCCTGCAGGAGGTCGGAGAGATTCCACGCCGGTCCCTCCGCCCCGAGCGTCTCGGCATCGCGGGCCTCCCGAAGGACGGCCAGAGGCTTCTCGTTTCCCCTCCAGGCCGCCCCTTGCCCAAGCATGCCGAGCTGGATCGGCACGGTCCCGAGCATCCCGGTCACGGCTCGATCGTCCACCGCCTCTGCGTACAGGTCGGCCAGCGTCGGGCGGAGCAGGATCTCGGGCCCGCTCCTCCATGGGGCGACGATCCTGCCGTCCACCCGGAGGCTGTGGCCGACGACGCCGTGGCTCTGAGGGAAGGAGCCCGTCCCGATGGTGGCGTGGATCTGGGCGCTGCTGGTGGGGCTCGAGCCCACCTCCGCCTCCTCGATCCACGCGCCCTGGGGTATGAGCGACCGCAGGTTGGGCCACTCATCGGGCCACTCGTCGAGCACGTTCCGCCCGGCGCCGTCCCAGATGAGGGTCACGATGAGGCGCGGCGCGCTCCGGCGCTCATCGGAGGGAACCAGGACGTCGGTGAGAGGTCGGCCGTTCGGGGCGGGGAAGTCGACGCTCAGGAGCCGGGCCCACGTGGGGGAGATGTCCGCGGAGGTCGCGCGCTGGTCGACAACGCCGAGCGGCTTGATGAAGCCGGGCCCGTACCAGAACATCGGGACCCGGGACGTGTAGTCCCAGGGACCCACGTGGGGAAGGCCGTCCCCCACGAAGTTCGGCGCCTTCGGCAGGATCTGGAGCTCAGCGCTGCGTTGGGGGTGGTACCCCCGAGCGATCCTGCGGATCCATCTCGGCGGGAGGCCACAGGCCAACTCGACCATCGGGTCGTCGGGGGAGAGCAGCGCTGGTCCCGACGTCCGCGGGGCCGCGCCGCCCGTGCCCCCCGATCCCGTGCAGGCGGCGAAGAGTGCGGCCGCAGCCGATCCAGCGGAAAGTCGCAGGAAGTCGCGGCGGCTGTAACGGGAAAGGCGTCCGTTGCGCGACACGCTCGGTAGGCTAGCAGTAGGGTTAGATCTCGCGTCAGCTTCACCGCGACTTCACGGCTTTCTTCATTCGATCCCGCGAGTCTGTCCATCAACTCTCGAATCGGAGTGTAGGTCCGTGCCCTCAGGAAAACGTCCACCCTGCGGCAGCCGTTTCAGCAGAGTCTCCCTCACGTCGCCTGGGAGCCGACGAGTGACGCGAACGCGATGATGTTGTCCACGTAATGACCCGTCGAGGAGTCGAGCAAGCCTCCGCACGTGATCAGCCGTAGCGCTGCGTCTTCCGTGTTGCCGTACACGAGCTTCGTGGGGAATCGGTGCTTCGGGTAGTGCCGAACTCGACTGATCTCGAACGATGCGACCGAACCGTCTCTGCGCGACACCGTCACCCTGTCGCCGGGTCTGAGGTCACCAAGCCTGAAGAACACGGAAGCACTCCCGTCCCCCGAGACGTGCCCGAGGATGACGGCGGGCCCGATGGATCCGGGGGTGGGGGAGTGCCGGTACCAGCCGGCCCGGTCGTAGGAGGTCCCCGAAGGCACCTGGACCGTGCCATCGGTCTTCAGTCCGAGGGACAGGAGCGACGAGTGGACGCCGATGGCCGGGATATCGAGAGTGACCGGCTTCGAAGGCGGGAGCACCGGCTCGGCCACCGAGGTCGGGCTCCGGCGATGCCCCGAAGGAAGCGGTCCGAAAGACCACCGAGCCGACGTGGGAAGGAGCGATCCCGCAGCCGCCGGAGGCTGTGGCGCTGGATTGTGGGAAGCCATCGCGACCACGATCAGCGTCGTTCCGCTGAGCGCGAACACGGTGCCGATCGCAGCGAGGAGGCCTCGACGGCCCCCGCTCATTCAGTGCTCCTTCACACGGCTCGGCGGCGGGGCCTCACTCATGCCGCATGGAACGACGACGGATCGCGAACGTCGCCGCGGCAGCCGCGAGCAACGCGCCACCGAGTGCGAAGAGAACGACACCCCCTACCCCGTTCGTCGGCCCTTCACCGGTCTCCGGGCCACCGGACGGGACGCGCGTGACCTGCGATGGAGGGGGCGTCCCCGACCCGCCCGGAGGACCCGGTGACGATGGGGGACTCGGCGACACGCTGGGACTCGGTGCTGCGACGATGCATGCCGAGGCGTCGATGTCAGCGTCGTCGAGAGTGACCGAGGCGTTCCGGGCCAACACGCGGCCCTCCACGACGGCGTCGGTCTGGACCTGGATGGAAGTCAACCCCAGGATGTTCCCCGCGAAGTTGGAGTTCGTCCCGAGCGTCGCCGAACTGCCGACCTGCCACCAGACATTGCATGCCGAGGCGCTCCCGATGAGGTTCACATCGGTGCTGTCGAACGTCACGAGCGTGGCGGCCATCTGGAAGATGAAGACACCGTCGGGGTCGCCCAGGGCGTCGAGGGTGAGCGTCTGGCCCACGGAGATCTCGAACGTGCCCGAGAGTGAGTTGTAGACACCCGGGTTCAGGGTCTCCCCGCCGAGCTCCGTATCGATCGTGGTCACAGGGATCCGGCTGGCTGCGTCGAGATATGCGGTGGTCAGGGCATTCTGGGCCTGGAGCGCCACGGCGTCCGCCCGGTGGACCGCTCCGTTCACGATGCCCGGTGGGAAGTTCGACACCGCAGGATTCGGATGTGTCCCGAGGTCTCCCGTGACCACCGTGAAGCCCGTATTCGTGACGCCCTGACCGGCCAGAACGGCGAAGCTCTGGGCAGTCCCGAGATCGACGGACGCTTGCTGGGCGTTCGCGGTGAGTGGCTGCAAGACGAAGAGGCCGAGCGTGAGGATGAGCACGATATGCACGGACGGGTTTCTCAGCGAGCGTTTCCGCATGCCTAGCCTCCCCTGAGTGCCGGTTCCGCCTATGAGATGGTGCTGCGATGGCAGAAAAGGCGACGACTGCCGAAGACGTGATGCGCGGAGTGGCGGGAGGCGTCCTCCTGGGGGTCCCGCTGCTCTACACCCAGGAGACGTGGTTGCACGGTCGGAGCGTGTCGCCCGTGGTCATCCTCGCGGGGCTGGCCGCCACGTTCGCGGTGAACGTGGCCCTCTCGTACTACGTCGGGTTCCGTCCGGGCCGGACCCACCGGCCGACGGAGGACGCGGTGGTCGGGATGGGGCTATCCGTCCTGCTCGCGGCGCTGCTGCTCCTCTTGCTGGACCGGGTCGGGCAAGGGACCTCGCTGGAGAACGTGCTCGGCGTTGCTGCTCTGACGGCGATCCCAGTCAGCATCGGCTTTTCCATCGGCGTGGCACTCGCGCCTCGCAGCGGCGCCGAGAAGTCCGAGGAGATCCCGAGTGGGGGCGGCGACCTTCTGGTCGCGGCCGGCGGAGCGCTGGTGTTCGCGCTGAACATCGCCCCGACCGAGGAGCCGATCCTCCTAGCCGCCGAGCTGGACGGCGTCCGTCTCGGCCTGCTGGTCGTGGCCTCCCTGGTGCTCCCGTACCTCATGGTGTTCTTCGCCGAGTTCGGCGGCCGCGACCGCCGCGTCGCGAGCGACGGCGCGACCCAGGGACCGCTCACCGAAACGCTCCTCGCTTACGCCGTGGCGTTCGTCGTCTGCGCCGCGATGCTCGCGATGTTCGGCCGCATGGATGAGCTGAACGGCGCCGCGGCGGCGCGAGTGGTCACGCTGGCGTTCCCCGCATCGATCGGGGCGGCGCTCGGACGGATGCTCATATGACCGCGAAGCGGGGCTCCCGGAGCAGCGGTCTCGGGCGGGAGCGAACCACGTTCGAGTGGGTGCTGCTGCTGGTCTCGGTGGCCGCCATCTTGGCCGTCGTGGCGGGGCTCGTGGCGAGCGAGCTCTTCGGGCGGGGAGGCCCGGTCGATCTCCGCGTGAGCTTGACCGATACGGGCGAAGAGGCCAGCGGCGGCCGTACGCTCGAGGTCACCGTCACGAACGTGGGGGGAACCAGCGCCGAGAACGTCGTCATCGAGGTGACGGTCGGCGAGGTCGTTCGCGAGATCACCCTGGACCTGGTGGCGAAGGGCGACGAGGGATCCGCGGACGTGGTCGTCCCCACCGATGCCTCGGGCACGCCGCATGCCGAGGTCCTCAGCTATACGAAGCCTTGAGGGAGGTCTCGAGGCGGGCCTACTCGGTTTCCTGGTCCACGCCCCGAGCGGGTCTCTTCGAGCCAGTGCTCCCCGATCTGACCACCACGAAGTAGAAGATGACCCACCCGATCACCGCTAGCGTGATCAGGAGCAGGACGAGCGGTGGGATATCTGCTTCGACGCCGGCGAGGATCGCGAGGATGAGCCCCGCCGCGATCGCCAGCAGGCCGAAGATCTTTTCCCCAGTTCGGCTCACTACCGGAGGAGTTACCCCCTTCCGGTGGTCCCCAACCGCGCGGCTTCGAGACCAAGCTCCTGGTCGCTCAGAGAGTCACGTCGTGGAGCTCGTAGACATGGATCGCCTCGGCTCTCCCTTTGAACGAGGTGGCTCCGAGTGGTTCGACACGCGCCCGACCGCGCATCAGCTCGTAGGTGGTGGCTGCGAGCAGCACCTGTCCCGGCTTCGCGACCGCCTGCACGCGCGCGGCCACATTGGTGGTATCGCCGATGGCGGCGAAGCTCCGCTGGCCGGTCGCACCGACATTCCCGATCACGGCGGAGCCGCTATTCAGGCCGATCCGGAATCGGGGCCACTCGGGATGCTCCGCCGCGGTCCGCTGCGTCTGTTCCTGCATGGCCAGGGCTGCCCGAGCGGCGTGAAGCGCGTGATCCGGCTGATCGTCGAGCGCGTTGAACACCGCCATGATCGCGTCGCCCGCGAATCGTTCGATCAATCCTCCCTCTCTATCGACCACCACCGGGACGGTGCCCTCCCAGTACCCATTGAGCATCTCGATCACCTCGGATGCCGTCCTCCCTTCACTGAACGTCGTGAAATCGGCCAGGTCGGCGAAGAGCACCGTGACGTCGATCTCCTTGCCGCCCAGCTCGGCGAAGGCGGGCTCCTCGTGCAAGCGGTCGGCCAGCCGAGGCCCCGCATACTGCCGGAACAGCGTGTCGACCCGCACCAGCTCCCGAGCCGAGCGCTCGAGTGAGGCCACCTCCTCTGCGCTCGTGCCCCCCGTCTGGAGCCGGGCCATCAACGGCGCCAGCGGTTCCTCCGCACGGATCGCTTCGACCATCGCCGTCAGAGAATCAGCCTGCCGCTGGTCGAGACGCTCGAGCGTTCGCTCCATGTACAAGCCGCCGAACGCGCCCGTGATCGAGCCCTGTCGGGCATACTCGGCACGGGCCGTCAGCAGGATCACGAGGAAGGCGACCCCCATGAGCACGTGCCACTCCCACCACGTCGCATGCCAACTGCGGGCGACGATGATCGTGAGCACGGCCTCGGCCAGCAGGACGAACGCCGTCGCCACGGCCAGGGGGAGCGGACTGCGGCGACGCAGGTACACCCTCAGGTAACGTGCCGCAGCGAACGCGTACAGGCCGATCGCCACCGGCGCGATCACGCGGATCGGCGCGGGTGCCTCACTCGGAGCAGGTCCACGCAGGAATGACGCGCCGGCGAGCGAAGCCGATGCCCAGGCCACGAGCACCCCGATCAGCGCCCACCTGACCCATCGTCTCGCCGACCGTGACAGTTGGGCGGGTCCGTGTTCCGGTTGCACGGCCGAAGCGGCGGCGAACACCGCTGCCAAGAAGAGTCCGATCGGGGTGGCGATCACGAAGCCGTTGTTCGGCTCGTGGACGAGGACCTCGGGCGTGGCCAGAGCATGCAACGCCAGGAATCCTGCGCTCGTGAGCAGCGCGAGCGACACCAGGAAGAGACGGACGTCGCCGCGGCGAGTGGCCGCCTCGCTCATCGCGAGCCCGAGCACCGTGTCGACGAACGCGACGCTCAGGACGAGCAAGAAATGTGAGGGATGGTGCTCCCACTGCACATCGAGGCTCGGCACCGCGAGAAGGAGCGCCAGACCCGCGAGTGGCAACACCAAGGCCACGACCAGCACGACCACTCTGGACCGAATGGCGCTCATCAGCCTGCCCCTATGCTTGGATCCCGTGGGGAGCCAACCACAAACCTTGAGCGAGCGGATCGGTTCGTCTCGGACTGACCATTCCGGACGCGTCATACGAGAGAGGGCCGACCCAGAAGGGCCGGCCCTCTCGATCCCCGCGAGGGGTGAGCTGTTACTCGAAGCGGCGGCGGGCCAGGTTCGCGACCAGCGCCCCCGCTGCCACCGGCCGGAACGCCAGGAGCATCCAGGCCATGGCCGTGAAAAGGATGATCACGGTTCCGACGGTGCCCCAGGTCGCGCCCATACCTACGAGCGCGAGGGTGATGCCTCCGATCAACCACAACATGTTGTCCGTCCTTTCGTGTCACATCCCGCGGGTCCATCTGCTTCAACGCGGGGCGGCGTTCTTCGGATTCCTCTTTCGAGGTTACTGGTGGTATCGGCAGCTGTGAACCTTCCCGTGTGAACTCTGAGTGAACAGGTCGAAGGCTCAGCTGGGCTGAGGAGGCATCTGAGGGCTCCTGTACGCTGTCGTGGAGGGCTCCAGGACCGTCGCAGGCCGCGGCTAGACTGGGCCCTCGTTCGGCGGGGTGGCCGAGTGGTTAGGCAGAGGCCTGCAAAGCCTCGCACACCGGTTCGATTCCGGTCCCCGCCTCGAGCCCGTTACGATGAGGCCGATCCGGGCGCTTAGCTCAGGGGGAGAGCGCTTCCTTGACACGGAAGAGGTCAGAGGTTCAAATCCTCTAGCGCCCACCACTCTGAAACTGACGGACATCGTGCACACATCGGGTCCTCCGAACGAGAGGGGAACCGATGACCGAGCG